>OBEQ010454093.1_pt1 | contig 22761 bp, 24 predicted proteins | sample 1670901 | NCBI WGS metagenome assembly OBEQ01 (sample SAMEA104232315, study PRJEB22302) | groundwater metagenome | biome: forest; feature: aquifer; material: groundwater | place: USA | collected 2011-08-07 | depth 5.4 m
CGGTCATCTCATCAGAACACGCAACGCATTTTCAGTGCCTGGCTCCTCACGCTGCTTATCATGGTCTGCGCCGCACAAATCGAATCCGTCACCAAAATTCTGCGCAATAATCCGTCGGGCATTGCAGACGACCTGAAAAATATTCTGCACGAATCGGCAGTCGAGGGAAAATCGGTGGCCATGGGATTTGGCGGGGACTACTCGCGCACATTCTATCGCCCGTTACTGGTTTTTGCGGGACAACCGTATCTGCTCGATGCCTCGGCGCTCATGGACATGCAAAAATCTGGTCTCGCCATTCCCACCGCAACTCGCGCGGTAATGCACGATTGCGCCATCCACACCTGGCTCATTCCCAAGGGCGGTGCACCGTTCGACATGATGAGTAATTACACGAGCACCGCACCGCTCTTCGACGCCGAGTTTCAACGTGACTTCACCGCGCATTACACCCGAACACGCACGACACAATTTTATGACGTGTGGGAATGTCAACTCCCCTGAAAACATTTGATGACATCGTCGGCGGAGATGGCGCCGTCGCGGATCACGGCCATGGTTTCTTCGGAGATGTCGACGACCGTAGAACCGCGTGGACCTAAGCATTCCCCGGAATCGATAATGCCCGCTAAACGTTCCTGAAAATATTTGCGCACATGCTTCACATCGAGCGACGGCGGGTAGCCCGCCAGATTGGCCGACGTGGTCGTGATGGGACGACCAAAATGTCGCACGAGTGCGGTCGCGACCGGATGCGACGAAATGCGAATGCCAATTTTTCCGGTGTTGGTAGTGAGACTGCGTGACACATTGGTCGACGCGGGAAAACAGATCGTGAGCGCGCCGGGCCAAAATGTTTTAATCAGATTGCGCGCGGGCGCGGGAATGGACGCGACGCAGGTTTCCAGCATGGGCATGTCGGCGACGAGCAGCGAAATCGGCAGGCTCGGATCGCGTCGTTTCAAATCGAAGAGCCGTTTGATCGCGCGTTCGTTGCTGAAATCGACGCCGAGCCCGTAAAATGTTTCAGTCGGATACGCGAGGACTTTGCCCGCTTCCAGGAATTCGACCGCTTGCGCAATCAATTCCGGCTCCGGCGCGCGCGCATTAATGTGGAGAAGTGTGGTCATCCCTTTGCCAATTCATTCCGATACGCCTGTAACTTTGCGGCCAGCGCGGCATCGTGCAACGCTAAAATTTGTAGTGCGAGGTACGCCGCATTTTTTGCGCCGGCCGGACCGATCGTGAGTGTGCCCACCGGAATGCCCGCGGGCATTTGCACCATGGCGAGCAGCGAATCCATGCCGCCCAACGTGGACGCCGCGAGCGGAACCCCGAGCACGGGCAAAATGGTGTGCGCCGCCAGCACGCCCCCCAAATGCGCGGCATAGCCGGCCGCCGCAATTAATATTTTGAGTCCGCGACTCGCCGCCGATTTCGCGTACGCCGCCGTTTTGGAAGGCTGGCGATGCGCCGACGACACAATCACTTCATGCGCGACGCCAAAGCGCGTGAGGACATCGGCCGCCTCTTGCACAATCGGCAGATCGTTTTTTGAACCAACAATTATTCCAACGAGTGGTGTGGGCATGTGAACTCCTCGTGTTAGAGAATAGAGACTAGAGAATAGGAAGAGACCACTAGTGAAACAATTGTTATTCTACTCCCCCTAGTCTCTATTCCCTATTCTCTATTCTCTAGTCCCAATATCTCTGCGACACAATGCGCCGTCCCAGGAAATCTGATCGACGACGGCATACGCGTGTTCGCGGGCGCTGGCGAGTGTGTCGCCGAGCGCGGTGACGCCCAGTACGCGTCCGCCGGCGGTGCGCCATTCGTTGTGGCGTCGCACCGTGCCGGCGTGAAAAATTTTGGTGTCGGCGATATCGTGCACGCGATCCAATCCGTGAATGACATGACCCGTGGTGTATTCGCCCGGATATCCGTGCGACGCCATGACGACGCACACACTGGCGCGCGCGTCCCACAGGAGTTCACCGCCGGGGAGCGATCCCGCCGCCGCCTCGCGCAGCCATGGCAACAAATCGCTGCGCAATCGAAAGAGCAACGCCTGCGCCTCGGGATCGCCGAGTCGCACGTTAAATTCCAGGCAGTAGGGTGCGCCATCGACGATCATCAGGCCCGCATACAGAAAGCCGATGAAATCACGACCCTCCGCACAGAGTCCGGCTGTGGTCTGCGCAAAAATTTCCTCGTGCACGCGCGCCGCCAACGCGGGCGTCCAAAGTTGGGTCGGCGTGAAGGCGCCCATACCGCCGGTGTTGGGGCCGGTGTCGCCGTCTCCCACATTTTTGTGGTCGCGCGCTGGTTCGAGCAGCACAAATTGTTTGCCGCACACGAGTGCGATGCAGGAGATTTCTTCACCGGCGAGAAATTGTTCGATGACGATGCACGAGGAAAGCGCGAGCAACGTGTGAATGGCGTGATCGACTTCGTCGCTCGTGTGCGCGATGATGACGCCTTTGCCGGCGGCGAGCCCGTCCGCCTTGATCACGAGGGGCAGTGCTTCGCGCTGCGCAAAGGTGCGCGCCGCATCGGCGTCGGTGAAGATGCCGTAGTGCGCGGTGGGCACGCCGTGCGTTTGCATAAATGTTTTCGCAAAAGCCTTGCTCGATTCCAATTCGGCGGCGCGCTGTGTCGGGCCAAAAATCGGTAATCCCTCGCGACGAAACGCATCGACCACACCCGCAGCCAACGCGGCTTCGGGCCCAACGATCGTGAGACCAATCGATTCACGCTGCGCGAGGGCAATTAATCCCACGCAGTCCGTTACACTCACGTTGTGACAGGTGGCCACGTCCGCCATGCCCGCATTGCCGGGCGCACAATGCACGCGCGCGACGTGCGCACTTTGCGAAAGCTTCCACGCCAACGCATGTTCGCGTCCGCCGCTGCCAATGACCAAGACTCGCATGTGGGGCTCTTAACGTGAGTATCGGCGCGGGTCAATTCATTAGGAGTTAGGAGATAGTATCTCCTGTTTTTCAAGATTCCCGATTGACATTTTTCTCGAGTTTGACAAGGGTGCCCGGCCATGAACAAAAAAGAACTCAAGCGATTCCAGGAGATTCTCCTCGAGCGCAAAAAACAAATCATGGAAATTGCCGATCACACCCGTGAAGAAGGTTTGGGCGTGGTCCAAGACGATTTGCCCGACGAAGTCGATTTGGCGTCGACCGAGGCCGGTCAGCAAATGCAGTTGCGGTTGCGCGACCGCGAAACCGTGCTGCTCAAAAAAATCGATAAGGCGCTGAAGAAAATCGACGATAGCAGCTACGGCGTGTGTGAGTCGTGCGAAGAAGATATTGGCCTCAAGCGTCTGGAAGCACGTCCGGTCACGGAGTTGTGTATTCGGTGCAAAGAAGAAGAAGAACGTCGCGAACGGACCTTGGCGGAGTAATCCATCCTACATGTGAATTGACGCACGCATCTGGCGCGTAAAGATGTCGCGCGTTGTTGCGCGCAGCGCGATGAGTTCGGGAACGGTGCCCTCGCGCAATGTCGCCATGAGGGCGTGTGTCGACGCGCTGTCGCAATTGAGTCGCGTGGTGCGGCTGTTGCTGATCAACCGCGAGTGCGCCAGTAACCGGCGTTGTCGCGTGTAGGCCTGCGTGAGGAGTACGGCATCCCTGTTCGCAATACATCCCGTCCGCTGACACGCAGCCAGCGCCTGCCACGTGTTGCCTACCTGCAATGTCGGTTGCGCGGTCCCGTGTTGCAGTTGCAGACATTGTACCAAGGTTTCCACATCGGCGGTACCGCCCGGTCCAAATTTCACATCGATCTCGCCCGCAAGACTGCGGCCGCGTTCCGTTTCCATGCGTTGGCGCAAATTCAGTAATGACGCGACGATTTCGGTGGCGGGCGTTGTGGTGAAGGCGACGCGCGTGAGCAGCTGTTGCACGCGGGCGACGAAGCGGGCGGGCCCGGCCATGGCGCGGGCCCGCAGCAAGGCCTGTCGTTCCCACAACTGCGCCTCTGTGTTGTGATAGCGCGTGAACGCCGCGAGCGACGACACCAACGTGCCGAAACGACCCGATGGCCGCAAATCCGCGTCGACCGGGTACAAGCGGCCGTAACGATAGCGCGGGGTGAGCATCGCCAGAATTTTTTGGGCGAGTCGCGAAAAATATTCTTCGGCGCCGTCGCCGTCGTACAAAAACAACAGATCCAGATCCGATCCGTAATCCATCTCGAAGGCACCGAAACTGCCCATGGCCACCAAACACCAGGCACACGGCGGCTGGCGGGGCATGAGTGCTTCGGCGATACGCACAATATTTTCCACGATGACGTCGGCAATGAGTGTGAGTTGATGGCAGGCGCGCGGATAGGGAAGGTGGCCGTCTTGTTCCTGCGCGAGGAGTTGTTGCACCGCACCCCGTTTATTCCACGATAATCCGTCGAGCTGTTCTTCCAGCGTGTGACAGGTGCGCAGATTACTCTCGATCTGCTCGGTGAGTTGCAATTTTTCTGGTGCCTGACAAAACAACAAATTGAAGGCCTCGTGAATGGTGCGGCGATGCCGCGTAAGCGCCGTGCGCAGTTTCGGTGCGGCCTCAGGCGTGCCGTGCGTGCGGGTCGCCAGCGCATCCCACGCGGTGTCCGGCAGCGTATGGGTTTGCTGTTCGCCCTCAATCTGCAACATATTCTCGACGTGACGCAAAAAGCCGTAGCCTTTTTGCAGTGCGGTGCCGTGCGACGTGGGGAGCAAACGTTGTGTGATTAAGACCTGCAGTGCGGTCCAGGTGGATGGAGTTTGCAAAGCGACGATGTGACCACCGTGCAAGAGTTGCAACGCGTGCACAATAAATTCCACCTCGCGAATTCCGCCGCTGCCAAACTTGATGTTGTTTTCCGCGCGCTCGTGCGTGTCGGTGAAACCCTCTTTGAGTTCGCGCAGATTACTCAGAATGTCAAAGCTGGTGTGACGCCGAAACACAAACGGGCGAATACCACGCAGAAACTGCTGTGCCACGTGCGACGCGGGTTGTAGGGCGCGTGCGCGCAACAGCATCATCCGTTCCCACAACGCCCCGCGCGATTCGTAATACGCCAGCGCCGCCGAGACACACGGCACCAGCACGCCACTGCGACCTTCCGGACGCAGATCCCAGTCGAGGCGGAATAAAAATCCATCCGCGGTGCGCACTTCCAGCAATTGCGAGAAATCGAAAAGTTGCGTTGGCGTGATGTGTTCGGCCGGTAGGGCATCGTTTCGCACGAGCAGCAGATCGACATCGGAACTCAGATTCAACTCGCCCGCGCCGAGTTTGCCGAGCGTGATCAGTGTGAGCGGAGCGTTTGCGTCGTCGGGGGCGATGTCGAACACTTCGGTGCAACAGCGTCGCAAAATAATATCGGCGACGCGACTCCACTCGCGCAGAAATATTTCGGTGGGTAATTGCGCAAGCCACGTCGCGACGGCGAGTCGCAGCAGAGAAAAATATTTAAACTGCCGCAACCCCTGCGCCACGCCGACCGCGGCACCGCACCAACGGTCGCATTCGTGTTGCAGTCGTGTGAGGTCTGGTTCATCCGATAAATTTTCTTCGGCGAGTACTTGCGCCCATTCCGGATGCCGCGCAAGCATCGCGCCCAGCACCCGACTCCGCGGCGCGACGCAGTCGATGATCTGCTGTGCGGTGAACGACATGACAAAAAGTATATGGCCGCAAAAGGACTCAAAGAGAACAAAGATTTTTTTTGATACCTTTGCGTTCTTTTGTGGCCAAAAATATGTTCCTAACTTTTTCGAACATTTTGCGCCTGCGGGCCTTTGGCGCCGTCGATGACTTCGAAGACGACTTCCTGACCTTCCGACAATGATTTGTACCCCTCGCCGGTGATGACGGAGTAATGTACGAACACATCGGGGCCGTCTTCGCGTTCGATGAATCCAAAACCCTTCGCATCGTTAAACCATTTCACGCGCCCACGTGCTTCGACACCGGTGCTGCTTGCTGGTTCACTCATTGGTATTCTCCTTCGGTTGTCACGGGAGGACACGAACACACCAAATTACGATCGCCATAGGGATTGTTGATGCGCGAGACCGGCGGCCAATATTTGTGCGTGTGCAACCACGCGGCGGGAAACGCGGCCTGGGCGCGGGAATACGGGTGATCCCATGTGGCGGCGGGGATCGCGTGCGCGGTGTGGGGCGCGTTTTTCAGCATATTATTTTGCGCGCTGATTTTTCCATCGGCGATCGCGCGTGCCTCGGCATGAATCGCAATCATCGCATCGCAAAATCGGTCGAGTTCGGCTTTTGATTCACTTTCGGTCGGTTCGATCATGAGCGTGCCGGCAATCGGCCACGACATGGTGGGCGCGTGAAATCCATAATCCATGAGACGCTTCGCGACATCTTCCACTTCGACCTTCGCCGCAACTTTCAACGGGCGCACATCGATGATGCATTCATGTGCGACGTGTCCATGACGTCCGCGAAACAGCACCGGATAGAAATCATTCAGTCGATGCGCGATGTAATTCGCGTTCAACATGGCAATCGCGGTGGCGCGTTGCAAACCATCGGCGCCCATCATCGCAATATACGCGTACGAAATGGGCAAAATGCTGGCACTGCCCCACGGCGCCGCCGAGACCGCACCAATGGCGTGTTGGCCGCCGCATGCGACCATTGGGTGCGACGGTAAAAATTCCGCGAGATGTTGCGCGACACAAATTGGTCCCATGCCGGGACCGCCGCCGCCGTGCGGAATGCAAAATGTTTTGTGTAAATTAATGTGACACACATCGGGCCCAAAATCGGCAACACGACACACGCCGACCTGCGCGTTCAGATTCGCGCCGTCCATGTAGACTTGCCCACCCGCGGCATGCACGATGTCGCACATCTCCGTGATGCCTTCTTCGAACACACCGTGCGTGGACGGATACGTCACCATAAACGCCGCCAGATTTTTTTCGTGCAGCGTAACTTTCGCGCGCAAATCGTCGAGATCAACATTGCCGTTGTTGTCGCACGCCACCCCCACGACCGTCATGCCCGCCATAACGGCACTCGCCGGATTCGTTCCGTGCGCCGACGCGGGAATCAAACAGACCGTGCGATGTGAATCGCCGCGCGCCGCGTGATACGCGCGAATCACCAGCAGACCCGCGTATTCGCCCTGCGAGCCGGCGTTGGGTTGCAACGACGCCGCCGGAAATCCGGTGATCGTGCAGAGCATCTGCGCAAATTTTTGTGTGAGTTCGGTGTAGCCAGCGGCTTGCTCCACCGGCGCGAACGGATGCAGGCGGCCAAACTCGGGCCACGTGACGGGAAACATTTCCGCGGTGGCGTTGAGTTTCATCGTGCACGACCCCAGCGGAATCATGGAAGTCGTGAGCGAGAGATCTTTGGCCTGCAGGCGTTGCAGGTAGCGCAGCATTTCGGTTTCGGAATGATACTGATGAAACACCGGATGCGTGAGCAGCGGCGTCGTGCGCGCCAACTCGGCTGGATATTCCGCGGCGCACACATTTTCAAAATCGTCGGCGGAAAAATTCACCGCGCGCCCTTGCGCAAAAATCGTCCATAATTTTTTCACGTCACACAACGTCGTGACTTCATCGAGCGTGATGCAGAGTGTGTTGCCATCGAGCATGCGCAGATTGATTTCCTGTTGTGCGGCGGCGGTGAGAATTTTTTGTTGTTGTTCCGGTGAGACCGTCACGCGCACCGTGTCGAACAGCGGACCGTCGCTGACGGCGCAACCGAATCGGTGCAATCCGAGTGCGAGGCAGCGGGTGAGGGCGCGCACGCGTTTGGCGATGCGGCGTAGTCCGTCGGGGCCGTGATACACCGCGTACATGCTGGCCATTACGGCGAGCAAGACTTGCGCGGTGCAAATATTGCTCGTCGCCTTCGCGCGCCGAATGTGTTGTTCGCGCGTCTGCAACGCGAGGCGCAATGCCGGTTTTCCGTCGGCATCGACCGACACGCCCACCAATCGTCCCGGCAATAATCGTTTGAGCTCTTCGCGCACCGCCATGTAGGCCGCGTGTGGTCCGCCGTAGCCGAGTGGCACACCGAAACGTTGCGTCGAACCAATCGCGATGTCGGCGCCAAAATCGCCGGGTGGGGTGAGCAACACCAAGCTCAGCGGATCGGCGGCGACAATCACGCGCGCACCATGCGTGTGTGCCGTTGCGACGAGCGCGCGATAATCCACAATGCGTCCGTCGGTGGCGGGATATTGCAGCAACACACCGAATAATTTTTTTGAAAAATCGATCGTGTCGTGTGGTGCGACGATCACAACAATTCCCAACGCGGCCGCGCGGGTTTGCACCACGGCGATGGTTTGCGGATGACAATCGCTCGCGACAAAAAATGTGTTTGCGTCTTCGGTGGTGGAGGCCGCCAACGCTATGGCCATGCCTTCCGCCGCGGCGGTCGCTTCGTCGAGCAGCGAGGCATTCGCGATCGGCAATCCGGTCAGATCGCCGATCATGGTTTGAAAATTTAAGAGCGCTTCCAATCGCCCCTGCGAAATTTCGGCCTGATACGGCGTGTACTGCGTGTACCAACCGGGATTTTCGAGAATGTTGCGCTGCAACACCGGCGGCGTGATGCAATCGTGATAGCCCATACCGAGCAAAGAACGGTACACGCGGTTTTTTTGGGCAATCGCACGCAGTTCCTGCAAACAGGCAAATTCCGTTTTGGCGGCGGGCAAATCGAGTGGGGCATGGTGTCGAATATTTTCCGGGACAATCGCCGCGACAAAATCATTGAGCGAGTCGTAGCCGAGTGCTGCGAGCATCGCCTGTACGTCGGCGGGCGACGGACCAATGTGACGGTCGGCAAACACATCTGCCGCATGAAAAAGATCTGTGGACACGGGAAACCTCGTCTGTAGGTTATTCGGCTTCTTCGGCGAGAAACGCCTTATACTGATCGGCGTCCAGCAAATCATCGAGGTCGTCGATGTTCGACATTTCGACGCGCAGCATCCAGCCGTCGCCGTAGCAATCTTCGTTGATGTGCGACGGACTTTCTTTGAGCGGTTCGTTGATTTCCGTGACCTCGCCCGACACCGGCGTGTACAAATCACTCACGGCCTTCACTGATTCGACCACACCGCAGGCGTCGCCCTTGGTGACGGCCTCGCCTTCCTCCGGCAATTCCAGAAACACCACATCGCCCAACTGCTCTTGCGCATGTTCGGTAATGCCAATCGTCGCAATCTTGCCATCGATTTTCACCCACTCATGTTCTTTGGTGTATTTCAAATCTTCGTGGACATTCATTGTCACGGCCCCCTGATGTAAAATTTACGATGATGATGCGGTCACGGCTGCGCCAATAAACGGCGTCGCGACGACCTCTGCTACGCGTTCGCTCCCGCGGATGTCAACGGAAAGTTTGGTGCCCGGGGCGGTAAAATCGAGCGGAACAAATCCGAGCGCGATCCCTTTTTTCAACATCGGGGAAATCGTACCGCTCGTGACGTAGCCGATCGGTTTGTGTCCCGCGATCAGCGGATATCCGGTCCGCGGAATGCCCGGATCGGTCATGAGCAACCCCACGAGTCGGCGCGACAAACCACTCTGTTGTTGCGCGAGCAAGGCATCACGTCCGATGAAATCGCCTTTGTCGAGCTTCACGACCCACATGAGATTGGTTTCGAGCGGTGTCGTCTTGTCGGTGATATCGTGCCCGTGCAGTGGATACGCCATTTCCAGTCGCAACGTGTCGCGTGCGCCCAAGCCGCATGGTTCCAGGCCTTTCGAACGACCGGCGTCCAGGATTTGCGACCAGATCGCCCCCGCATCGCCATTCGCACAAAAAATTTCGAAGCCCGCCGAACCGGTGTACCCCGTGCGCGCGATCGTCACCGGCATGCCGGCAATCGTATTTTTTGCGAAGTAAAATTTTTTGATCGTGGGGAGTGGGGCGGGCGTGAGCGGTTGCAAAATGAGTTCCGCGCGCGGGCCCTGCAGTGCCATCAGCGCCGTCTGTTTGGAAATGTTGCTCACGTCGAGTGCGCCGGTCTTGTGCGCCAGCACCCAATGCCAATCGTTGTCGAGGTTGCCCGCGTTCACGACCATGAGAAAATGTTCGGCGCTGTAGCGATACACAATGATGTCGTCGACGATGCAACCGCGTTCGTTCAGAATCAGCGAATATTGCGCCTGCCCATCGACGAGTTTCGCCACATTGTTCGCGGTGATCTGTTGCAAAAACGGCAACGCCTCGGGTCCGCGAAATTCGAATTCGCCCATGTGGCTGACGTCGAATATGCCCGCGTGTTCGCGCACCGCCATATGTTCCGAGAGTGTCCCGCGATACTGCACCGGCAGCGCCCATCCCGAAAAATTCACGAGCCGCCCGCCGAGTTGTTCATGATGATGATAGAGCGGTGTCTGTTGCATTGGCATAGAGGTGCTGCACTAGTCAGTCGCTTCGGAAAATGGAATGGGAAAGTTGGGGATGTGTGGTTTACGTGACTGGTGCTGTCAGCACGGCTTCCAGAGGTTTCGTGTTGGCACGGCTGACCTGCTCGACGGAAAAGCCGATGACGTTGCCGTCGGCATCAATTTTTTCCATCACCAAATCGTTGTCGGTTGCGGTAAAGTATCCCGGTTTTTTTTCGAATAATACTTCCAGGTAGTCACCTTCTTTGTCATACCAAACGGTTATGGTTTTTCGGTCCATATGATGTTTCCCTTCTTCATTTGGTCGGTCAAATAGGCTGTGAGCACAAACGCGTCTTCTGCCTGAATTTTAACGACCACGCAGACAAACTTCCCTCCCACCATTGTATGACTGTAATACCGATAATACAACTGCGCATCTGCATCGCGGAGGGATTCTACAACAACGTGCGGATGCGCCAGCGCCTCGGCAATCGCCGATTCCATTGGTGCCATTTCCGGATGCTCAAGGATATGTTCACGACGTTCCTCGGTGAGCCGAATGCGCAATCCCCGATAATCGGAAAGCCACTGCATAGCGCAGCACTAGTCAGTCGCCGGGGAAAATGGAATGGGAAAGTTTGGATTTGTGCTACGCATCCAATTCCAAAAATTCGCGCAGGGCGGATTTGAGGCGGCGGGAGAGCGCTGATGGAATTGCGCCCAAATCGTCGCGGAATAATTGATTGTCCCACGCGAGTACTTGATCGATGAGCACATCGCTGGGCCGCGAAAGCCCGCAGCTGCCGAGCGGAAGATGCACGCGCAGCGGATAGGCATCGCCCGCAACAATTTTGGTCGTGCAAGGAATCACCACGGTGCTTTGCAGTCCCGCCCGCCCAAACACGGTCGGTTGGATCGCGACACACGGGCGCTGTTTGCCAGGTTTCGTTCCCACGCGCGGTTCCAGATCGACAAGATACACATGCCATTGCTCCGGAATCACTCTGATCCTCCGACGCGTTTGAAGCGAGAGTGCGCACGCATTTGCGCATTCACCATCGCGCTCTCTTTGCGCACCAGTTTCACCGCTTTGTGCCACCGAATTTCCCGCCGTTCTTTTTCGACTTGCTGGTAGAGCAGCAAGAGCCCGCGCCGCAACACATCGATCTTCGTCGGCGCCCCCAAGAGTTTCTGCAATTGTTTCAGTTGGCGGTTATCTTCGGACTGGATGGTGAAAGGGATTCCCATATGTTTACGAGTATACTCTGAAATATATTGAAGTCAATAGTGGACTTGTTCGGATGCGCGCGCCGACGATTATTTTTCTTCAGACGTGGCCCTGCGGCGGGCGTCGGTGGCTGCAGAGCGCCCGGTGCGTCCTGCGACTGGAATGCCGCGCATGTTTAAGATGGGCGTGAAGGTTGCTTCCCAGCGGCGGAGTAGAGGCGCAGATATTCCCAGCGTCGGTGCCAATGAGTAAGCCGTTTGCCGCACCTGTCCTTTGCGCGCGATCAGATTTTCCAACACGGCGGCGCGGTTTGGATCCACGGTACGGATTTCTTCGATCAACGTGGTGACGGGTGCGGAGCCGTTCGCCCATGCCACACAGAGCACGACGACTTGCGGTGCCAGCTTTTTTCCGTTCATAATAGCTGTGGATTTTCCGATACGCTCGGCGAGTGGAATGCCGCGCGTGCTTAAGATGGGCGTGAAGGCTTCTTCCCAGTGGCGGATGCTCATCTCAGTGCTACCCAGCGTCGTCGCCAATGATTCAGCCGGGGTCCGCACCTGTCCTTTGCGCGTGATCAAATTTTCCAACACGGCCGTGCGGTCTGGATCCACGGCGCGGATCTGCTCGATCAGCGTGGTGACTGGGTCTGAGCTTTTCGCCCACGCCTCGCAGAGTGCAGCGACTTGCTGTGCCCGCTTTTTTCCGCTCACCGTGTGTGCAGAGCGTCCGGTTCGCACGGCAATGAGAACGCCGCACGTGTTTAAGAAGGGCGTGAGGATTTTTTCCCAGGTGAGGATTGTTGCTAGACCTGTTTGCAGCGCCCTCGCCAATGAGTTAGCCGATTGCCGTACATGCCCCTCACGCGCGACCAAATTCGCTGCCACGGTGGCCATGCGTTGGAGCTGCGTGCGCACCAGAGGCGAATGTGACTGTGCGCGCGCGGCGGCGACGCGCCAGTGGAGCCATTCGAGTTCGACGCGACCGGCCTGCTGACATTGTTCGGCAAAATCTGCGACGAGTCTTCGCATCGCCGCTGTGGCGATGCGTCCGACGATGCGCAGATCGCCCGTGTTGTGCCGCACACCCACGGCGACCTCGCGCGGCAGATCGCCCAAGACGGCGTGGGTGATGGCACTCCACGCGCGGACCGTTTCGAGCACGCGGGTTGCGAGCGGGCGCAGTGTGGTGTCATCGATGACGATGGGTTCGGTGTTGATGTTCGCAGCATCCAGCGCGATATGCAGTCGCGCAAAGTGCTGCGCCTGCGCATCGCCCAGAACGCGCACGCCCAGTGCGGGATAGCGGCGTTCCAGTGTGGCGTGTGTTTGCGCGGCGGTTGCATCCGCGCGTGTGGTGCTGCTCGTGACCTCATGCGCGCGCACGAGCTGCAGCGTGCGCGTGGCGGGATCGAGATCGCCCACCACAATATCCGAGGCATAGCGCCCATCTGGTGTTTGTACTTGCGGCTCTACACACAGCACGCGCCGCGGATGTGTATCGGCCTCGCGTACGAAATCTTCGACAATATTTTTTCGCGCGAGGATTTCCGCGAGATGTCCGACCAAATGATCGATCCACGCCTCGTACTGCCCGCGCGGAACGCGACCGTTGTGGAACCCGGCGCTCACCATGCGCAGCCAGCGCAACAATTTCCAACCGTCGCTGGCATGCACGAGTGCGCCGTGTGTGGTGATCCACGGTGCGAGCTCCGCGAGTTCCGGCACAAGTGTGAACGGTACTGCCGCGTGTGGCGCGAGCCAAAAATCGCGGCTGCTATTTTTCACAGCGGCGAGCGGCCAGTCGCCCCAGTCATCGCCGGTCCACGCGGGCAGATGGAGTCCGGTGTCAGGCGCGGGCGCAGTGGCGTCGGCCGCGTTGTGAATATCGGCGAGTTGCACACATTGCACCCAGCGCGATTGCACGGCGCGGGCCAATGCATTCGCATCGAGCGCCGCGCGCGGCACGAGATACAAGATGCTTTCCAGCACCACGCCCAAAATCTGGGGATTGTGTACGGCCTGCGCCACCTGCGTGAGATTCGTGACGCCTAGTGAAGCCGCCGCATAGACATGCACACCGAGGAGCGGCCAAGAAAAATTCGTGCCGCCCTCGACTAATTTTTCACAACGTCGCCACACCGCATCAACACACGGAATATCCAAAATGGGATCGAGTGATTGATTTGGAAATTTGGGTGCTAAGGGCACAGGCGTGCCCGGCACGAGTGCGCGCTGTACAAACACGTCCTCCGCGCCGCGCTGCACAATCGGTGCACGATAGGTTTTTCGCACCGGCCGCGCGGCGGTACCAGTGGGGTTCGGTCGTGTGATGCGAAGCTCAGCCATATGAAGGATTATCGGCAACCCGCCGAAAAAGTTGCTTCGGGCAAAAAACTGCTGACGCCGCATAACGAGTGGGGACAGTCCCCAACGCGTAAGTTGTTGAATTGGCGTAGGCGGGAATTTTTGAGTTGCGATGACGAATCACGAATTACGATTAGGAATTATGATTACGACTCACGACTCGCCAGCTCCACCGTGTTTTGCAACAGCATCGCAATGGTCATGGGGCCGACGCCGCCGGGGACGGGGGTGATGAGTGACGCGCGGGTTGCCGCGGTGGCGGTGTCGATGTCGCCGTGCAAGGTGCCGTCGGGAAGACGCGTGATGCCGACATCGATCACGACCGCGCCTTGTTTGATCCAGTCGCCCGGAATGAAATGGGGTTTGCCGACCGCGGTCACGAGAATATCGGCGCGCTCAATGTGGGCGCGTAAATTTTTCGTCGCCTTGTTGCAGAGCGTGACGGTGGCGTCGGCGGCCATGAGCAGAAATGCGGCGGGGCGACCGACGATGCGGCTGCGACCCACGACGACCGCGTGCGCACCGGCGATGGGAATATTGTGGTGTCGCAAAATTTCCATGATGCCCAGCGGTGTGCAGGGTCGAATGCCCGGCAGACCCAACGCCAGGCGACCGGTGTTGAGCGAATGAAAACCGTCGACATCTTTGTCGGGATGCACGGCGTCGAGAATATTTTTTTTGGAAATGTGGGGCGGCAACGGAAGTTGGACCAAAATCGCATGCACGGTGGCGTCGTGGTTGAGTTGCGTGATCAACCCCAGCAAGGCGGCTTCCGTGGTGTTGTCGGGCAATTGATGTGCCTGATGCACAATGCCCGTCTCTTCACACGCGCGAATTTTTCCGCGCACATAAATTTGCGAGGCTACGTCGTCGCCCACGAGAATGACCGCGATGCACGGATGAATATCTTGTGTTTTGAGGAGACGGACTCGTTCGGCCAGGCCCACTCGAACAGATGCCGCGAGTGCTTTGCCATCAACGAACGTTGCCATAGTGGTGAAGGAAAATTATCGTTTCGAGTATTGGAAGCGTTTACGCGCCTTCTTGCGGCCGTATTTTTTGCGCTCGACGATGCGCGGATCGCGGGTCATGAGACCGGCGGCCTTCAGTGCCTTGCGTTGTTCGGGATCCATTTGCACCAACGCGCGCGAAATGCCGTGGCGAATGGCCTCGGCTTGTCCGGTGGTGCCGCCGCCGCACACATTCACCTTCACGTTGAATTTCTTTTGCAGGCTGGTGACGACGAACGGCTGCTCGACAATCATGGGCAGAATCTGTCGGCCGAAATATTGTTCGAGCGCGCGGTCGTTAATAACCACGGTGCCATCACCGCTCGTCATGCGCACGCGCGCAATCGAGCATTTCCGACGGCCAGTAGCGATATATTCAACAAGACGATTTGCAGCCATGCGATTGACTCCTTAGGCGGCGGGCGTGTTGCCAGCGAGTTGCGCCTGAAAATGATGTTCGTTGCCTACAACTAATTTCAATTTGGTGAGCATGCCTTGCGCCAGGCGATTGCGGGGCAACATGCCTTTCACGGCCTTGCGCAGGATTTCTTCCGGATGCTTGGCACGCATTTCCGCCGCGCTCACGCCACGAATACCGCCCGGAAAACCGCTGTGGCGCCAATAGGTTTTTTTCTCTTCCTTATTACCGGTGAGCAAAACCTTTTCGACGTTCAGGGCAACCACGAAATCGCCGGTGTCCATGTGGGGCGTGTAGGTGGGGCGATCTTTACCGCGCAGTGCGTCGGCAATTTGGGTGGCGAGGCGGCCCACCGGCTGGCCAGCGCAATCGATCACGCGCCATTGCCGTTTAATTTCTGTAACTTTTGGTAGATAGGTTGCCATAGGGTGGGCCCTCTTAGTCACGCGAGGAATCGAAGTCAACGAAAAATCATGTCCATCACGAATGTTGCATTTTTTTCTTGGCGAATGTGCGAAATGCGCAGATAATTATACGACCAATGAATGACGTCGGCGGCCCATTAGTGACAATTGCCTCTATTGACGATGCCTCCCCGGAGGCGTCGCCCAGTGTGAATGGGCGGCCCGCGATCGAGAATGCCGAGCTGTACGCGATCACGGATCATTTTCGCCAATGCCGCGAAAAAGAGTGTTTGCTGCATGGATTCCGGCAGTTTGCCGGGCATTACTTTGAAACGGTTGCCGTGTTTGCGGTCGAGGCGCGACATATGCGTCTGCTCACCGGCGACGGGCCCAACCTGGAATCGTTGACGATGCCGTCAGCGTTGGTACCGCTCGATGGAGTCTCGATCATTCGTCGGGCGATTCGGAGTCGCATGCCGTACATCGGTCCGATTCCCGCCGGGAAAGAGGAGCGACGATTGCTCCGCAATTTTATTCGCACGGTGCCAGACACCTGTTGGATTTACCCTGCCACGATTGGCGATGACGTTGATTGCCTGATTTACGCCGAGGCTCCGCGGGCGATGGCGCATCGTTGTACCGAACGGCTCGAATTCATCACCGGCAAACTCATCCTCGCCCTGCGACGCTTGCTGATTGAGCGGTTGCTGGCGATTGGGGCATGAGAATCACGACAACGACCGTCTCTCTGCCACCACGCGCGGAATAATCTCCAACGCCTGTGCAATTTCTTCCGCCGTCGTCTCGCGCGACAAACTCAACCGCAACGTGCCGCGCAAATCCTCGGGCGAGAGATGCATGGCGACCAGCACATGCGATGGTTCGGTGGAACCCTGCGAACAGGCAGAACCGGTCGACGCCGCGACACCCGCTTGCGAGAGGGCGAGGATCAATCCTTCGCCGTCGACGCCGGGAATACTCATGTTGGTGGTGTTGGGTGCGCGTTCGCAGGTGGCGCCATTCACACGCGCGCGCGGAATGTTCGCGAGCAGACCGCGCTCGAGTTGATCGCGCAACGCGCCGACCGCGCTCGCCACCTGTGACAAATGTGATTGTGCGAGTTGCGCTGCCACGCCGAGTCCCACAATCTGTGCGACATTTTCGGTGCCCGAGCGGCGACCATGTTCCTGCCCACCGCCCAGCAACATGGCGCGAAACGGCGTGCCGCGCCGCACATACAACGCACCGACCCCTTTGGGTGCGTGAATCTTGTGACCAGAAATGGCGAGGGTTGTGACCGGCACGCGTTCCACATCGATCGGAATTTTTCCAGCGGCCTGCACGGCATCGACGTGCAGCGGAATATTTTTCTTCACACAGAGCGCGGCAATTTCTGCAATCGGAAAACAGACGCCGGTTTCATTGTTCGACCACATGATCGCCACACACGCCGTGTCATCGCGCAATGCGGCCGCGAGCGCGGCGACATCGAGTTGGCCCGTGCGATCGACTGGCAATGTCGTGATGTCATACCCGCGCTCCGCCAACATGCGACAGTAGCGCACGTGCGCGGAGTGTTCGACTGCGGTGGTCACGACATGTTTTTTGTCGGGTTGCGCCGTGCACAGCGCATGCAGCGCCAGATTGTCGGCCTCGGTGCCGGAGCTGGTGAACACCAGTTGACTCGCGCGCGTCACGCAAAGCAGTGCGGCAACTTGGCTGCGGGCGGTGTCCAGCGCGGTCGCGCAGTCGCGTCCGAATTGATGCAGACTCGACGGATTGCCCCAGTGCTCCGTGTAAAACGGCAACATGGCGGCGACGACCTCTGGTGCGGGTCGCGTGGTCGCGTTGTTGTCGAGATAAATCAGCGCTGCGGTTGTGGTCATGCCCGCGCCATAGCCCAGATGATGTGTGAAATGAAGGGGAATCGATTGCACTGCAATACGGAATGGCCGCGAAAGAACACAAAGAAGCGCAAAATTCCTTCTCTGCTTTCTTTGCGTTCTTTTGTGGCTAACCCCGTATTTTCTGTTTACGCTGCGGCGCGATGCAGCGACGCCTCATAGGCGAGCAGACGTGTTTTCCAAACCATCGGACTGGAAAATCCGCCGATGCTGTTGTGGGCGACGACGCGATGGCAGGGAATGACGAGCGGAAATGGATTGGCACCGCACGCCTGTCCCACCGCGCGGGCAGCGGACGGGCGACCAATCGACTGCGCAATCTGCTGATAGCTGCGCGTTTCCCCAAACGGAATCGCGGCCATGGCCTGCCACACGCTGCGTTGAAACGGTGTGGTCTGCGCCCAACACAACGGGAGCGGAAATTGTGTGGTGCGACCCGCGAGATATTCCACAATCCACGCCAAAATTTCTGAAGAGCGCGGATCGTTGCGCGCCGCAGCGCTGCGGCGGGCGGGTGCACGCGTGAGTAAGCGCACGGTGTGCAATCCCAGCGTCGAAATATCGCAGGCAATGTGTCCCAGCGGACCGACCGGGCAATGAAACGTCTGTGTATCAAATGACCGCGCGTTCATACCAACTCCTGTCGTTCAAATGACTCTGTCAGTTGTGACCGGTCAATTTGAGAATTGTGGTGAAGATTACCGGATTGAGAGCGCATCGCCCGCGACGTTCTGCGCTAGAAATCGTGATAAATCAAGCGTTCGCTGTGGCGGTACATCAAAAAAATCCTTGGCATACTCCCTGCAAAGTTTTTTCGGAAGACGATGGACAAGGGGGAGCTCAATGAAGGACACCGGTAAATACCCACAGGTCGGAGTGCAGTCGGGCCCCACGGAATCGGAAATGCCGATCGAGGTGGCGGGCATTATCGGTGGGATTGCGCGGCGGGTCCCCGACGCCGACGGACGACCGGCCGACAGCATGCTCGCGGTCTATAAAGATCGCATGACCTACACCTGCATCTTCCAAAACGAGGTCGCCTCGATCCATTTTGACCATAAACGCAGCGAAATTTTCTTTCGCGGTCGCAACATCAAATTCATGGAAGTAGCGCCCGAACTGGTGCAATCGCTATGGGATTTGGCCGAGGTCCTGGCCCGCGATCGGGAGGGCCAACGACTTTTACCCGCCTACCGCGAAACTTTAGCCCACCTGTTGGCCGATAAGTAAAATAGGAGTTAGTCTCCTAATCCCTATCTCCTAGCTACGGAGCGAGTGTGATCAATAAAATTCGACAATTTATCGGCGGGACGCGGTTGGGGGAGCGGTGGGGGCTTTCGTCGAATGTTGCGCGACCGCGACGGCGTCGGGATCGGCGGGCGACGTGGCGCCGGGCGGCGGGCGAGGTCTGGACGTTGGCGCACGGCGTGGTGTGCGTGAACGGGCGCGATGTGGAAAGCGAAGTGTCGTCGGATCGTCGCGATGTGGCGCAGTGGTGTCAGCTCAGCGAAACGTTGCAGGAATATCTCGATTGGGCGTTTGCGGAAGAATCACCGGTGTTCCAGGAATTGGCGAGTGCGATTCATGGAGTGCAAAATCGTCTGCTCAAAAAAATTCGCCGCGTGTACGACGAACGTACGAGCGGGGTCACACTCACGTGGGGCGATGGGTCGGTGTTGCTCAACAATGTGAACGTGCGCGCGATCCTGGCGATGTATCACGTGCGGCCCACCGACAAGGCGCGCCGATTTATTCTGGGGCTGCAACAAAAACTCGCCTTGATTCTCTGTCAACACGAGGCTAGCCCTCAGGTCTCGCGCGCGGCCGGTGCGGTGCGCGACTTGTATCATGACATTTGTACATCGCTTACTCGCGAGACCATTGATACCCGCTGTCTGCCTGCTCCTGCTGGCGCTGTGCACGATGCCGTCGATTGACGGTCATTTCATTGCGCCGCGCGACACCGAGTTGCGTGCGCTTCTCCCGCTGCCGCCCGCCACGATTTGCGAAGGAAAAATTTCCGGACGCGTCGAACATTTTTCCGATTACGCGCGTGTGCGAATCAACGTGTGGCGGTGTCTCGCCGACGATCACGTCACCATGATTCCGCGCACGGGCACGGTGGTGCTCAGTGCCACGCAATTCGCCGCACATGTGCAGCCGGGCGCGTTGGTGCGATTTCAAAGTGGACTGCATCGCCTCGCGCAATATTGGAACGCTGGCACAACCACCGTGGGCATCGCACTGCGCAGTGAAGGTGTGGTGGCGAGTGGACATCTGCGCGATCCGTCGTTGCTCGTGGTGCTGACACCGGCGCGAAATTTCAGCGCACTCATCAGTCATTGGCGCACGCAGATTGAATCGGCGTTGGCGGGCGATGGTCGTCAACCAACGGCGGTGGCGGCACTGCGCGCCATGTTGCTGGGCGATGGCGAATTGCTCGACGACGCGCAGTGGCAATCGTTTCGCCGCGTCGGTGTCATTCATCTGCTGGTGGTGTCGGGACTGAATGTGAGTGTGATTGTGGTGGCACTCTACGGCGTGGTCGCGTGGGCGTGGCGCCGCAATGCGTGGTGTTGTCTGCGCGTGCCGTATTGGTACGTCGCGGCGGGGAGCGCGCTCGTCGGTGTGTGGAGTTACGTCGCGCTGGTCGGTGGGGCGATCCCGATTGTGCGCGCGGCGATAGTCGCCACGTTCTGGTTGGCGGCGCAACTCATCGGGCGGCGCAGTGAGCGCTGGAGCGGTGTGGCGGGTGCGCTGCTGATTATTTTATTGTGGCAACCGCTGGCGTATCGGGTGCCGTCGTTGCAACTCACGTTTGCGGCGGTGGTGGCGATGCTCCTCTGGGGCCCGTGGCTTATGGGCGCGCCGTCGCGGCTGCCGTGGTGGCATTGGCGATCGCTGTGCGTACGCGCACGACAATTTTTTGCGCTGAGTCTCGCGGTGACGATTGGCGTGACCCCGATTGTCGCATGGCACTTTCACGAAACCTCGCTCATGGGATTGGTCGCGAATATTTTTTTCGTCCCGTGGGTGAGCGGCGTGATGGTCCCACTCGGATTTTTTTTCATGACACTCGGTGTGTGGTGGCACGCCCTCTCGCATGTGCTGGTGCAGCTGCTCATCTGGAATTCCGCAGCGCTGCTGCATCTGGTGGCGTGGGCCGATCAGTGGAGTGGCGCGTGGCAATGGCACTGGACCCCGCGCGTGAGCGAAATTATTTTGTGGTATGCAATGTGGGGTGGGGTGCGGTGGTATTTTTTTAAAGGGAAATTGAGCGCCCCCCTCACCCAACCCTCTCCCCAATGGGAGAGGGACGTTCATCGACTGCCACACCAATGGGCGCGTGTGTTGGCAGCTGGTTATGTCGCGCTCACGTTGTTCGTTGGTTGGCAACGCTTCAACGACACGCGGCCGGGTCCGTTGCAAATCACCGTGGCCGATGTTGGGCAAGGACTCGCCGTCGTCGCGCAGTTTCCGAATCGCGCGGTGTACGTGATCGACGGCGGCGGGATTGCGCAGAGTCCGTTCGATATGGGGCGCTTCGTGATGGCGCCGCTCTTGTATCACGCGCAAATCACGCACGTCGATCGACTCATCATGACGCATTTTCATCCCGATCATTACCCGGGACTCGCGTATCTCGCCGAACATTTCGGTGTGCACGCATTATTCACGAACGGTTCCGCTGCCGCCGAGCACGACATTACGTGGCCTGCGATTGGTGCGCGTTTTACGGCGGCCGGCGTGCATGCGCAGGTGATGGATGTGAGCACTCATGCGTGGACCGAAGGTGGTGTGACAATTCGCGTGTTGCACCCCGTGCCACCCGTGATGGACAACAACGACGCCGAAAACGATCGCTCGATTGTGTTGGAACTCACCTACGGTGCGAGAAAAATATTGCTCACCGGCGATATCGAACGCGCGGCGGAGTCACGATTGGTGCGGTCGGGCGAGTTGCATCCCGTCGATGTGGTGGTCGCGCCGCATCATGGCAGCAACACATCGTCGACGCCGGAATTTGTGAACGCATTGCAACCACACACCGCAATTATTTCCTGCGGCCGCGACAATCGCTATCGCTTTCCGCGCCCGGAACCGCTGCAAGCCTACGCCAACGTGCATGCGCACGTGTATCGAACAGATCAGCATGGCGCGGTGCGGATTACAACGGATGGTGATGGGTTGACGGTGACTTCTTTTGTAGGAGATAGTAAGGGCGATTGACGAGGGACGACCGCTCATTGCATTCGCTGGGACGAGGGACGAAACTGCAGTGAATGACGCTGTTGCTTTTTCGTCCCGCGTCCCAGTGAGCAGCGCGAACGGTCGTCCCTCGTCCCTCGAGTCTACTCCCGCTCCCACGCCGTCACGCGCCAACCGCGCGGAAAATTTTTCACGAGCGCCACGCGCACCGATTCATGCAAGCCGCCCTGCAAGGTGAGCAGGGCGTTGGCGTGTACGTAATGCTTGTGCAGCTCTTCAATATTTTTGACGTCGACCGCCGTCACCGGTGTGCTCGCGTACGCGGAATCTTTGAATTTGTGACCGTAGTGGTGAAAATAATTTTGAATGATGACGGCACTGCGCGCCGCCGTCGGCTGCCGTGCGGCCCACGCCGCTGGCGTGTTGGCGAGGAGTGTGAGTGAGAGCAGCAGCACCAATCGAACGCGATAATTTTTCATGCGCTGGATATACGGGGCAAGGGTCAAAGGGTCAAGGGTTCAGGGGTGGTCACTTTACATTTGACGTTTGAGACGGCTCGGTTAAAGGGGACGTCTTATTTTCGAGGGACGAGGAACGATCGCTCCCGTTGGTCGCTGGGACGAAGGACGAAACTGCAGTGAGTGAATGCTGTTGTGTCCTTCGTCCCAGCGAGTGCAACGAGCGGTCGTCCCTCGTCCCTCGAACCAAAACTGGCGCGATAGCTAAGTGGTAAAGCTCGGGTCTGCAAAACCCGCGACGATCATCAGGGGGCTCGCGTCGCCCCCCTCCACCCGCGAACCCGGGTGGAGCCTTCCCCCTCCACCGCC
>OBEQ012451994.1_pt1 | contig 22760 bp, 27 predicted proteins | sample 1670901 | NCBI WGS metagenome assembly OBEQ01 (sample SAMEA104232315, study PRJEB22302) | groundwater metagenome | biome: forest; feature: aquifer; material: groundwater | place: USA | collected 2011-08-07 | depth 5.4 m
GCAATTCTTTCATTGAGTTGTTTTGTTCTTCTGACATAAAGAGTTGCATGAGTCATTCCTTCATTTATTAATTCTGAGTGAAGCTCATTTCTTCTTTCAGTTGTAAGACTGAGTTCTCTGGAGACCGTTCTGAGATGATCTTCTGCCTTTTTCATTTCAAGTATTGCTTCATCGAGTTCTTCTTCTCGAATCTTCAGTACTTTTTCTAAACGGTATTTAAATGACATAATGCTCCTTTATGCGGTAGGGTAAAACTACATGATCTTGGTTAAGAGAACGTTTAAATAATAGATTATTTTTTAAAAGCATAAAAGAATTAATCTAATTAGGGGAAAGCAAATCCAATTAACCATTTTTTAACAGTTTTTTAAATGAAATCAGCAGACTTATGTAGTTAGGGGCATAAGCAGCAATCAGATATTTGATCTTTGGGGCTACCTCTATATCATATTCAAGACCTGCTGAAATGACTATTAATTTAGGATAGTCAAGCAAAAGCCTGCTTACCAAAGCTTTTTGCCCATTTCTTGCTGCTAAATCATAAGCAACAAGTACTTTTCTGCTCTTCCTTTTTATCTTATTAAGCACATGTTTAATTCCTGAAGAAGCCGGATTAATTTCATAGGAAGTTAAGTTGTACTTTTTAAATCCAAGTTCCTTACAGATTTTCATCAAGTCTTCTTCTCTAAGCTTTACAGTCACAGGATAGATTATTTCAATTAGCTCTAATTTATTTAATGGCACAAAAAATAAATCTCTTTTTATCCAATGTATTGCCTTCTCTCCAAGTTGATTAGCAGCCTTAATATGCTTAGAGCTTGAAAAGCCATAGTTATTTTTCTTATACAAGAATCTGTTTTTTACTGACATTATTCTTTTATAAGATTCATTGATTCTTATTTGTATATTTTTATCTTTCAACTTCTTTTTAAGTAAGTCTTCATAGGCTTTTAAAGTTTGCTTTTCAATCCAGTTAAACAAAAGCATGTCTACTCCAGATTTCACTGCTTCAAAAGAAGCGCTTTCCAGTGAGTGATTTTTTGTTACACTTTTCATATTTAATTCATCAGTAATAGTTAATCCTTTAAAATGCAAGTCATTTCTAAGCAACCCTTGTACAATTTTTTTTGAGAGTGAAGCTGGCTTAGATAAATCATCTTCTATTTCAGGAAGTTGAATATGACCTATCATTATGGCTGGTACATTTGCTTTAATAGCTTGCTTAAAAGGAATAAGTTCAAATTTTTCAAGTTCAAGTTTTGATTTTCTTAATATTGGCAAATCAAAATGTGAATCAATATTCAAATCTCCATGACCAGGAAAATGTTTAGCAACAGGAATAATGTTGAATTTTAGATAAAGTTCAATAATTTTTCTGCCATATTCAGATACTATCGCTGGATTGTTACTTATTGCTCTTGTTCCAATTATTGGATTTTTTGGATTTGAATTAATATCCAATACAGGTCCAAAATTCATATTAAATCCAAGCTCTGATAATTCTTTTACAAGAATTTCCTGGGCAGCTAAAAGTTCTTTTAATCCTATCTTCCCCAATGCCCAAACACTTGGCAAAGAAGTACAAATCTTTCTCAGTCGCTCTACAGAGCCACCTTCCTGATCAACAGCAATAAAAGGCTTTATATCAAATAGACTATTTATATCTTTGATTAGTTTTTTAACCTGATTTTTAGTTTCAATATTATGCTCAAATAAAACTATGCCGCCTGGTTTAACAATTTGAAAAAATTTTATTGTCTCTTTTGATAAGGTGTAGCCATTAAACCCAACAAAAAACAATTGTCCTAGCTTTTTAGAAATATCTTCCGGCACAAAGAAAATAATAACAGTAGGGGGCATGTTGCGACATGCCCCCTACAACAAAAAATAACCATACAAACAAAAAAAGAACCATTTAGGTTCTTTAATATATGCTTTATTTTAACGTGAATATATTATTCCCTTTCAGGTGGCCTTTATAACATAGGTTATCTCTATAAAAAATAAATTTCTTAGCTGGTTTTGTTATTTTACAGCACAAGAAGCAGTTTTATTTGCAGAATTAATTAGACTTTTCATTTCCTTAACAGCTTCTTTAATACCAACCATGACAGCCCTGCTTATAACTGAATGTCCTATGTGCAATTGTTCAATTCCTTTTAATTGTGCAATAGAGATAACATTTTGATAGTTTAATCCATGTCCTGCATTAGTAAGTAGTCCAATGCTTTGAGCAAAAATAATTGATTCTTTTACAATTGATAGTTCTTTTTCATTTGGTGACTCTGAATATGGACCGGTATGAATTTCTACAAAATCAGCATTAATTTCTTTTGCAATTTTAATTTGTTCTTTATCAGGATTAATAAAAATGCTTACAATTAGGTTATTTTTATGAAGGGTTTTAATATATTCCATAAGATAATTTTTTTGACCTGAAACATTTAATCCACCTTCTGTTGTCAGCTCTTGTCTTTTTTCTGGAACCAGTGTAATTAGATTTGGTTTGATTTTTGATGCAATATTAAGCATTTCATTTGTAGCAGCCATTTCCAGTGTAAACAAGACATTTTTAAGTTCTTGCTTTAAAAGAAGTACATCTCTGTCATTTATATGTCTCCTGTCTTCTCTAAGATGAACTGTTATTCCATCAGCACCACCTTCAACAGCCAGTTTTGCTCCATAAACAGGATCTGGCTCAATTGTTTTTCTTGCTTCACGTACAGTAGCAATATGATCTATGTTTATGCAAAGTTTGGGAACGTATTGTTCTGTCATTAATTTTTTTTATGTTTTTGCTTGTACTGATCGTAAAGCATGCAACCAGCTAAACTTAGCAAGCCAAAAAGAAATATATAAAACGCTAATTCTCCTGACCCTTGAATATTCATTATTTTCTATTCTCCTGTAGAGTTGTATAGCCACCTAAGATAAATACCCAGGACGTTACAAATAGTATAACAGCATGAAGAAAATTACCAGAGAATAAGCTTTTCTTAAATACAACCCACTGAAATACTACAGAGCCTAATGGGGCTAATAATGCAAATCCAATATTTCTTAAAATCCCTGCAGTATATTTTTGTTGTTCAGTAATCATAAAATTAAGTATACTAAGTCATGTTTGACACTTTGTAACTGTAGGTTACATAAAAAGATAAAATTTATTTAATCTCCAATGAAAAATAGAACTAAACGTATAGCAATAATAGGTCTCGGTCTGATTGGCGGCTCCCTTGCTCTTTCACTAAGTAAACAGGGTTATGAAATTATTGGAATTACAAGAAATTCAAATACTCTTAAACATGCAAAAAAAATAAAAGCAATTAGCAAAGGCTATACTAGCTTAACCACTAAGTCACTGGAAATGGTTGACATTATTTTTATTGCAACTCCTCTTTTACTTATAGTTGAATACATAAAAAAATATCAAAACTAACCAAACACAATTTAATTCTTACAGACGTTGGTAGTACAAAAGTGAGCATATGCAAAACCGCAAAAACACTTAAGTCTAAAAATATAACTTTTATAGGCGGTCATCCTATGGCTGGTACAGAACACTCAGGATTTGCAGCAGCACAAAAAGAACTCTTTAAAAATCGTGCATGGATTTTAACTTCAACAGAAGGAAATGATAAATCAAAATCTGCATTAAAGATTCTTTCAAATATCATAAGCAAAACGGGGGCACAATTAGTTTTAACCACTCCAGAAAAACATGATAAAGCTGTTGCATTAATAAGCCATCTACCAATAATTACAGCATTTGCTCATTGCCAGTCAGTAAATAAGCTAAACGATCTTAAAGTTAAAAGACTTGCAATGACTTTTGCTTCAAGTGGCTTTAAAGACACAACACGTGTTGCTGCAGGCAATCCCGAAATGAATCACAGCATACTAAAATTAAATATGTCTAGAAATTCAAATTTTCTATCGCTCTACATCAAAGAACTACAAAGTACTATCAAGCTTCTTAAAAAAGATCCTAAAAAACTCATGACAAGTCTAAAAAATATTCAGAAGTGGAGAAAAAATCTTTATAATTCTCAAGGCAAGAATTCTTTGCTAAATAAATCCTGAAATTAAATCCCCAACTCTAACATTCTGTTTTTTTTCAGCTTGTATGAAACTGAATTTGCAATAAGAATAGCTGTGCTTTCAAGAATATTTTCTATGGTAACAAGATTGTTTGCTTTAAGTGTTGCTCCTGTTGCCACTAAATCAATTATTGCATCGCTAAGACCTACTATTGGTGCAAGTTCTACTGAACCATACAGCTTTATTATTTCTGCCGTAATTCCATTTTTGTGAATAAAGTCACTGGCTAGTTTTGTAAATTTTGTAGCAATTCTGGAATTCGCAGGAAGCTCATCAGCAGATTTATATTTTTTATCTTTTCTTACAGCCAAAACAAGTTTACATTTGCCAAACTTTAAATCTTTTAATTTAACAACATCAGGAACTTGCTCTTTTAATAAATCAAGTCCAACAACTCCAAGGTCTGCATTTCCATGCTCAACATAGACATTTACATCATTTGGTCTGACCAGAAGCCCTTTTACATTATTTTTCTTATCGTAAAAAACCAATTCTCTATTCTTTCCAGAGATATGCTCAGAACTGAAATTTATTCCTAACTCAGATAAATACCTATAACTACCTTCATGCAAAAAGCCTTTTGGTATTGCAATAACTATTTCTTGTTTTTCATTGTTATTTCTCATGTTTCTATTGTTGCATGCTTATTTTTTTTATGGAGTGAATTAAGCATATTAAATGCTTTCTTAACACTGGATTTGCTTGCAGAAACAAATCTCGGTGATTTAAACTTAGGAAAAATCTTTCCTTGTCTTTCAAGGGCTAATAATAAATCTTCCAAACAAAAGGTAAATCCAATAGCTGGAGTATTAAATCCAAATTTATTAATTAGCTGATCATATCTTCCGCCTGAACAAATATTTCTTCCAAGATGAGAGGTTATAACTTCAAAATAAATCCCTGTATAGTAATCTAAATCACTAGTTAAGCTAAGATCTATGCAAACATTGTTTTCAAATAAATCGATGACCATGTCAAAGTATGCAATTATTTTATTTAGTTTTACATGCTTAAGCTTTTTGCATAAATCCTTTAGCTTTCTAGCTGCGTCTTTGGAACCTCTAATTTGAACCAACTCATTCCAGAATTTCTTTTCATTTATTGACATCTTAGATTTATTTAAAATTGAATCAAACAAAATTAAATCTTTAGCTGAAAGTGCTTTGTATAGCTGGTGTGCCTGTTCGCCAAAACATCTAAACAGTTCTGTCCATAAGCCTGTGTGATTTATAAGAATTGAGTGATCTTTTAATCCTGTTTTGCTTAGTCCATCAAGAATAATTTTTAATACTTCCAGATCTGCAATTCCTTCTTTTGCACCAATAAGTTCAACACCAATTTGATAAAGCTCTCTTTCATTTGTTGTTTTTCTTGCATGATATCTAAAAACTTTTCCTACGTAATAAAATCTAAATGGAAGTGGCTTTCCCTGCAATCTTTCAGCAGCAACTCTTGCAATAGGAGTTGTTAGGTCTGCCCTGAGAGCCAAAATTTCGGCTTGTTGTCCTATAAGCTTAAATGCACTGTCTGAAAGTTTATGGCTGCCCAGGCTTAAAGTATCCCAGTTAATTAATATAGGAGTTTGAATAGGCTGATATCCCCACATTTCAAAAACACTGACAAGAGATTTTCTTACAAACTCCTGTTTAATTACTTCATCAGGAAGCCAGTCTCTTGATCCTTTTGGATTCCTTAAACTAATTCTTTTCATTTTCTTGTTCTTTTCTGGGCAATTCATTTTGCATTGGTTTCATTGAATCTTTAAGCAAATCTCCAATTGACAATATTGCATTTTTAGTGCCTGTGATGACCGGAATATCAGCTCCTCTTTGATCTAATTGTTCCAAAAACTCAAGCTCTGCAATTCTAGGATCTAGTTGAAGAGCCATTCCTTTTACAGAAAGAGCAATTGCATCTCCTTCACCTTCAATAATTTTTCTTTCTTTTTCTTTTTCAGCAGTTTTTCTAATCCACTTTTGTCTTTGAGCTTCCTGAAGTGCAATTTGTTTTCTTTCAACAGCTTCTGCAAAAGAAGGAGCAAAGCTAATACCTCTTATTAAAAGCTCATCCAGAAAAAGCCCACTTTTTAAAAATGATTTTTTCAAAGCAACTTCTGCATCCTGAGCTAAGCCTGTTCTTCCTGTAGTATAAACAGTGTCTATAGGATATTTTGCAACAACATTTCTAAATATACTTCTTGTCTGTGGAACAATTAATCTTTCAGCATATCCTTTACCAAGAGTCTGATGAAGCCTCCAAGCCTTATCTTTATTGAGATGAGAAATCACTGTAACATCAATAGATACAGTCTGACCATCATTTGTCTGACATTGAATACTTTGACCTACATTTGTTTTTTCAAAGCTATCTGAAAAATTATAAGAAAGCTTTCTAGCATCATAAGTTGTAACTGTTTCAACAATGGGAATAACAATATTTACTCCTTCTTTTAACACCCTTTTCTCAACTCCACCAAACAAATTAAAGACAACTCCAACATGTCCTGCAGGAACAACTTTAACTATTGCACCACTAAAAATAAATATAAATGAAATAAATACAGCTGTTCCAATTGCAATTAAATTTTCTTTTCCCATTTATTTCCGCCTTTTTATTACCGATCTAAACTCTCTGAAAATATCAGTTTTGCCCTTTTACCAAATACTTGTGCTCTTCTATATTTAATAAAATCTGGATTTGCTCTTAATGCATTGACTCTCAGATTAATTGCTTTAGCCTCACCCTCTGCTTGGGAAATCTTTGCATCTCTTTTTGCTCTTTCAGCTTCTAAAATATATTCCATTTTTAGGAATTCCTGATATGCCTGCTGTTTGCGATCAATTGAATCCTGGAATTCTTTTGAGAACCTTACATTTCTAATTAAAACTTCTTCTACATCAATAAAATAATTCTTTGCAAGATCACCATGAAGCAATTCCTGAATCTTATTTTGAATTTCCTGTCTTTTTATACTGTAGACATCTTCTACAGGGTAACTAGCCAAAACTTCTCTTAAAACCGTTCTTGCTTTAGGTACTATTATTTTTGACAAATAATCCGGTCCTATAAATTTGTGCAGTTTCCAGAGCTCTTCTGGTTTTGGTCTTACTCTTACAGTTAGTTCTACATCTACTTTTTGTCCATCTGAAGTAAGTGAATGAATTTCATTTCCTACAATTATTCCTTGCCTGTTTTGATCTTCCGAAGCAAAGCTGTAAGTGGACTGCTTTACATCATATAAAGTTGCATTTTGAATAAACGGTAAGATTACGTGAATGCCTTCTCCTAAAATTCTTTTTTCCACCCCGCCAAAAGTATTAAAGATTATGGCTCTCTCTCCAGCGTCAACTTTGACTACAGCTCCAGCAAAAAAAAGAACAAGCAAGACTAAAATCAAAAAATATCCCCAGAATTGCTTTACAAAAGTGACTAAGCTATCTAGGTCTTTTTGTCTCTTTGGATTTGGTGTAAAAAAGTCTGGTACTTCAACTTCTGGCATAGATTTCACTTAAAATAACACGAAATGCTGCGTTTAAGATAATTGTTATAGCAAATTTATCCTAGTATTTCTTTCAATAATACAAATAGTATTCAACAAAAGGGAATAATAAGTTTAGGAGAATGAGGTTATAGCTCTTTAAAACAAGCACTTACAAGTTATATAAATAGTTAAAAAGTAAGATTGAAAATGGCTAGAAATAAAAACAAAGAATTAATAAGACATATAGGGATGAACCCGTTAAAGCCTGACTCATTTCAATTAACGAATGAGCCATTAATGGACAACCTGAAGTTATGGTCAAATAAAAATATTGATTTGCACGATATTATTCAAAATTTTTTTGGAATAAAAGTACGTACAAAACTAGTAGCAATCTTACTTGATCTTGATGTAAATAATTGGATTGGGGTTGCGGGTTCCTGGCAACACAATAATCAGAGCGGTCAAATAAGAATTGATGCAAACCTTACTGAGTTCCTTTTGAACAATGCATTTGGTCCTTCACAAGTTAATCAACCATTTAGCATAAAGAAAATTAATCCACTTGAACTAAGTATCTTACAAACATTTTTAGGTAACATTGAAGCAAAAATGAAAGAGTTTTGGGAAATTGATTCAAAGCATCCTTTTTTAATGGATTTAATTTATCTTGTTTGGATTGTTCAATCCGATGAAGGAAATATTGGAAGAATTGCATTTGGAATCCCTGCTAGTTTTAGACCTAAACATGAAGAAAAGGCCAAAGCTTCAGAAGTTATTGATATCAATAAACTTGCTAATACTGGTATAAAAGTGCCAATTAACATGAATGTTGGCACAACAAAACTCCCATTTAATGACATAAAATCACTGGAATATGGGGATTTAATAATATTTGAAGATAGTGATATTAGCAAATTTCAATGGCACTTAGGAGAAATCGGTCTCGTCTTACCAGAAGAAGATAATCCAGTTTTTTTAAAAGACATTGAAAATATAGAGGAACTAATAAAAGAAATGCCAAAAACAACAAATAATATTGATGATGATCCACTTTCAAGTTTGCCTTTAGAACTATCTGCAGAATTTCAAAAAGTTTTAATCCCTCTGAAACAAGTATTAGAACTTAAATCCGGTGGAGTTCTACCGCTAGGGCCAGTGCTTGATTCAGAACTTGTTTTAACTGCTCAGGGAAAACCTGTTGCAAAAGGTGAACTTGTAATTGTTGGAAATCAATTTGGAATGAGGATTACTGATCTTCTAATAGGCATGAAAAAAGGTGCTAAAGGTTCTTCAGGTGGAGTTGAATTGGAATCTTTATTTGATAAGCCACAACAAAAAGCAAAAAAAGAAGACAAACAAACAAGCTTTGCAGATGAGTTGCAGGATTTAGAAGAAGAGGAAGAAGGAAATTAAAATGGAAATGATTTTAATTTCTGCAGTTAAACTAACAACAATTTTTTTTGGGAGCGGACTAGTTGCTTTATTTGCTTGTTGGGTTGGTAATGAAGTAAATTCACTGGCAAAAATCATATTAAGTAATCAGTTAAATGAACAAAAAATTATAAATCTAGATAAAATTGAAAAGATAAGTGCTCAGTCAGGGCTCTATGAAGTATTCTTGCCTGAAGGAAAAGTAATCAAGCTATTTTCATCTCACAGAGGAATGGAACTCATTTAAAGTGAAAGGGGAAGAGAAACTGTTAGGGCTTAGATTTCTCTAAAGTAAAAATGAATTGGCAAAATGTTCTTCCAAATTTAGAACCATCACTTCAGATAGTAATATTACTTGTAATTCTTTCAATGCTGCCTTTAATGGTAGTTACAATGACACCTTTTTTGAGGATTGTAGTAGTCCTTTCATTACTTCGTACTTCTCTAGGTACACAACAGGTCCCTCCAAACCTTGTTTTAATCGGAATGGCAATGATACTTACCGGCTATGTAATGGGTCCAACATTTGAGCAAATAAACACTAAAGCACTCATTCCATTAAGCAACCAACGAATAACTGTTCCACAAGCAATTGGAGAAGCTTATAAACCTCTTAGAAAATTCATGCTGAAGCAAACTGAGATGAAAGATCTTGCTTTTTTTTATCGCTTAAGCAATGCTCCTAACCCTTCAAGTCCCGAAGAAGTTGGTTTTAGACAACTCATTGCAGCATTTTTATTGAGTGAACTTAGAACATCATTTCAAATTGGATTTTTAATATTTATTCCATTTTTAGTAATTGATCTGATAATTGCAAATATCCTTCTGGCGCTAGGTATGATTATGTTGTCACCAACAATTGTTTCATTACCATTTAAACTGTTAATATTTGTAGCGATTGACGGTTGGTCACTTATTATAAAAGGTCTAGTACAAAGCTTTAACTAGTGAATCTCTATGAAGAAAACTTTCCAAATATAATAACTCAAATGAACAGAAAAAAACAAAATAGGACTTATAGGATTTGTCCGATTTACTCGGCAAATCCGATCAAGCAAAAAGGAGAAATAGAGAGACGCTTCAGCTTGTCTGAAGCGATATAAAAAGAACTAATGGACTGGATGCCACAAGCAATTAGGGATGGGATTTTAGTTGTTCTGATTATTTCGGGTCCATTGGTACTTGCTGCTGCTGCTATAGGTCTAATAATTGGGATATTACAAGCAGCAACACAGGTCCAAGAACAAACAATAGGTTCTGCATTAAAGATTATAGGAATTTTTGCATTAATTATATTTGCAGGTTTCTGGATGTATCAGTATTTGAATCAATATACAACTAAAGCACTTTCATCAGCTTTTAGATTTGTGCCACATCAGGCACAAAAAGTAATTCCTTCAAATGCATCTGAAGATGACAAGTTCAATGCAACTTTTGATGAAGAAGATGTTGGTGATAGACCTTTAATGGTAATTGCTCCAGAAAAATTGGAAGAAAAAAATATTCCTGCTAATGGTATTCCTGCAGGAGTTCCATATCTTGGCGCTCCTGATATTCCTACAGCACCAATGATCACTAAGCAACCACCTCTCCCTCCAGTTGAAAACATTCCTAAGCCTGCAACAAAATTGGAATTACCAATGTCTGATTTTCAAGAGTTAAAATCAATTCCTAAAATACCTCAACCGCCTCAGCCAAAAGTACCAGAACCCAAAATACCGGGACCTAATATACCTGAACAATTAAACGGTCAACCAAATAAAGCTGAAATAAAACAACCGGTGGATTTAGGAAAGCAAGATAACCCATCTAATAAACAGGAATCAATTCCTAATGAACCTGTGGTCAATCAAAATGAGCCCAAACTTATACAAGAAAACCTCATACCAGCAACACCAATTCCGGGAGGAATTATGCCTGAAAAACCTGATGATGAAAATAATCCAAGCTGGTTGAATTAATTATAAACAGGGAAAAAGATCTTTAAGGGGAAACAATGTTTGATTTTTTTATTACTCAAACAAAAATACTAGAGCAGTTAGGTGGAGCCTGGATTATTGCACTGCTTGTATTCTCTAGAATAGCAGGCTTTGCAAGTACAGCACCACTAATAGGAAATAAGCAAATTCCCGGACTTGTAAAAATTGGGTTTTCAATATTATTGACTCTCCTAATTTTTCCAATGATAGATGTCCCAAGTGAATATCCTAAAAACTATGGGTTTATTTATCTTATAGTAATCAATGCTGCATTAGGCATGTTAATTGGCTGGATTATTAGCTTAGTAATAACGATTGCAAAAGTAGCAGGAGAAATGCTTGATATGCAAATGGCACTTAATGCAGCAACAATTTTTGATCCTTCTACCCAAGCACAAACAACAATAATAGGACACTTTTTTGATTTTATGAGTCTAGTAATTTTTATCTCTGTAGGAGGAATGGAAAAAACTATTGAAGCATTATATAGAAGCTTTACTTCATTCCCAGTAATTATGTACAACTTAAATTTTAGCTTTGATAAAGTGCTAAAAGCTACTGCAGAAATTATTACAATTGGTTTTTTAATAGTCTCTCCAATAATAATGATAATTCTTACCGTAGATTTAATCTTAGGTCTTATGTCCAGAGCAGCACCACAAATCAATGCATTTCAGGTTAGTTTTTCAATAAAACCTTCTGTTGGGATATTGTTAATTCTTATTTTATTACCTTCTATAATGGAAATATTTGCAAGGATGTTTAATAACCCAATGAAGTACTTGTATTAAGGGATCATCTTTAAAGCTAGCAACTTTGAAGGTGGATGTTAGTTCTTCTGTGTTGTGTCATTGCGGGGAGCATAAGTGACAAAGCAATGACATGCTACGTTTACTTAACACACTCACTATAAAACGTTATATAATTTTTGTACTCAGTACACCTGACAACCACATGAAACTCACCACAAAAGGACAATATGCAATTCAGGCAATGATAGATATTGCAATGCATTGCTCAAAGTCAGATCTTCCTATATCACTCCGTGAAGTAGCAAAAAATCAAAGTATACCACTGCCTTTTCTTGAGCAAATTGCAATTAAACTAAGAAGAGCTGGTCTGGTAAAAAGCACCAGAGGACCTAGCGGAGGATATATACTCTCAAAAGATAAAAAGCAAATTTCCCTTGCTGACATAATGCAAGCTGTTGAAGGACAAATAAATGTTGCGCCAAACACAAGCAACAATTTTGAAGTTACACAGGAGTTGTGGCAAAAACTAAATAGAAGTATTTTTACAATATTAAAATCAATAACACTGGAAGATCTATATTTTGACTCAATAAGCTTTAAGGCTTCTAAAGAAAATCAGGCTTATATAAAATAGACTTAGAATATATGACAAACAAAAAAATAATCTATGCTGATCATAGTGCAACTACAAAGGTAAGACCTGAAGTAATAAATGCAATGATAAATATTTTAGAGGGTGATTTTGGTAATCCTTCTTCAATACATGGTTTTGGCAGAAGAGCAAAACAATGCCTTGAAACTGCAAGGAAGGATATAGCATCTATAATTAATGCCAAAGAAGAACAAGTATTTTTCACCAGTGGTGGCACTGAATCAAATAACGCTGTAGTTTTTGGACTGGTAAAGGCTTTTGAAGAAGGAAAATTTAAAAATAAAAGGAAACATATAATAACTTCTAAGATTGAACACCCTTCAGTAAAAGAGCCTCTCGAATACCTACAAAATAAAGGCTGGGAGATTAATTGGATTAATGTTGATAAAGAAGGCTTTATAAATTTAGAAGAATTAGAAAAAGTAATAACTAAAGAAACACTTCTTGTTTCTATAATTCATGTAAACAATGAAATTGGCACGATTCAGGATTTAAAAAAAATCTCTGAGATGTGCAAAGAAAAAAATGTTTTATTTCATACAGATGCAGTTCAGTCTTTCTGTAAGATTCCTATTGATGTTTCTCAAATCCCTGTAGACTTTATGACATTGTCCAGCCATAAAATATACGGACCAAAAGGCATAGGAGTTTTGTATATCAAAGCCAGCAAAAATTTATCACCTTTACTAGTTGGCGGTGGTCAGGAAGAGCAGCTAAGACCTGGAACTGAGAATTTGCCTGGAATAGTTGGATTTGGGGTAGCCGCAAAGTTGCTAAATAGTGAAATGAAAGAGATTTCTAAAAAGCTAAGACTCATGCAAATTGAGCTTATGGAAAATCTAATAAAGATTGACTCTGTAATGCTAACAGGTGTAAATATTGAAAAAGTAAAAGAGAATATTCTAGAAGAAAAATACCTATACAGACTGCCAGGACATGTAAGCATATGCATAAAAGATATTGAGGGTGAAAATCTTATTCTACAAATGGACTTAAATGGAATTGCCGTCAGTTCTGGTTCAGCCTGTTCAAGCGGTGCTATGGAACCATCACATGTTTTAGTTGCTCTTGACACACCAAATAATTATGTACATGGTTCTTTAAGATTAACTCTTGGAAGAGAAAATACTTTTGAAGACATAGGTTATATAACTAAGTCTTTAGAAAATATTGTTAAAAGATTGTGCAATAAATCAGCTACTGCAAAGATTTTATAATTCAATTTTTTTAATAAGCTTATTATATATTTCCATTTGATTTGTTTTTAATGACAATTCAAGAGCTCCTGTTAGATCTCCCCATTTGATTAGATTTTGAATTCTATGTGCCGCTTCTTCCTGAGTGATGTTTAGGGGTTCAACCTTTTCTTTATTTATTCCCTTACTTATTTTTAAATCTTCTCTCAAAACAAATGGAACTGTTATTCCTTTATCTAAATAGACATCAGGCTGTTTACGTAAAATATCTTCAATAAATGACAATCCGATTCCATTAAATCCTCCCCAGAAAAAATCAGAAGGCCCATTTTTACAGGCTGATAAAAGTCCATTTACAAGAAAACTAACTCCAAGACTTGCACCAAGGGTTGCTGGACTAGCTGCTAAAGACAAACTTGTAATAGTTCTTGCAAGTGCCAGCGAGCTTGAGTATGCATGTGGAGGATGTTGTTGAGTAAATAGCGGAGAAGATGCAGAAATATTTAACTCCTGACCATCTTCAAGAACTATTTTACTTGCAGATAATCCAATAGAACCAAGCATAGAAAGCCTTCTCCCCTGAGAAAGTTTTACAATGTTCCCTTCTGCCATAATATTTAATGAATCAGCATTTGGAACATCAAAATTAATTTGATTATTTGTCAACATGTCCTTTGTCGAAACATTATTTAATAACACAAGATTTAAACTAGTGCCTTTTTTTAAAATATAATAATCATTAAGCAAAGAAGGTTTAATTCTATAAATCTCAAGATTTTCTGTCTGAGCAAAAACTTTATAAGTCAAAAAAGTTTGACAACATAGAAGTAAAAGCAGTAAATAAACAAATTTATATTTAAATAAATAATTTAAGCTAATCATTATTGTCTTTAGCTCTCTGTCCAAATATAGTTATGCCCCCACTACTATTTCCACTCCCTCCAATTCCAGGAATGGAAAGACTGCTCATGCCAGCTCTTGATACCCTAGCTAAAAGGTGATCCTGGATAAGGTAACTTCCAAACGTATTGATTAAACTTGCACTTATAGTTGCAAAACCATTTCGTGATATGTCATAAAGGAAATGTCTAACTTCTTTACCTTTAGAATTTTCAAGCTCAATAGTGTCATTTGGTCTAAGTGCTATCTGATCAAATGATACTCCTTCATGAATTAAGTCATGGACATTGATTTTATAAGTTCTGTAAATCCCTTTATCATCATATCTGGAAAGTCTTATTTTCTTTAGTGAGCCTACTATATTTGGACCTTCGGCCTTACTTATAGCATCAAGCAAAGTAGAATCATTTGGTAATGTGAAGTTTCCACCATGTATAGCCTCCCCAATAACACTTACAGGGACTTCCTGATATGCAAGCTTACCCAAAAGTAAAACATTGTACTGTGCCTGATCCTCAATATCATTTGCTGCTTTTATATAAATTGCATCACCTGGTTGCAGATTTATATCAAGCGAAGTATCTTCGCCTTTAAGTAAGGCTTTTAAATCCACTGTTTTTCTTTCTGAACTTGCTCCTCTTATTAACACTATATTTCTTATATCTGCTCTTGGTTTCAAACCACCTGCCAGTTGAATTGCTTCGGTTACTGAAAGTCCAAAGGTATTTAGAGCAGATGTTGAACCACCTTTTTCTGAGGTAGAAGTTGTTTCCAGTTTGTACACACCTGGTTTTACAATTTCTCCTGCAATATAAACATTTATAGGTCTATATCTGCTTATTTGAACATAAACAAGGGGATTGATTAGTGTTTTTCCAAATTTTGATCTAATCTCACTTGATAATTCATCAAGTGTATAACCAGCTGCAAGAATATTTTCCTGAGTACCATCTGGCAACGGAATGCTAATATAACCATCTGCTGCAACTGTTACACCATATTGCTCTACCTGTCCGAAAACTTCTCTTAAAGTTCTGTCAATAATTAAAAGCTGATCACCCGGTCCTATTACATAAGGAGGTGTTAAAACTGCCTGTAATTTTACCCTTGCTATGCCTAATTTATTTTCTTCTTCAGCATAAGAATAACTAATAAGATTAAAAATCAAAATAAATAAAACAAATACAGCACGTATCTTGTGATTTAATTTACTATTCTTGTTTTTATAATCTAACATCATATAAGATCTCTTCAATTAATTTATGCTGCCGACTGACCATATTTTTCAGTTCTATCCCTGCCATATCCATAGTAACCATACCCATAACCATAGCCTCCCTGAGCATCCAGAGGGTTAGCATTGAGAACTACACCAAGTGCTTTTACCTCTGTCTTATTTAAAAGATCAATTGCTGACAGTAGTTCTTTTCTAGAAGTCTTATTGTGTCTTGTTACTAGTGTAACTATGTCTGCATAACGCGCCAATAGTAATGCATCAGAAAAAAGTCCTATTGGTGGAGTATCTAGAATAACTAAATCATAAATATGTTCAGAGGTTTCAAGCAGTTCTCTCATCTTATCTGATTCAAGCAACTGAACAGGATTTGGAGGAACATCTCCTCCCGGCAAATAATCAAATCCGACTATTCCTAATATGCTCTTCTGAACAACATCATAAAAATCAATTTCATTTATCAAAGCATTGCTTATACCTACAGTATCTTTTGGTCTGGATAAATATTTATAGAGTGATGGATTTCTAATATCAGCATCTATTAACAAAACTCTTTTCCCAATTTGCGCATAAGTAATTGCTAAGTTTACTGATACAGTTGATTTTCCTTCTCCCATATTTGGACTTGTTACAAGCAGTAATTTTCTATTTCCAGACAATGAGAGGAAAGAAATATTTGTTCTAAGGGCATGGATAGACTCTGTATAAGACGATCTTGGTTCCTGATAAACCGTAGGTAAATCTCCAATGTGTGTATAAGGAAGCTGACCAAGAAATGGACATCCCATATCCTTGGGCAATGTGTCTACGCTCTTAATCACATCATCAAAATACTCCACAAGGTATATAACTACAACCGCCAATATAAGTCCAAATATGAATGAAACAATAAGAGTATAAGGAATATCAGGGAACTTAGGTTTCCCTGCAAGTGAAGGCGGATCTATAACTCTTATGTTTGTAATATGTGAAGCAATTACACCTTTTAACTTTGATTCAATTAATTTAACTTCAATTTCTTCAAGTCTCTTTTGAGAAATCTCGTTTTGTCTTATCAATTGAGAATAAATATATTTTTCGCTGGGAAGTTTGTCTAATTTTTTCTGCGTCTCTTCTATTGAATCATTAATAACCTTCAATTGTTCCTTTATTGCCATCTCACCCGACTTTGCCTGTAGTAAATTTTTTGCTAGCTCTTCACGTGTTGGATCACTGGAAAAGTTAAATGACTTAAGTCTTTCATCATTACCAATTAATTCTTTAATTCTTTTTTCAATTAAGTCTCTGTCACCTTTTATTTGTTCTTTGATTTCTTCTAATTGATAATGTCCTGGTTTCACTTTTGTCTGAAGTTTTACAAGTTGTGTTTCTTTCTCATAAAGATCCTTCCTTAAAGCTGCAAGGAATGGATCAGAATTTACTGTACTGACTAAAAAAGCATCATCTACATCAATCATTAGCTGTGTTGATATTTGCTGTGTAACTGACTATGCTTTTGCATATTCAGTTTCAGCCGTCAATTTAATACTTTTTAATGTATATGCTGTTCTAACAACTTCTTGATTGCTTTCCAGACTTATTGTTTTACTCTTTTGCTCAAATTCCTTTAGTCTTTTGCTAGCATCCAATGCTTCTCTTTCTGCTTTATTCCTTTCTTTCTTTAAAAACCTAATGGCACTTGCAGTGTCACTTGCTTTTAATTCAATAGTTTTTTCAATATAGCTATCGGTAATAGCCTGTAAAATATTTTTTGCTTTTTGAGGATTTGGATCTTTATACTTCAGCTCTACAATGTCTACATTTCGATCGGCACCTATCTCAATATTTCTACTTAGACTTAAATAACTAAGATACTCTCCTTTTTTAGAGCCATTTTTATATCGCATATTAAATCTGCGTATAACTTTATCCAAAATTGTTGCTGATTTGATAATTTCAATTTGAGTCTGAATCGGATCGCTTAATCTAGCAATTGTTCTAAACGGTTGATCAGCAGCACTTTCCATTCCAAGATCTTTAGCCTCAATAAGCAGTCTTGCTCTGCTTTCATAAATCGGCGTTACCAGAAGCGTAATAATCCATGCTGCTGCAGGCACTAGAAAAACTATTAATAGGCCCAACCTAAGGTGTATTCTTATTGCTTCAAAGAAATTCAAGCGTTTTTCTCCTTACTAAACAAAGCAAAATAAGCTCTCTAAGTCCTTGTTACCACAATAAAATTGGGGTTAAACTTGAATAGATTAAACAGACTACTTCCTTAAGAAGGGATAGCCCTGATTAAGCTTCTGGAAAGAAATTTAACAAAATTGCCCTGGAATTATCATTTTTCTAACCAGTTTAAAAATTTTTGCTGTTCCACTTTCTGAATTTTTTTAAACTCATATTTAAGTTTTTTTACTTTTCTTTACAAACCTACCAATCTAAAATCTTTGTCAAATTTAGATTCATTTCATATTAATTAACTGTCCGGTAAGGTAAAAAAATAATTGGGTAAGTAAACTTAGAGAGACTATTGGAGAAAATAATGACTACAAAAATAATAAAAAGTCTTTCAGCAATATTACTTCTTAGTGAACTTTATACATCAACGATAAAACATGATTTTTTACTTCTCTTTTTATTTCCAGCAATAATATGTTTTTCCCTAGAAGCATTGTTTAATAAAAAGTCTGTTTTTTTACTTGCATATGCTTTTGTTGCAGTAGTATACAACCCAATTTACCCATTGACTCTGCCACTAGAAAGTTGGACACTAATCAACTCAGCTACAAGTATTTTATTAATCATTGATATTTTTAGCTGGTGTTTATCAATACCAAACTGTAAGAATGAACTTAAGAATGGCATAAAAGAGAAAATTAAAAACCTTGTTAATATACAAGTAAATGATTTAATAAACAAAGAAGTAGAAGCATTTATCTCTAAAGACAGTATAGAAACTTTAATCCACTCTTCTGTAGACAAATATTCAGACAGTTTAAATAAAAAAGTGAAATCAAGGCTTGAAGAGTTAATAGATAAAGCACTCTTATCTAATTCAGCAAATAAATCAAGTGAGACCGAAAGATTAATCAAAAAAGCTGTTTTAATCTGGGATAAGGAAGAAGAGTTAAATAATAAAACTAGAAATACCTCAATCCTTGCAGTAACAGAGACAATATCAACATATGATCTTGAAGCACTTAATATACTTTTTGAACAGGATTTAAAAGTAGAGGGAAGAGATACTAAACCTACTAATTGTTCAAACAATAACTTATAAAAAAAAGATGAGATTGCGCCTGATAAAAAATTAGAAAAAGTAATTATTAGAATACAAAGACAGTTTGCATATTTAAGACTTATCTCTATTATAAAAATCTACTAATGTTTTATACGGAACAAGATGTTTCATCGTTTCAAAATCATTTTCATCAATAGGTCTACAATTTTTACAAGGTCTATAACCTTCCTTAACTGCATCTTCTAGACTAAGAAAAAATACTCTGTTTTCTTTTTTCATCTTCATACCACTTTGGCAGTCTAGCCTTCCAAAAATCTTTCCTTGCCTCCAGCCCGCTAAAGTACCAGGCAGATTGCTTTGAATAATTTTGCCATTTTGTAAGAGGTTGTATACTTTCATTGAATTAAAATATCATGGACATATTCTATGATTAAACTTATCACTTTTTCTTTAATAGGTAAGTTACTAGCTGATTGTTACTACTTCTATTAACTTTAACAATATTAAAATATGAAGAAATAAAATCTTCAAATTCTCTTTCATTAATTCCTCTGTGAGTTGTGGGTGTTCGAGCCCAGTTCTCTGTATACCAAGTATCGGGAGTAATTGATGTAATAAGTGTTCCATTATTTGTCAGCGAACTATGGATTTTTTCTACTAAGTCTTCTATGTTTGAAATATGAACCAATAATTCAACTGCAACAATCAGATCATATTTATCCTTCTCAAAAGAAAAATCATTGACTTCTTTCTCTATTATTTTCCTGCGAGGAAACTTCTTCTCTAAAATACCAACTGCTTTTTTGTTAATATCCACAAGTGTAAAATCCACATTAGTCAACTTATCCAGTAGTGTAGAGATTCTGCCAAAGCCAGCTCCAAGCTCTAATATTGATTTTGGACTTAATTTCTTTAACCACTGATCAATAATTCTAGTCTGCTGATTGTAGTGCTCATTAATTGGTTTCCACCATTCTAATTTTGAACTTGCAAAATATCCTGCAACAGTATTAGAACCGTATCTAGGTGAAGTTCTAATTCTTTGATCTAAATTAATAATAAGTGTATTCATTGATTATTATAATTATCCTGAATTCTTTTTTGATTGCAGAGTTAAAATATTCATCTCTGTGCTAACTTTATACATTTCTTCTAATGTAGATTCTTCCTTTTTAAGAAGATGTTGCCTACGACTAAAGCCATCTGTTTGTTGCGGCAATATTCTTACAGTTTGAGTTATAGCAGGATTTTTACTTATATTTGCTTTAATGTTTCCATTAGTATATTCTCCTAACTCATGATATTTAACTCCAAGAACAAGTAAGTGTTTGGCTTGAGTAGATGGCAATAAGTCTAAGGTTTTCAATAACTTTTTCCACTTAATATTAATTCCCCCATTCTTAAAGATAGCAAACTCATCAAACAATATCTGTGCAGCCTCTTCAATATTACTAAATGCCTTAAACCACTTGTCTGAAACTCTATCAAAAATCTCATAGTCATATTCAATCTCTTCTTCTGTAGCAGTTTCACTCTTCATGCTCGATTTAAGTTTTTCTTCTGCCTTCTTAAGTACAGGATTAGAATCTTCTTGTTTATAGATAAGTACACTAGAAGCGAGGTACTTTAAGCCAGCTTTTACACCTTTAATATTCATCGTTTCTATTATTTTAGTAGATTTGATTGGTCAGACAGGTTGAGCAATGCTACAAAGTCAAGTGCCGCAATTTGCGGCACAGAACCTAATTTTGCTGAAGCAGTTGCAATGTTTTTTGAGATAGCATCAGTCTGATAAGTTACATCCATTAATATCTGGAGTACATTTATATTTCTAGGCTTGATTGCAAATTTAACACTAACTAATCAGAGCCAATGTACAATAATCCCCAATTACCATTAAAAGGAGAAATAAATATTATGAAACTACTAAGAGTTGTATATCAATTATCTATAGCATTTCTACAATCTTTTGTTCCACCAGAAATTGCTCGTAATCCTGAAACTAATCCAATGAGAGGATTCAACACTAGTGATGCTGATGAGTTTTTGGGAAGAACTGTATTTAGAGATCCAACCCCTGCCAAAGGAACACATAGTTTAGGACCACGGTAACAAAGCCTCTCATTAGTGATCTAAAAATCTTATGGACATCGTGGATTGTATTAGAACTAAAATTATAGAGCATAAGGGGTATATTTATATTCCTAAGTTGACTCTTGTTGCATAGCTACTTCATTGAGCCACTAACTTATATTTCCATAGTAAAAACGTTATATGTGTGACCATGAAAATCCTGTTGTTCAGATTCTAATTGAAATCCACATTTTGTATAAAAATCTTTTAATCCATATTCTAGAAATGACTCGACAATTAGTCTATGCTTTCCTTCGTCTCTTGCAATTAATGCAGCTTGATTTATAAGTTCTCTACCATATCCTTTACCGTGCAAATCTTCTCTTGTTGCAATGGTTTCAATATATGCATCTGTAGAAGGTAAATTATCTAATGCTGTTTGAATGCAAACTGCTCCATAGGTAGATCCCCCCTCTTTCAATAAGTGAAATGTCCCTTTATCAATTTGGTCTGTGGTCCAAGTCTCTGTATCCCATCTAAAATCTGGAATATCTAAGTGAAATTGCCTGTTGAGTGCAACAATAGGTTTTACATCTGCTTGGGTAGCTCTAACTATTTGCATTTTAGTTAAACATATTTTAGCATTCAAAATTGAAACGGGACATCGTGGACAACGTTAGAACTAAAATTATAGAACATAAGGGGTATTTGCACATTCTGGATTTGGCTTTGTTCGCATAGATTACTTAATATTGCTCGATGTTAATATTAAATCACCATGAGAGTTCAACTTGGATTTGCTAACAATATTATAGGTGAGCCAGATGTATTCGCACCTTATCAGATTAAAAATGGCTATGCAATTGCAAAATGGTTAAAAACATTTGCTGAATTACTTCTTAAAAAAGGCAATGACAAACAAATTTTGGAACTTGTCAAAAAAATAAACCCAGATATTAGGTTACTCTGTGAACCTGGAATTGCTTTTTTTGGAGATCTTCCTATCCATATGCTTATAAGAAGTGCAATAACTGGAAACATTAGTTTAGAAACATTTAAAGAAGCAATTACAAACTTAGCTAATAATAGTGTGGACTCTCCCGAATGGCACATTAATCAAAAGACTTATAGCGGTAAGGATAAAATAGGACCTTATGATGAATTTGGACATGATAAAACTGTACTTCATTTGATCGCAGAATATGATGATTTCTCTGAATGGTATGAAAACATGGGGTTAATTGATCTAATTACTGATGACCTAATTGATTTACCAGATGGAAAAATAGACGAGGTAGATAAAAATATAGTTGGACATCTTATAGAAATGTCTAAATTTCTCATTTCTCTAGGAGCAGATAAAAGTTTCAGTGATGGAAGTGATTATACTCCATATGAAATCACTGGGTTCCATACTAGAGAATATAGAGAAGATGGTTCACTTGTTAAAGGCTCTGAAGGAAAAGATGATCCACTTTGGAATCCATTAAGAGAAATATTGAAGCCAGATTAAAGTTTCTTTCTAATGTACTCACAGTTATAGGATTTGTCCGATTTATTCGGCAAATCCTATCCGACGGTAAAACTTGATCGAGGGAAGGTTCAGCTTGTCTGAACCTATAAAAAATGAACGGGCCTTGAGGGACTCGAACCCCCAACCTACTGGTTCGAAGCCAGGTACTCTATCCAATTGAGCTAAAGCCCCTTTCATTTTTATATCGCTCGTTTTGCACGA
>OBEQ012222363.1_pt1 | contig 22754 bp, 17 predicted proteins | sample 1670901 | NCBI WGS metagenome assembly OBEQ01 (sample SAMEA104232315, study PRJEB22302) | groundwater metagenome | biome: forest; feature: aquifer; material: groundwater | place: USA | collected 2011-08-07 | depth 5.4 m
GGATCAGGCCCTGTCGGCGATTTCATAGCCTGAGGGCTTGATCCAGATCGGCGTAAAGGTCGTCTGCCGCCTCCAGGCCCACCGACAACCGCAGCAGGTCGCCGGGGACGGGCGAGTCCGGGCCTTCCATACTGGCCCGATGCTCGATCAGGCTTTCCACTCCGCCCAACGAGGTGGCGCGGGTCCACACCCGCGTGGCGGCCGCCACGGCGATGGCAGCCGTCTCGCCGCCCTTGAGGCAAAAAGAGCGTAGTCACATCGTATGCTTTGAGAGAACGAGATAGGGCTCGCGAACGATCACGCCCGTGTCGACATGCTCGAGCACGAGGCCCTGAGCGCCTCCGACCACCAGCCACGCAACACCATCGCTCGAATCTTCCACCAGAAACGCGCGCACTTCGCGCTTCGTCGCCCCATCCGGATCGTCGGTCGCGAAGACGCGCCACCGTCCTGCGATACCGTCCTCAGATTCGTACGGCACGTCGCGCGGCGCGCGCTCGCCGGTATCACCGCTCTCGGCGCCCGCGCGCTTGAAACGAAGCGAGAGTCCGTCGTCGCTCACGGAGCCGGGCTCGATGTCCACGCAAATGAATTGGCTCACGACCTGCTCCGACCGGCGAGACTCGTGGCCGGTTTCATCGGCCATTCACCTCACCCCCGGCCCCTCTCCGTGAGGGAGAGGTGGTCAGGGGGTGAGGTTGAATTGTGCTCGGTCATTTAGAGCCCGCCCCGCGAATCGTAGGGCGCTCCCAACTCTCGCAGCGCCTTCATGGCATCCCTGCTGTCCGCCGCGTTCGAGCCCGCGTACTGCAAGTAGCGGTTGTAGCGCTCGATCGCCTCCGCCTTCTTCCCAACCTTCCGGAGCGCTTCGCCGGCGGTGAACTCGGCGTCGTTGATCCAGCCCGGGCGCGGCGTCTCCGCCTCTCCTGCGACCGCTGCGGCGGACAAGTGCTTGGCCGCCTCCGCCATGTTGCCCCTGTCGAAGACGATCCGGCCGTACCTGTATCGCCAGAAAGGCCGCTTGTCGTCGGCGTCGATGGCCTTCTTCCATGCCGCCAGCGCCGCCGCTTGGTCGTTCTTCTCTCCGTAGCACTCGGCGAGAGCTGCATGCGCCTCGAAGCGGTTCGGACGGAGCTCGAGCGCACGCTTCAAGTGCCGGATGGCATCGTCGATGGCCCCCTGCTTGCGCTCGACGACCCCGAGCTGCCAATAGCCGTCCGCGAGCAGGCGGTCGATCGTCAGCGCCTTCTCGATCTCCTGCCGCGCAAGCCCGAGCTCCCCCGCACCGCCTTCGTTCGCCGCCCAGCCGACGTACAGGTGGTACTCCGCGCGGTTCGGGTCCAGCTCAACGGCGCGTTTCAGATAGCGCATCGCCTGCGCGAGATGGAGTTGCCCCTTCTGCAAGTATGCGCGCCCCAAGTAGTGCTGCGCCTCCGGACTGTTCGGGCGCTGGTCCTTCACCTTGTTGAGCAGCGGAATGCCGTCGTCGGCCCGGCCAATGGCGACGTACGCGGCACCAACGCGCAACTGCAAGTCCGGATCGTTCGGCGCCTTGGCCATGGCTCCCTGGAACATTTCGAGCGCCTTCTGCACCTCGCCCGACTCCTCGTAGAGAAGCCCCCTCTCGAGCGCCAGGCCGGGGTACTCCTTGTCGGCGGCGTACACCTTGTCGAGCTCCCCCGCCGCGGACTCCATTCGGCGCATCCTCCGAAGGGTTACCCCGAGCCGGAAACGCGTGCCGACGTCGTGGGGGTCTTTCTGCAGGCATCCCTCGAAGAAGGCGACGGCGCGCTCGTACTGCCCCTGCGCCGCCGCGATCTCGCCGAACGCGCGCTGCAGAGTGCTGGAGTCCGGGAGCTTCTGCCTGGCCTGCTCGAGTTTTTGCTCGGCCTCCCCGGCTCGCCCCTGTGAGGCCAGAAGGGAAGCGAGCGCGACGTACGCGGCGACGGCGTCGGGCTGCGAGGGATCGGCCAGGTCTATCGCGGCCAGGTATTGGTCCTCTGCCGGCTTCTTGTTGCCGAGCGCCTCCTCGGCCTTGCCCAGCCAGAGCGCGATGCGCATCTCCTTGGGAAATTTTGCGCGCGTGTCTGTCAGCTGCGTCTTGGCGTCGGCAAGCCGCTCGAGCGCAATCTGCGTTTTCGCGTCACCGATGATCGCCTCGATGCTCAACGCATCGGTCTGCACGGCCGTATCGAAGCGCGCGAGCGCTTCGGTAAACCGCCCGTCCTGGTAGAGCACCTCGCCCTGACCCACCAGCGCGAGCACGCTGCGCCCGTCGAGCTTCAGAGCCTTGTCGAACGCAGCGCGCGCGTCGGCCGGGCGGTCGCGCGCCACGAACACCCAGCCGCGGATCGCGTGTGCGCGCGCTTGCTCGGCGATCGAGGCAGTGGCTTTGGCCATCCCGTCCGTGACCAGATCCAAATCTTTGAGGGCTGCGGCGTCATCGCGATCGCGCTTCCACGCGAGCTGGGCGCGAAGGGTGAGCGCGCCCGCGTCGTTCGGCGAGGCTTTGAGCGCGAGGTTCACTTCTTCTCTCGCCTTGTTCACGTCACCCGACAAATCGTAACCGCGAGCGAGGCCGAAGTGTGCGCGCGCCGTCGGCGAAATTTCTGCCGCCTTCTTGAAGGCAAGGACTGCAGCGGGCCCGTCTTTCGCCAGGAGCTCGACCTCGCCGCGCGTGAACGCGACGTCGAGCATCAAGGGATCGCCGCTCGCCAATTTCGCCGCCATTTCCAGCAAACGGCGCGCTTTCGGAAGATCGCCCGCAAGCGCGGCCTGCGCAGCCTGCGCCACCGGCGTGTACTTCGTCTCGACGTTCGGCGGAATGTCGTTCAGCCACTGGTTTGCCCGAGCATCGTTCTGCGCGTCCCTACCGAAGCGCAGATCCACCATGTACTGCGCGAGCGCCGCGTATGCCGAGAGCGGACGCGAGCGTGGAAGCCGCGCGCGCGCCTGCGCGAGCTCGTCGGCCGCCGCGCGGGCTTCGCTGTAGGTGTCGGCGCCCATGCGTTTGCGGGCTTTTTCCGCGCCTTGCGCTGCCGCCCGCATGTATTCGCCCGAGTTCAACTTGTCGCCGATCCACAGGTAGCCGAATGCACCGACGCTGGTGAGCTGAAGCAACGCACCGCCGACGACGATGACGGCAAGGAGAGCGGCAACGAGCTTCGGAATGACCGACGAGCGCTTGATGACGACGGTGCGCGCCCGCCTCTTCGCCAAGTCGGTTTCTTTCGAGCTGACCTCTTCCCCCGCGAAGGTGCCGGAGCTTACCGCGGGCGTCAGCCCGCCCGAAAGACGCATCTCGGTGCCCGGCGCGGCATCGGCCCCACCCAGATCGACCTCCCCGAACCCCACCCCTCCACGGCGATCGCTCGACGTCGGCGGCGCAGAGTGCGGTGGGACGCTGACCGGGGGCATACCCGGCGGCGCGCTTGCCCCGGATCCGGTGCCAAACGGGCGCGGCGCTCCGCTCGGAGAAATGTCCGGACCTGGCAGATCCAGCTCGCCGAACCCTCCATCGCTGCTCGGCGGTCCGCCGCTCGGCGCGCGCGGACCCTGCGCAGTCGGCAGCTGCATTCCCATCGGCTGCGCACGCGGCAAGTCGAGTTCGCCGAAGTCTCCGAGTGACGGCAAGAGGCCCTGGTTCGGCGCGGTCTGCGGAAGCAGGCCCTGCGTCGCCGCAGTCATCGGTAGGTTGTTCTGCGCAGCGGGAAGATCGTTGGCGACGCTCGGCAGATCGATTTCACCAAAACCGCCGCCGCCGCCTCCGCCTCGCACGGCGGGGAGATTTTGCGCAGTCATGGGCAAGTTGTTTTGGAGCGCGGGAAGATCGGCGTCGATGGCCCCGAATTGACCGGGCGCCTGGCGCTTGGCCGAAGGAAGATCGACGACGCCTTTTCCGCCGAACCCTGCGGCCTGACCACCGAAAGCCAACGGCTGCTTGGTCGCCGGAAGGCCCACCTGCGGCGAGGGAAGATCGATCTCGCCAAAATCGCCTCCGGACGGAGGCGCCTTGGAGGCCGACGCTGAAGGCACCGGTGCGGAGACGCGCGGAGGCGGGGCAAATCCCGCGGGGGGCCGGTTCACCGTCGCCGGGAGGCCCGTCACACTAGGTATGGCTGGAAGATCGGGCTCGTCGAGCGTTCCGAGGGCCGCGGGAAGGTTCTCCGATCGGCTCCGCGGCGGGGAGGCTGCACGCGCCGGCGGCGCCGGGGCAGCCGCCGGCATCTGGGGAATCCCCACTCCAACCATCGTCTTTTTGGGAACCGGCGGTGGTTTTGGCGCGGCGGGCGCAGCGGGCTGCGCGCTTCCGGCGGCTCCCGCTTGAGGACTCGCGACGACGAACGTGTGCCCGCACTTCGGGCACCTCATTTTGAGGCCAGTAGCTGGCACCCGACGTTCGTCGACCTGATACGGCGCCTTACACGACTCGCATTCGACTTTGAGCATGCCTGACCTGTGCGAAAATCGTATTCGAAGGGGCCGCGCGACGCGACTTCTTACGTCGAGACGCGGTTCTTTCCGGCCCGCTTGGCTCGATACATGGCCTGATCGGCCGCACGAAACACCCCTTCGGCGTCCTCAGCATCAAGGGGAACCGCTGCCACTCCGGCGCTCATTCCAGGGTACACGCGCACGGCGCCCTTCGCGTACACGTGCTCCACGACGGCCCGTCGAACCTCCTCGGCGACGGCCACCGCCTCATCCCTAGGGATGCCCGGAAGGGCCGCCGCGAACTCATCCCCACCGAAACGAGTAGAAAACGCCCGCTCGCCCAGGACACGCCCAATGACGTGCCCTGCCTGCCCAATGACGAACGCACCCATGTCGTGACCATGCGTGTCGTTGATTGCCTTGACGCCGTCGAGGTCCATCACCATGACGCTGACCACCGGCAAGCTCCCCGCCAAAACGGCGCTCACGGTGGTCTCGAGTTGCGCGTCGAAACGACGCCGCACCCAAAGCCCGCTGAGCTCGTCCACGTTCAGCAGGCGTTGCACCTCGGCATTGAAGCCCTCGCGCAACGCATCGGCAAGTTGAAACTCGAGCACCGTCTTGCCGATGATGATGCGATCCCCCGCCCGAAGCGGGCGCTCCCCCACGCACTTGTCGGCGTTCACGAGCGTACCGTTCGTACTTCCCAAATCGACGAGCGCCCACTGCCCCGGGCCGCGGTCTTCGATCAAGAGGTGCCTCCACGAGACATTCTCGTCGCGCAGGGCAAAGCTGCTCGTCGGGTCCCGCCCGATGTCGATGGAGCGCTCGAGGCGTACCCGCAAGCCGACGTCGGGTCCCGAAATGACCAGGAGCGAGGGAGCGACCGTCTTGTGGAGCTCGCGCTGCAGCGCCTCGCGCAGCGCATCCGAGTCCTCGAGCGGCGCGGTCCGAATGGGGCCAACACGGTGCTTGGGCTTGGGGTCATCCCCGGGCATCGCAACCACCGAGGCTATCACGGCCCGCGTAGACGCCAGGGTCTCTGAACGCACCGAGAGAGTCCGCAGACGTGTGGTGCATCGTGCACTCCGTGCCCGACGGGGCCACAGGCCGTCCCGACGTGCAGCCAGGGCAACTGCGGCCTCGCGTGCGCGAGCACATTCGCGAACTGCGACGATGTCGCGAGCAACGGCTGCGAAGCAAACCTTGCCAACGACGCGCGCAATTGTGGAAGCCTGCGGACGCGCGTGTCCCCCCGGCAGCGCGTGCCGGTCTGGAGCTTGCGCCCTCATCGATGCCGGACCGGCGGATTCCGGGCCAGCCGATTCCGCTGCGGACGTGATCCGCCCCGAGACATCCACCGACTGAGTCAAGATGCCCCAGCTGCACTCCTTGTGCCTTCCGTGCTATGGCGCCTCATTCAATGGATCGGCTCGTCGTAGTCGGCGCGCGACAGCACAACTTGAAGGAGGTGAGCCTGTCACTTCCGCGTGGCAAGCTCGTCGTGTTCACGGGACCAAGCGGGTCCGGAAAGTCGTCGCTCGCGTTCGACACCATCTACGCCGAAGGGCAACGGCGCTACGTCGAGTCCTTGAGCGCCTACGCGCGCCAGTTCCTCGAGCAGCTCGCCAAGCCCGACGTCGATCGCATCGAAGGATTGTCCCCCGCGATCGCGATCGAACAGCGACCGCTGTCGAAATCTCCGCGATCGACCGTCGGGACGGTCACCGAAATTGCGGACTACCTGCGCCTCCTCTTCGCGCGCGTCGGCGTGCCGCACTGCCCGAACTGCGGGAAAAAAATCGAAGCGCAGACCGTGCAGCAGATCGTCGACCGCATTCTCGCCCTCCCGGAGGCGTCCAAGATTTCGGTCCTGTCGCCCATTTGCCGCGCTCGTAAAGGCGAGCTCAAGCTCGAGCTCGAGCGTCTGCGCCGAGATGGTTTCGTGCGCGCACGCGTCGACGGATCGGTCATCGATCTAGGAGACGAAATCGAGCTCGACCGCGCAAAGCTCCACGACCTCGACGTCGTCGTCGATCGCCTCGTGCTCAAGGACGGGCTCAAGGGGCGACTCACCGATTCGGTGGAGCTGGCGCTCAAGATCGGCGAAGGGCGCATGCTCGTCGCCGTCGAGGGGGAAGAGCCTTTTTGGCTGAGCGAGCGCTTCGCCTGCGTCGATTGCGGCATCTCGCTTCCGCCCATCGAGCCGCGGATGTTCTCCTTCAACGGCCCGCATGGCGCGTGCCCGTCGTGCGATGGCCTTGGCGCGCGCGTGGTCGTCGATCCGGAGCGGTGCGTCGGAGACGCGCAGCGAACGCTTCGGGAGGGGGCGATGCTCGCGTGGGGCCGGCGCGGTTCGGTCGCGCTCGCAACGGAGCTGTCGCGCGCCGTCGAGGCGCTTGGCGTCAGCCCCGATGTCGCGTGGTCGAAGCTTCCCGACGAGCAGCGGCAGCAGCTCCTTTTCGGCACGGCCGCCGAGAAGGGGAAGCGCGGCGCTCCGAAAAAAAAGGCCTACGAAGGCATCGTCCCGCGCCTCGCGGCGCGCCTGTCGCAAGAAGACCTCGACCAGGCACAAGGCTCCGAGGACGATCCCGACGTGGACGAGGGGGGCATCGCCGACGACGAGCTGGGCCGCTTTTGCGTGACGCGAACGTGCGACGCCTGCAAAGGGCGGAGGCTGCGCCCCGAGGCGCTCGCCGTGAAGCTGGGGAAGAACGACATCAGCGAGCTCGGCGCACTTCCGCTCAAACGCCTGCGTGAGTTCGTCGCCAAGATCGCCCAGGAGGCCGAATTCTCGCCGCGCGAGCAGGCCATCGCCGAGCCGCTTCTCCGAGCGGTCGCCGGGCGCCTCGGATTTCTCATCGACGTCGGGCTCGACTATCTCGCGCTCGATCGGAGCGCGCAGACGCTCTCTTCCGGCGAAGGGCAGCGAATTCGCCTGGCAACGCAGATCGGCGCCGCGCTGGTGGGCGTCCTCTACGTGCTCGACGAGCCGAGCGTAGGGCTACACGCACGCGACAACGCGCGTCTCATCGAAGCACAGACACGCCTGCGCGATCTCGGCAACACGGTGTTCGTCGTCGAGCACGACCGCGAGGCGATCCTCGCGGCCGATCACGTCGTCGACATGGGACCGGGCGCCGGCGTCCACGGGGGCAGAATCGTCGCACAGGGCACGGCAGAGGAGCTCATGCGCGATCCGAACTCCATTACCGGCCCCTGGCTCAGCGGCAAGAAGCAGCTCCCGGTTCCGAACAAGCGAAAGACGCGCGGCAAGCCCACCGTGTCCGTCATCGGCGCTCGCGCGCACAACCTGCGCAACGTCACCGCAGACGTCCCGGTCGGCCTGATGACGTGCGTGACCGGCGTATCCGGGAGCGGCAAATCCAGCCTCATCGTGGACACGCTCCTCCCGGCAGCTCGCTCCAAGCTCTATTCCGCCACCGCGCCCATCGGCGAGTGCGACAGCGTCGAGGGCTTGCACCACATCGACAAAGTCATCTCCATCGATCAGGCCCCCATCGGAAGAACCCCGCGCTCGAACCCTGCCACGTACACGGGCGTCTTCGCCTTGCTCCGCGAGCTCTATGCGGGCCTGCCGGACGCGCGCGCGCGCGGCTACAAAGCCGGTCGATTCTCGTTCAACGTCAAAGGTGGGCGCTGCGAGGCATGCCAGGGGGACGGTGTTCTCCGCGTCGAAATGCACTTTCTGCCGGACATCTTCGTCACCTGCGACACGTGCAGCGGCAAGCGGTACAACCGCGAAACCTTGGAAGTGAAGTACAAGGGCCTCAGCATTGCCGATGCTCTCGACGTGACCGTCGAGCAAGCGCTGGAGCTCTTCGACGCGATCCCGCGCGTTTTCGATCGCCTCGAAGCGCTCCGCAAAGTCGGTCTCGGTTACCTCACGCTCGGGCAGCCCGCGACGACGCTCTCGGGCGGTGAGGCGCAGCGGGTGAAGCTCGCGCGCGAGCTCGCGCGAAAAGCAACCGGGCGAACGCTCTACGTCCTCGACGAGCCGACGACGGGACTGCATTTCACGGACATCGAAGTGCTTCTCACGGCACTGACCGATCTGCGCGATCAGGGAAATACGATCATCGTCATCGAGCACAACCTCGACGTGGTGGCGTGTGCGGACTGGGTCATCGATCTCGGGCCCGACGGCGGTGATGGCGGTGGAGAAATCGTCGCCGTGGGCACACCCGAGCAGGTGGCCGCGTCGGAACGCTCGCACACCGGGCGGTATCTCAAGGACGTGCTCGCCCGGGCGAACGAGAGCCGAGAAGAGAAGAAGCGCGCAGCGCGTGCCTAGCGTTCGCGCGATCCGGGGTGGAACCTCGCGGATCCACCCAAAGCATCGGCGATCACGCGTATTTCAGCGCCTTTGGCAGCTTCCGCAGTCGAGCAATCACCGGCGCACTTCATGCTGCATGTGCGTTGACACCATGTCGATCACGCGCTCCCTTCCCCTACTCGCAGCTCTCGCTCTCCTCCCCGGCCTGGCCGCGTGCTCGGCCGCCGACGCGCGAGACGGGGACGACATGGACTCGGACCTGATCAACGGCAAACCGGTCGCCGCCGACGCGTTCGGAGCCACATTGCTCTTGGTGCGGAGCACGTGCACCGCCGTAAAGGTTGGACCGCGTCACATCCTGACTGCCGGTCACTGCGTGCGCGACGCTGCCGGCAACGTGAAGCCGGAGTTTACGCCGCGCGCCCCTTTGCGGCTCAAGACGCGCGCCGAGCCGGATCCCCTGGGGACGGCTTACACGGTCGAAAAGACCGTTCTGCACCCTCGGCTGCTCGAGGTCTGCTCGACCCTAGGATGCGCCGGCCCGGCAGCGAACGATCGGCGAGACGCGCCCGACGTTGCCGTCATCATCGCTTCGCGGGAGATCCGCGACATTCCGAGCACGCCGGTCGACCTCGATCCTGTCTCCGTTGGCGAGAGTGTGACCATTCTCGGCTACGGCTGCCAAAGCGGTGCGAACGGCGCTTTCGACGCCGACGGCGTGCTGCGCGCCGCGAAAACGAAGGTGCTCGACGCGAAGGCCATCGTTCACGAAGGCAGCCCGGTACGGAGCGATGAAACCGAAGTCGTCGCAAACATGCGCGGAGACTACGTCTTTACGCCAGGCCCGGGCATGAACGATGCGGCGGCCGGGCTATGCCCCGGCGACAGCGGCGGTCCCGTGTACCGGGGCTCAACGACGCGGGCGAGCGTCGTCGGCGTGAACGCGAGCTACACGTTCCACAGCAAGGACGCGGTGGGCCTTCCAGTCACCAACTGGCACACGCGCCTCGACGCGGGCGCGCGGCACGAGATGAAGGGCTGGCTGGAAGGCCTCGGCGTCGAAACAACCCACGGCGCCACGCGACAGTAGCTACCCGAAGTCTTTTTCCATCCGCTCCTGATCCTCTTTGCAGCGGATGCAGAGCGTTGTCTCCGGCCGCGCCTCGAGGCGCTTGATCGAAATCTCCTCGCCGCACTCCTCGCACACGCCGAAGGAGCCGTCCTCGATTTTCGCGAGCGCTTTTTGGATCTTGTCCAAGAACGCCTTTTCGCGACCGCGAAGACGGAAGGTGAACGACTGCAAGTACTCGCTCGAGGCGAGATCCATTTCATCGGGGAGATCGTTCGCATCGAGGGTCATGTCCTCCTCGAGCGTCTGCTTGGCCTTTTTTACGATCTCATCGCGCTTCTCGGTGAGGAGCGTTTTGAACTTCTTGAGCTGGGCCTTGTTCACTGCTCCATCTCCGTTCGTCTGGGAACCGACCGAGCGTAGCCAAATGCGACTTTGCCCGGGCCTCTTTTTTAGGCCGGGCAAACTACGCATTGCCTCGCTGGACGTCAATCGCGCCGTTGTGCATTGTTTTCTTGGCGTTTTCGCTAGGATGCGCGGGATGGACGGGCCGGGTTATTCCCTGGGAATCGACGAAAACGGCCTGGGACCGCGGCTCGGGCCGCTCATCGTGACGGCGGTGATTGCGCGGATCAGCGCGGACGGGGCGCGCGTGGCCCACAGCCGGCCGAAGGGGAAATTCAGGCAGCGGCTCGGCGACTCCAAGGCGCTGGTGTCGTTTGGCGACAGCATCCTCGGCGAGGCCTGGGCGCGGGAAGTCATGAAACGAAGCGGCGTCGGCGAGGAGAGGGCGAGCGTCGACGATCTCGTGCACGCGTTGTCGATCGATGCGAAGGGGACGCTTCGCGCTTCGTGCCCGAGTGACCATCTCGAGCAGTGCTGGAACACCGCAGGCGAGAACCTGGGCGCGGACAAGAAGCTCCTCGGACAAGTCGCGCGCGACCTCGACAAGCTCGCGGCCGCCGGCGTCGAGATCGTCGGCGCGCGCATCGCCATCGTATGCACGAAGCGCCTGAACGACGGTGTCGCCACCGGCCTCAGCCGCTTCGACGTCGATCTCCACACGATGGAGCGCCTCGTTTTGTTCGCCCGCGAGCACGTCGGCCAGGAGATTTTCGCCACCTGCGGCAAAGTCGGCGGATTCGACCGCTACGGGGAGCGATTCGGCCCGATGGCAGGGCGCCTTCACGTCGTGCTCGACGAGGGGCGCGCGAAGAGCGTGTACAAAATCCCGGGCATCGGCACCGTCGCCTTCGTCCGCGATGCCGACGCGACGAACCTCCTCGTGTGCATGGCCTCGCTGATCGGCAAATGGGTCCGCGACAGCCTGATGACGCGCATCGTGCGCTACCACCGCGTGCACGATCCCGAGCTACCGGACGCGAGCGGCTACCACGATCCGGTGACCACGCGTTTCATCGACGCGAGCGCGCTCACGCGCAAAAAACGCAACGTGCCCGACGTGTGCTTCGTGCGAGACCGGCTCGGGCGCGAAGACGAGGAAGTGCTCGATCTACCCTGAGGAGGCGACCAGCCCGTCGTCTACTTTTTCCCGGCGTCCGCTCCGGGAGCCGGAGCTCCCAACCATGCTTTGAGCTTGGCGATCTTGTCGTCCTTGGTGAGCCGCGGCCCCTTCGCATACTCCTCGTCGCCAACACCCGCCACGAGAGGACCTTTGCGCGAAAAGGCGTACTCGATCTTCTTGTCTCCGCTCTTCAGGGACACGTGCACCGCCTCCTCTGCGACGCCGGCGACCGGCAACGCTTCGGGGCGCTTCTGAATGGATTTCATCGCATCTTTTGCCTGGTCCGCATCGACGTGCGTCAGAGCGACGAGGCGGTAGCGCTTGCCGGCGCTGTCCTTGTAAAAGCCAATGGCGGCCGGGCCGACGTTCGCGAGGCCCAAAGCATCTTTCGTTTCGTACTGAATCGCGGAAGGGGAAATGAGGTCTGCCTCGGGAAGCGCGCGCGCCGACGGCGGCTTTTCGCCGGGACCGGGGAGCCTGGTGCCCATGTCCTTGGCGAGGGTCGGCAATATCGACGAGCTCGATTTTGCGATCTGCTCGGGCGACTCTTGCTCGTTGTTGTACTGAAGCTCGACCAGGTTCTGCCCCTTCCACATGTACGCGCGCCCCGTTCCCATGACCGCCGCGCCACCCGCTGGGATCGACTTTGGAGCCGATTCATCGGCCGGATCGGAATCGGCAATGACGCGCTTGGTGTACATGCCGTAGGCGCCGTTCGGGTCGGCGAAGGTCGAGAGGTACACGTCGACGGTGGCTCCTTTGCCCAAGCCATCGACGTAGCGGAGCGCCACGACGCGAGTGAGCTTGTACCGCATGTAGACTTCGCACTCGCCGTCGAAGAGCGTCGTGCACACCTCTTCTCTCGGGTGCTTGGCGTTCTCTCCGTACGTCTTTGTCTCGCCTTGCGGATCGAGGCAGTAGCCGCCGCTCGTGCGCGGAAAAAATGCCGAGCTTGTCGGGTCTTTTACTTCACCGCCGCCGGCGGCACACGCGCCAGCCGCGGCCGTCGTGCTCGGGGGCGGAGGAGGCGGAGGTGGTGACTCCTTATTGATGTCGTTCTTCGACGGACAGCCGGCGAACGCGAGCGTGAGGAGGAGACACGTGACAGAGCGCGACATGCCGGACGATGTACTCCGCGATGCGAGAGGCGTCTACCGCGTACCCCGCAGCTTTTTCATAGGCAAGTAATCGTTTCGACGATGGGCATCGCGGCATCAAACGAAATACGCGAAATTGCCGGGGAAGAGCGCGCTCCGGGAGGTCGACAACGGGGGCACGCGCCTTGCTGGACTGACACTCTTGGTGAACTTCGATCAGAAATCACGCGCTTCGGTAAGCGGGCCTCCGCGGGCAGGACGTCGCCGGTTGGCGCGGGGCTTCACGCTCATGGAGCTCATGGTCGTGGTCATCGTCATCTCCATTCTTGCCGCGCTCGCCCTCCCGAGCATGGTCAAGGCGCGCGATGATCGCCGTGTGTACGACGAGACCGCGTCGGTCGCGCGGCTTCTTCGGTCTGCGCGCTTGCGGGCGGTCGGACGCGGGGCGGCGGTTGCCGTGAGCATGACCACGAGCAATTCGGCCACCAATCGCGGTACGTTCCAGGTGTTCGAGGCCGTCACGGTCAACCCGACGACGAACGGGAGTGCGCCGGTGTCGAGCGCGAGCAACCGCACGCCGCTTTCGAGCTGCGTAAACGCGGATTGGACGCAGGCGCCGGGCGCCGGGAACAAGCTGCTCGTCGAGACGCTCGACCTCAACGACGATAGAGACAAAACGGTCAACCTCTTGTCGTCCATCACCGTTCGTTCGATCGACTCTGCCGGCACGCAAACCAACTCGTCGGTAACGACCGCGTGGCTCTGCTTCACCCCCGCCGGCCGTCCGTACGTCGACACGGGCAACGCGAATCCGACCTTCTCCGGCGCCACCATCCTCGTCGACCTCAACATCTGTGTGGCGCGAGGGGGCTTGTGCGGGAGCAGCGCTGTCCTCGGAATCCAGCGAAGCGTGCTCGTTCCACCGACGGGCATGGCCCGCATGTACTCGAGGTAAGGACGCCGATGAGAATGAAGTCCTACGCGCGATCCGCTGCCAAGACGAGGGGCTACACCGCCATCGAAGTCTTGATGGCGCTCACCATCTTCGCGGTGGGCGCGGCGGGCATCATCTCGATGCAGCGCGCGTCGATCCAAGGAAACGTGGACGCTCGACGGCTGGACGTGGCCAACGGGATCGCGCGCGAGTGGATCGAGCGTATCCGCCGGGACGCGACGCTCTGGACGACGGCGACGAACCTGAACCAGACGAAGATCCTGAACGCTTACGCGAATTCCGCGGCCTTCGTCCTTCCATTGCCACCGGGGAATTACTGCCCGACCAGTCCGACCGGCAGCAACAACAACGCCGACGGCCTGTGCCCCGCGTTCGACATTTTCGGGCGCGACTTGTCGGTGAGTGACGCGACCTATGCCGCCTACTGCGCGAACATCCGGCTCGATACGGTTGCTTTGGACCCGAACAACAATCCCGACCTCATGCGCGCGGAAGTGCGCGTCTACTGGCCGCGCCAGCTCAACGCCGCACCGCCGACGGGCTTCTGCACCCCCAGCGCCATGGCCGCCGCCAACGGCCCGGACGCGGCGAACGCGACGGACATCTACCACTTCGTCTACGCATCGACCCTCGTGCGGAGAAACCCCGCCCCATGACGACGAAGAGCTCCTACCCTCGACAGAGAGTTCGTGGCTTCACGCTCGTGGAGCTCACCGTTGCTCTCGCCGCGGGGCTGATCGTGGCCCTCGCCGTGGTCGGATTGTCCAAGGAAGCCACCAACACCTTCCACGAGGAAATGCGCGCGGCGACGGCGCAGATGTCTCTTCGAACCGCAGTGGACCGACTTCGGGGGGACCTGTCACGCGCGTCGTTCATGAGCTCGCCGAACATCTACGGCGACCCCTCCCTCGTCTCGAACTTCGACCCGACCACGCAGGTGTTCGGCATTCGCCGCCTCGCGGGCATCCGCCTTTTTGCGGGGGGATCGAGGCTGCAGGCAAACATCGGAAGCGGCTTTCCTACGCCGACCATGCAGGGCACGGACAACGGAGCGTTCGCCTACTCGAACAACAACGGCCTCAACCCGGATGCGATCGACATCACGGGGAACCTGAACAGCGTCGATTCGTATGCCGTGCAGTCCACTGGAGCCGCGACGAACTGCAGCGGAACGCGCCTGCTCTTGAGCGCGCTCAATCCATCGGCCTACCGCCTCGCCGCGACGCCGGGAGCAAGCGGTCCGGCGGACGCGCTCCGGCGTGCTTTCGTGCCAGTGACGGGGAGCAACTTCATCGTCCGACTGCAGGACGCGCAGGGGCGCGTGCAGTACCTGGAATCTTGCGGTGCGGGCTATGTGGGTACGCAGCCTTTCGTGGAAGTGATTGGCACCCCAGTCCAGGGTACCGGGACCGGCAACGTCGGGGGCGAAGCCGGCTTCTACAGTGGATCGACGGTGAACCCCGTGCTCACCGTTCGCTACAAGCTCGCGCCGACCCAGGCGCCGTACGGCGATCTCAATCCGACCAACGACGCGACCAAATTCGACCTCTACCGCGTCTACATCGACTCGACGGGCAACGAGGTCGGCACGCCCGAGCTCGTCGCCGAGTACGCCATCGATCTCAAGTTCTCCTTCACCGTCGACAACACGGCCACGACCAATCCGCCGCCGCCGACGACCACCCGTACGCATGCCACGTTCCCCTTCGCCGACGACACCAACAACGGCGCGTGGGGCGTCTCACCGACCTCCGTTTCGGCGGCGAACCCGCCGGCCAGTCCGCAGCGCATCCGATCGGCGCGCTTCCGCCTGGTAACGCGGACGGCCGTTCCGGATCGAAGCATCCTCATTGCGCCGCCGACGGCGAATCCTTCCACACCGACGGACTACATGTACCGCTACTGCACCGCCGCCGTGACCAAGGCAAGCTGCAAGCAGCTCGCGCGTATCCGTACCGTGATCACCGAGGTGAACCTCAATAACCAGGCGGGGGCCTTGTACCCATGACGACGCACGGTGAGAGCGCGGCCAGACTTCGAGCGCGATGGCGCGCACGCGCACGGGAGCGCGGCGCGGTCGTGTTCATCGTCGCCATGACGCTCGCGGTATTGGCATCGCTCGGAATGTTCGCGCTCATCAGCGCATCGAGCGAGGTGAAGAGCGCCGGCTACGAGCGCCAGTCGGTGCAAACGCACTATCTCGCCGAGTATGGAATGGTGGCCGCGGCGCAGAAGTTGGGCCCTGACTACGCCCAGGCCATCGAGGCGCAGATGCGCAACTCGACCGACTACAACGCGAGCTACGCTCGAAATCACTGCGTGTCGCTGGAGAGCGTTCCAAGCACGGCAGACGCCCCTTCGCGAGAGTGCAAGATCCTGCGGATGACGGATCTGACCCAAGGGTGGACGGCACCCTTCAACGCCACGCCGCTGCGCGCGGTGTCGGGTTCGACACCCGGAAGCCTCGGATTTACTGCGCTGAACGGCTTCTTCACCGTCGAGGTCACCGATCCAGTTTTCGGCCAGCCCAAGGCCGGAATGGCCGTTCTCGGCCAGCAGCTCACGACGATGTGCCCGGTCACCTTCACGGTGACCACGTTCGGCGCCACGTTCCCGAACAATGCAAGCAGCAACGTTACGCAAACCTACGGCGCTGCAGGCGTCGAGCAGGGCCGGGGACGGCTCACCGGAGGGCCGATTCCATGTCCGCAATGAATTTTGGAGGAGAACACCATGCGTAACCCATCTCGCTTCGCTCGTGTGCTCGCGTGCGCCGGGATGTGCGTGGGTTTTTCTTTGGTCGCTCGCGACGGAACGTCGGCGCCGAAGGTAAAGAACACCGCCAACCCACCGCTGCCGAACGTATTTTTGCTGGTGGACACGTCGGGCTCGATGGAGTCGATGATCAACGGAAGCGATTCGGCGAACAACGCGGACCCGGGGTGCGGTGGGCTGCCATCTGCGTGCAGCGTCACCGGAACCACCGGCGGCGCCGCGACCTGCGCCAACCGCTGGGGAACGCTGCTCCAATCGCTCACCGGCGAGTTCTCGAACGGCTACCGATGCTGGACGGACGACCGCAACGGAGCGACGACGAGCTCGTTCGCGCTCGAGTACCAGATCAATGGCAACCTGCCGTACGACTACGGTTACTACCTGCCGTACCACCGGCCGGTCGCCCAAGATGACAGCGGCAACAACTGCGCCTATGGCCCTTACAAGCTGTCCGACAAGGGCGGCTCGGGAAGCGGCGTGGGCGGCGGCGCCTTTGGTTCGAATCGTCAGACGGTGAACGAGCCCGACGAGTTTGCGACCGATGCGCTCGCGCTCTTCGCCGTTGGAAGTCTCGCGACACCCGCGACGAAGACGTCGACGGCAAACACCACCTGCACGACGTATTCGCAAATTGCCAACGGTGCCATCGATGCAGGCCGCGATCTCGTGCGCTTCGGCCTCATGACCTTCGACCACGACACCAACCGAGGCGTGGGCGTCTCCACGCCGTCGCCCCTCGTGAACCTCTCGACGAACCCGTTTACCGGGCAGTGGAGCTATTTCTCGGGGTGGGACGGCGCGACGGGATGGTCGTCCAGCTGGGCGCAGGGCGCCCCTGCGAACTGCTCCACGCTTCAAGATTTCGAAGTCGGCGGGCGTAACCCGGCCGCGCCGATGTGGGAAGGGCGCATGGTGCGTTTCCCGGATTCGGCTTCGCCGCTCACCGACTTGCAGGCGAACAACGACAACGTTCAGCGCGCTCTGCTCGCGAGCCGCCCGTACGGCGCGACGCCGATCCAGGGCATGTTCCACGACGCCCGCCAGTACTTTTGGTTCGATCCTTCAGGTCCGTTCAAGAGCGATCCCTACTCACAGGGCAACAACTCGGGCGAAATCGGCTGCCGCGATCACTACATCGTGCTCATCACCGATGGCACACCGAACCTCGACCTCGAGAAAGCATGCCAGCAAGCGGGTACGCCGGCGGGGGGGTGCCCGTTCACCATCAACTCGAACAACAACACGCTGACCGAAACCATCGTGGACGACCTGGCAAAGGGTGCCGCCGGCACCAAGCCGAAGGTGTTCACGTACGTCATCGGCTTCGCGGTCGACACCGCGACCGTCGGAAGCGGAGTGACGAGTTTTGCGAAGTGCTCCGACATGATCAACGGCGCGGGCCAAATGACCTCGGCGGCGCAGACGCTCTGCGCCGACACGACGCAGAACACACCGGGATCGCGCGTCGAGGCGTGCTGCACGCTTCAGAAGATCGCCGTAAACGGCGGAACAGGCGTCGGAGCGTACTTCGCGGACACGGCAGGCGACCTCAACCGAGCGTTCGCGGCCATCCTCGGGCAAATCGTGAGCAAAACCTCGTCGCGCACCGTGCCCACGTACGCTCCCGTCCTGAACTCGCTCGGCAATAGCTTCTCGGTATCGTCGGCGTACCTTGCATCGTTCGATCCGACCAACCCGGATCCGAACGCAACGAACGCGACGACGACGGCCTGGCCCTGGTCCGGTACGATTCAGCGCCTTCGAACGATCTGCCAGGGCTCTCCCCTCCTCCCTGTGGAACAGCCCATCACCGTCACCTCCGCCGATGACTTCCGGCAGAACCTCGACTCGGGGACGGGCGCCGCGCGAAACTACATCACCGTCCAAGACCAGGGCGCGTCACCGGACTCGACGACGACCTTGCGCCAGTACATCACGGCGAACAACGACGGGCTCGGCACCCGAAAGGGCTACGAAGTCGGCTCGAGCTTCAGCAACATCGCGACGGCCCTCGTCACCGGGCCCGGCCTGTCGCCGTACATGGGCATTACCAGCAACTGCCCGGGCTTTACCGACAGCGCGGGCAACCAGTTCGGCACGCTGAATGCGGCGGAGTGCGCCAAGACGGTCCTCTCGTTCGCCATGGGCAGCAGCTACAGTCCGACCGCCTTGTCCGGCACGTACAACTTCAACGCGACGTTCTCGCGCCACGCCGGCAACAGCAAGGGCTACAGCGCGCTCGGCGCCATCCTTCACTCGAACCCTTCGATCGCGCCGCCGCCGGCTGCGCAGGCACGCGACGACTCGTACCGCCAGTTTGCGACCATCAACGCGAACCGTCCCCACATGATGTACGTCGCGACCATCGATGGTCTGCTCCATGCGTTCGACGTGACGAGCGATCCGACCTCTCCTTCGGCGACCAACATCGGCGGTGGTACGGCGATCAACACGGGATCGGGCGGCAAGAAGAACAACGAGATCTGGTCGTTCATCCCGCCGGCAGTCCTGCCGGCGCTTCGCTCGAACTACCCGGGCGGGCAACAGAATCTGCTCGACGGTACGCCGGTCGTGAAAGACGTGGTGTTCGCGCGCGATGCCACCCAGACGACGCTCGCCGACAAGTGGCACACGGCGGTGGTTGCAGGCTTCGGTCAGATGTCGCGCGGCTACTACGCGCTCGACGTAACCTCTCCCATCATCTCTTCGACGGTTCCGTGGACGGCTGCAAACACGTCGCTCCCGGCCACCCCAACGGCACCGGGCGCAGCGGCGACCAACCCCCCCGTCAACAGCAAGGGGCCGCACTTTCTTTGGCAGCTGGCGAAGATCGACACCAAGGCCGGCAGCGAGGTCGAGCTCTTCGGCAAGCACTCGGCGACGCCCGCCATCGCCACGCTCGCCTTCAATGATGGGGGGACGGTCAAGGAGGTCGGCGTCGCGATTCTTCCGGGCGGCATCGACGACGGGCCGTTCGGCGAATGCAATCGCAAGACGATCATCAATACCCACACCGCGAGCGACGCTACGCCCACCGATGACCTGTGGCAGCCGCGCACCATGGTCCGCAAGTGGGCCAACAACTGCAACGACGGCGTTGCTGGTCGCTCGGTCACCATCGTGCGCCTCGACAACGGCGAGATCATCCGCACCTTCGGGCGTTACACGTCGGGCTCGCCCACCCAAAACGACATCCCCGCCGTCATCGCCACCGCCAACCGCGCCACGAACGCCGATTTCGACTCTCCCATGACCGGCACGCCGATTGTCTATCCGGGACAAGTCGGAGCGGTCGCGGTGAAGTTTTTCGTCGGCGACGCAGACGGCACCATCTGGAAGTTCGACGTGTCCGACAAGAACCCCGCCAACTGGAAAGCGGAGATGTTCTTCGACACCTTCAACCGAGGCGCCATGGCCTCGCTCCCCAACCCGACCGCGAACCCGAACGTGCCGAGCCTGGCCAAGCCCAACACGGCCGCCGGGTACGCAGACATCGGCCAGCCGATCTCGATTTTGCCGGTCATGTCGCTCGATCCCAACGGCAACCTCGTGCTCCATGTCGCAACGGGCGATCAGGACACCTTCGCGTCGACGGTGTTCAAGCCCGGCGCGGACAACGACTCCGACGACCTCATCGCCGCGTACAACTTCGTCTACGCCATCACCGAGAAGCTCGACAGCTCTTCGAAGCTTCGCTCGAGCGTCAACTGGTATCTCACCTTCAAAGACGGAGAGCGGGTAACGGGGCCCATGGCCATCTTCGACAAGACCGCCTATTTCGCGACATTCGCCCCTGGCAGCACCACGGCGTGTACCGTCGGCGAGGGGCGCATCTGGGGGCTCGACTTCGTGAACCTGGCCACGTCGTGCAGCACGGGGAACAACAACAAAGGGTGCGGGGGCGCGCCGATCATCAACGCCACGCCCGGCTACATCGTCCCCGGCGCGACGGACACCGACCTCGTCGGACACCTGATCGCCGGCGTCTCGATTCGCGCGACGCCGCCGTGCGCAGATACTTCCCAAATCAACGACACCTTCGCGGGTGGAACGTACGGAGGTCTGTCCGGCCTCACGTCGGCGAATTTCTCGCTCTTCGCGAGCGTCGCTACGAAGGCCACAACGGCGAACGCGGCGACCAACCAGCTCGGAGCGACGTTCCAGAAATCACTACCGCAGCCGAAGATGGCGACGACAATCGACTCGTGGGCGGCGATCGTAGAGTAGGATCGACTCATGAACCGCATCGCGGTATGGGCCGCATGCCTTGGCCTCGTGGCCTGCCGGAAAGAACCTCCGCCTCCGGAGGCGACCGAGACGCGCAGCGCGCCGCCCAAAGCGGCTACGTCGGCGGCGCCCGCCGATCACCTCGCCAAGGGGGAGCTCGTTGCCGGCAAAGAGAAGGCCTTCGCGCTCGTGTTGCCGCGCGATTTGAAACTGGCGTGGTCGTTTCCCGACGTCGCGCTCGCGCGAGGAGACGTGGAGCCCGAGCTCGTCGCCAACTACGTACGCGCACGTGTCGGCGGCGGGACGGTCACCATTGGCGCGTCGCAAACGTTGTTCGAAGGGGTGCGCGTCGCGGCCGAGCCCGGCAAGGATCTTCGCATCAAGGTCGAGAAGGTACACGGGCTCTGCCACTTGGAAATCCGCGACATCACACCGCCGCCGGCCGACCCGGATCCTGGTGACGATGTGGCGCGCTGGCGAAAGGCCGGCTTCGCGCCGAATGGCAAGCCGCTCGACCCGCTTCGTATGAAGTAGATCGCCAACCAACTTGTCGCACGCACGACGAAAAGCTAGCGTCCGCGCATGGGTCGACTCATTCTCGTATTCGGCTCGCTCTTGCTCTGCTGCGCGGCGCCCAGCACAGATCCCTCCCCGGCCGCGTGCGGCGATTCGGACGCAATCGTCGCCGTGAGTGACTATGCATCGAGCGGCGTTGGCGCAGTCGCGTTGGACGGCGGAGCCGCGTTGTCGTTCGGCGTCGATCTCGGCAAGGATCCGGCGCTCGCCGTCTCGCGTGGGCGCGCTTTTTTCGTCGCCCGCCAGGAGGGCACGATTTTCGAGCTCGATCCACGATGCGGACGCGCGCAAACCAAGTTTCTGGTGAACGATCCCAGGCACGCCGGCAGCGCCAACCCGCAGGACGTCGCCGCGGCGCCGGACGGCACGCTCTGGGTGCCGCGCTACAATGTTCCGAGCATCGCGATCGTCCAAGCGGACGGCTCTGTCGCGTCGCTCGACCTTTCGGCGTACGACGAGGACGGAAACCCGCAAACGAGCGCAATCCGCGTGGTCGATATCGGGGGCGCCGCCAAGGCATTCGTCGCACTCGAACGCCTCGACGACCTATCGGTGCCGCCGCTGCGCTCGACCCGACCCTCGATGATGCTCCGCATCGACGTTGCGACACGAGCCATCGAGAGCGCGACGGAGCTCGCCGGCCGCAATCCATTCAACACGATGATTGAGCAGAACGGTGCATTCTTCCTCGCCGAACCAGGAAATTTCGACACCAAGGACGAAGTCGAGGCAGGCATCGAGCGTTTCGACACACCGACATCGCAAACGCGCATCCTCGTCCGCGAGACGGATCTCGGCGGCAGCGTCGTAGAAGTTGCCGTCAGCGGAAAATGCGGCGTGGCTATTGTTGCCGATCCGACTCCGACCGTGAATGCGACGTCGCTGGCGACGTTCCCCAGCGAAACAGGCGTGGTGCTCGCGCGCAACGTGATCGGCCCCTCGGAAGACTTCGAGCACGGCCTCCGAGGCCTCGCTTGGACGAGCGGCGGCAAGGTGCTCCTGGTAGGCGACCGACGACGCGAAGCCCAAGGCTTTCCCATCCACCAACTCGAGCGCGACGACGCGTGCAATTTACACGCACGCGCGGACGCCATCTTCGTGTCGCAGAAGCCAGTGAGCGTGCGCTCCGTCGCGAACTAAACTACCGGGGGAAGTCCACCCAAGGCGCCGGCGATGCGGGCAATGTAGTAACCGAGCACCGCGGCCTGCACGACGACGAAGGCCCCCGCGGCGACGCGCCCAATCGGTTCACGCAACATGTCGGTCGGCGAGCCGCGCCTCAGCGTGGCCCACGTCGTCGCGACCATGACGAGAGAGCTTGCCACGACCGACGGCACGGCCAGCGCGTGCAGGTGCAGGGACGCGGTCACGTCACCCTGGAGCAGCTGCCAGATGGCGCGGGTCATTCCGCAGCCCGGACACGGCGCGTGGAAAAACGTAGCGACCGGGCAACGCATGACACCGAGCGCGACCGGAAGCGCGCCCACTCCCCACAGAGCCGCCACACCGAACGCACGTGCGGCGTAGGAATCGTGCACGAGACGCCTCATCGCGTACGTGGACTCTGCATGAAGCATCGATGCATGGTACCAAAATGGACGTTTTCACCCGCTCTCTCCCGTGAGACGCTGACGCGCGGAGGAACGGATGAGCCCGGCCAATACGCCAGCGGTGTTCTGGGAATACAACATCATCCATAGCCCAGAGTACATCCAGCTAAAGGGAGGGGCCCTGGGGGGCATCGAAGAGGACCTGGTGGGGTTTGGACCCTTTCTTGTGACCAAGGTGGTAGGAGGCCA
>OBEQ011251913.1_pt1 | contig 22741 bp, 12 predicted proteins | sample 1670901 | NCBI WGS metagenome assembly OBEQ01 (sample SAMEA104232315, study PRJEB22302) | groundwater metagenome | biome: forest; feature: aquifer; material: groundwater | place: USA | collected 2011-08-07 | depth 5.4 m
GCAATTTCTTTCATGGCCTTGACGGTATTACTCACCGACTCCCCGCTATCTTTGGTGTCGAGGGCGGCTTGAATCGCGATTTTCTCGGTGTTGAGCGCATTTCCCGAATTGATTTTGATACTTGCGGATATTTGTTCCATCGAAGTCGCAACCTCTTCAAGCGAAGACGCCTGTGAACAGGTGCTCATGGAAAGCTCTTGGACAGAGTTGCTTATCTGTTGCGAACCCTGGGTAACATATTCCACACTATTACTTACTTCAGAGATTATCCTGGTGAGAGAATTCATCATTTTGTCCATGGCTCTGGAGAGTTTTCCTACTTCATCCCCTCGTCTCAATTCGCTGGGGTCCACTGACGACCGCAGATCTCCAAGGGCGACGAGTTCTGCGAGGTGCACAGCCTTGACGAGGGGGCGTGTAATAGAAATTGCCAATAACGATCCAGTGACGAGGGAAAGAACCACACCGATAATAACGGTTAGAATAAGCTCGGAAATGACTGCATCCGTTGTTACTTGGTTTGATTCATGGGTTTTGGTGACGTTATTCTGATTGAAACTGACGATCTTGGTAATGCTAGCCGCCAATTCCTCTTCGGCTGTCGTCATTGTTTCAGACTTCAATAGCGCGGAGAGTTCAGCTTTTTTATTAGCAAGACCCAGCTCGACGGCCTGTTCGCTTAGTTTGTGATAGGTTCGTGTTGCGGCAGCCCAGGTCTCAAAACTTTCATTATCTTCACTGTCTTTTAACGTGGCCTTATATTTTTGCAACTGTTTCTCCATCGTTCGGTTAGTCGCTTTAAATTTCTTTTTAATAGCTTCGTTCTCACTTGCGAGTGCAGTAAATTCCAGGTCGCGTAAGTCAAGTTCCACATGCGAGTACGCTTCGTCGTACTCTTGGAGTATGATGAGTCTGACAACTCCAAAATCATATGAATCATTTTGCGATTGTTGGATCGACTGTAAATTGAAAACCCCGATAAATCCAATCAAAAGCCCGATCAGCGCTATCATGATAAAACCGAGCATGAGTTTAATTCGAATAGACATTGTCACTACCTTTGGCTAAAAAAACCTGTGCGTACTTGTTAATTTACGCACTACCTTGAAACGTACTGATATGTGAAATAATCACAGCAATGTCTCGATATATTTATTGTTGTTGGCGAACTTCTGAATGTCAAAAACTCATTGAGTTTGCGTTGCATGTTGATGTCAGCCAAAAATATAAGGAACATGTTAAATAATTTCAGAACTCACCAAACTCGTCGTTCTGTTTGTCTCTTGATTGCTGGCGTGGGGATGGCTTCTGTCCATACCTTGTGTTTTTACTCGTTTCTTTCTTTGCCGTAGATGCCAAAACTTTTGACGGGTTCTCATTGCCGCTAATCTTAAAAAATGCAATCGTTTGTCGCAGCTGTTCCATTTGTGACGAGGCTTCCTCTGCGACTGAAGCGAGTTCCTCCGATACAGTGGCATTTTGCTGCACATTTGAATCCAATTGTTGTATGGCTTCGCTCACCTGTTCGACTCCAAGGCTCTGTTCTGCCGAGGACTCTGCGATCTGTTGTACAAGGTCGGCAGTTTTTTGAATGTCGGGAGTGAGTTTAAGCAGCTTTTGTCCAGCGCCTTCGGATACTTGCATGCTCGACGCGGTTAAATTGGTAATCTCGATAGCCGCGGCTTGGCTGCGCTCCGCTAATTTTTGCACCTCTGACGCTACCACGGCAAAACCTCGTCCTTGCTCGCCTGCGCGTGCGGCTTCGATAGCCGCGTTGATCGCCAAGAGATTTGTTTGCCCAGCTATTTCTTCAATAACCGAGATCTTGGCCGCAATTTCTTTCATGGCCTTGACTGTATTACTCACCGACTCGCCGCTATCCTTGGTGTCTAGGGCGGCTTGAATCGCGATTTTCTCGGTGTTGAGTGCGTTCCCCGAATTAATCTTGATGCTTGCGGATATTTGTTCCATCGAAGTCGCAACCTCTTCAAGCGAAGACGCCTGCGAACACGTACTCATGGAGAGCTCTTGGGCAGAGATGCTGATCTGTTGCGAGCCCTGCGAAACAAATTCCACCGAATTACTCACTTCAGCGATTATCTTGGCGAGAGAGTCGCGCATTTTAATCAAAGAATGCCCGAGAGAATCGTATTCGCTCGCGGCAGTGGTTTCGATTTGAAGATTTCCGTTTGCAATTTCTTCGAGAATGTCAGATCTATCGCGAAGTGAATCCATCATTTTTTCCATGGCTCGCGCGAGTTTTCCTACTTCATCCCGACGTTCCAAGTCCTTGGTATCCACCGACGACCTCAGGTCTCCAAGTGCGACGAGTTCAGCAAGATTCACAGCCTTGATGAGTGGACGCGAAATAGAAATTGCCAAAACCAATCCAGCAACCAGGGACAGGATGATACCGAGAATAACCGTCAGAATAAGCTCATCAATAGCTGTATTCGTCATTGCGTTGTCAGATTCATGCGTCGCGGTTACGTTTTTCTGATTGAACTTGACGATCTTTGTAACGATATCCGCTAAATCCTTTTCAACTGTAGCCATCGATTCAGACTCCAGTAGCTCGGCAAGTTCGGCTTTCTTATCAGCAACACTTAGCTCGATAGCTTTTTCGCTCAGCCCATGATAGGAACCTTGCGCAGCTTCCCAGGCCTCAAAGTTTGCTTTGTCCTCACTGTTTGTGATCGTGGCTTTATACTTTTTCAATTGCTCTTCCATCTCGCGGGTACTGGCCTTAAACTTTTGCTTTAAGGTCTCGTTCTCGCTTGCGACCGTCGTCATCTCGATGTCACGCAGGGCAATTTCCACATCTGCATACGCATCGCTGTAATCTTGCAGTATGACAAGGCTTACGACGCCAAAATCGTATGAATCATTTTGCGATTGTTCAATCGTTTGTAAATTTGAAATCCCTATAAGCCCGATTAAAAGTCCAATGAGCGCTATTGCCATAAAACCGAGCACGAGCTTGATCCGAATAGACATTGTCACTACCTTCGTCTGAAAAAAAATGCGCCAACGTGTGAAATAATCGCAGTTATGCCTCAATATATTAATTTTTGTTGGCGAAAGGCCATATGTCAAAAAATTCAAAGCGGCGGATTTAGGCATTATTGAAGTTACGACTTACATAAAATTTTTTTCCGTCGGTTAAAATGTATGATATGGGCGAGTGCTGACGACAGCCTAAAAATATAATGTCTAAAAAATTTAATGTAATGAGACAATTTGAAAATTGTCAGGAAAAATTGCCCATGCTAATAAACAAAGGCAATTACGCAACCACTCTTCCAGAACCTTTAGGCGATAACTACGCGGAAAAATTCCGTATGAGTTAAAACTCACCATAGACACAACTTCGCTAACAATTTGCTTTTGAAATAAGAAGACTCCCGCCTCGTTCGAAATTGATTGGACAGGTATCAGCTATTTTGAGTTAGAACTGTCCTTGGACTTTTTATCTTCCATCCGATCGATGACATTGATGCGCAATTGTTCGCGTTCATCGAAAGCCTGTTTTTGCAGTTCAGTTATCTGCGCTTGTTTGGCCTCAACTGATAGATAAGAGAGATCGAGAATTTCTTGGCGTTGTGCTCGATAATCTTTCACGCGATTGTCCCAGAGCGCAGCTTGTGCATCTGCTTTGGCAAAACGTTCAGCGGCTTCTGCGCCAATAACGTCTGAGCGCATTTGAAAGATTTCCCCGCCGGTCGCGCCGTTGCGTTGTGCTGCCTCGACGCGTTGTGCCAACAGGTCTCTATCTCTTTCATTAATTTTTCGCTCACGTGCTTCGGCTGGTAAGTTGTCGAGCAACTCGTCCATTAAGCGTTGCTTTTCTTGCTCATTGATATCTGTGCGCTGGCGTATCTTAATGGTTTGTAGTGAATATTCTGCGCGCTTGTCTTCGTCGGCATAAAAAGCTTCATAAATGGAATCGCTGAGAAACTCTTTGCGTAATTGTTGTTGCAATCGATGCATCTCTGCGTAATTACCGGCTAAGCCATGCGGCGCTTCGGTTTGATGTGCAATGCCCTGTTGCAGTTCAATGATCGCTTTCGTCAAATCAATGTAGCTCTGCAATATTTCGAGTGCTTCTGTACTGGCAGATGAAGGAAGATTATTAACGAGCAATTCTTTTAAGCGTTCAATGACTCTCTCGTTTGATTCCTCACCCACCGTTGTGAGGAAGTAATCAAACAAGATCCTTAAATTTAAATCCGGCAGCAAATTTCCCTTTGCATCAATGGTGAGATTGAATGGAATACTGGTGTCGCGCAGTGATTGAGGAAGTTTGCCAAACTTGGATTGATAATTGTCGAAAGTCAGACTGGGGGCAATGCGTTGCTGTGCAGCAGTTTTACTCTCGTTAGTGGTTGATCCGTCTGATTCAGCAGTTAGCTGTCTATTAATGGAATTCGTCGATGGAGAAATTAATTTTGCAGAATCTATCGACTCATTGGTCCGATTCTTTATTGCTATAAATAAGAAAATTACCATGAAGAGAAAAATAATGATCGCTGCTTTTTTCACGCCGGTGCGCCATTGGGAACTGTTGAAAATAATTAATAGCATGGATGACTAATGAAGGAGTTTCCATAAATTATCCTCGTGGCCTTAAATTTCATTCTTTGTACGTTTAAAACATCTGTTTAATGGTTACGATAAGAATCACTGTTACCCTTGGTTACGCCTCACTGGGTCGATAATCAACATCATCAAAAAAAATCCAAAGACGTGAAAGTTTCTAATACCAGAGGTTAAGAAGCAAATGCTCTAGCGATTTTCTAAGTGTTTTAAACCTAATGGAAATAGATTTTGTGATTGTCCTAAAAAATGGCCGCTTTAGATTATTCTCAGCTACTGGCATAGTTAATGCGAACGGCAAATGGCGAAAAGCGATAGGCGAAAGGCTATTGGGGCGCGAAGTTGCTGGTCTAATAAAAATAAGGTGGAAACAATGCTAATTCGAAAAATAAAAATCGATTGTAGTAACGTTTATTTTAAAAAATACCTGCTCATTTTTCTGCTTATCTTACTGTCCGCTGTGGCTCGTTCAGCTCTCGCTGCCGGCCATACCGGTTATGTTACTTGTTCATCGTTAAATCTCATTTGCAAAAATTACAATCGCTACAACACCAAATACCCCATTGTGCTGGTGCATGGCGTGTCGGGTTTTGATAGCTTGCTGGGGTTTATGGATTATTTTCATGATATCCCTGAATCCTTGGAAGGAAATATTATCACTGGAGGACGTGCCAAGGTCTATGTGGCCAACGTGACCGCATGGGAAGACGCTTACGTGCGCGGCGAGCAACTGTTGCAATATATTCAGAACACTGTATTGCCTGACTCAGGTGCCAGCAAAGTTAATCTGATCGGGCATAGTTTGGGTGGCCCAACTATTCGTTACGTTGCCGGAGTAAATCCCGGTATTGTCGCTTCAATTACGACAGTGAATGCAGTTAATTACGGATCTGGTTTCGCTGATTGGGGTATGCAGAATATACCTGAAGGCACGGCAGGTAATGCGGTTATAGAGAAATTGTTAAATGCGCTTGGCGATATCATCGATGCATTGGCTGGCAATCCAGAGTACGAGCAAGATGCTTTGGAAGCAGTAAAGTTTTTGACAACAGCTGGCGCCACGACGTTTAACAAAAAATTCCCTGCAGGCAAGCCGACTACATACTGCGGGACAGGTCCCAGTACTGTGAATGGCGTACGGTATTTCTCCTGGGGTGGAACAGGTACCGTCACCAATGTACTGGATGTGAGCGACTATTTCCTGGCGTTAACCGGTAGCTTAGGTTATTGGAAAGGTGAAGCACACGATGGCCTAGTAGGACGATGTTCAATGCATTGGGGCGAAGTTATTCGAGATAATTACGATACCAACCATTTGGATGCGGTAAATCTACTTTTTGGATTGCGCGGCTGGACCAATCCGGTGAGTAATTTTCAAAATCAGGCATCGCGTCTGAGGGGGTTGGGATTGTAAGCCGCCGAGAAAATATTTTTTTCAGCGATCATAAAAAACATTTCGCGCAGTCAGTTACTATTAGACTGGTGGCGCGAGTTAAGAATTAGATTAGCGTTTTTGTTGTCGAACCACTTATCATCTGTGACACAAAAACGCTAATCTGAACTTGCTACATTTTGGTGTTTCAGATGAGAAGTATTTCTATGGCGCTGCAATAACTGTTAGCTGCGTACGTTCTCGATTGAGAAAAAATTCCCAGCCATTCGACCTAAAATAATAATCTCGGATAAAAAATCCATCATCTGGCTCAACCGCTGCAATAAAAGTGGATATTTCTTTTGAACTTCCTGTTAGAAAATCAGTAACCACTACTAAGCTCTGATTGAGACCGTAGGCGAAGTCCATTGCAGCGTTGTAGTCAAAATAAAGGTTGGATTCCAAAACATCACCCATCAGTAAGCCGTTAGCGGGCTGGCCTGCTACTTCGCCTATATAGACATAACCTTCCAGTGCTGATTCTGACGTGGTCGTGTCATCACTTACCAGTTCGAGAATATCATTCGTATCATCAATTGAAACAACCAGTGACTCCAGTATTTGTGTGGCTGTCGCCGAATCTTCAGTGAGATAAATCCAAGTTAAGTTGTCACCCAAAGCATAAAGATCTGCATCTAAGAAATGAGAGAATTCAATATCAGCAGAAAGTGCATAGGTCTTAACAAACACTGGGGAGAATGGTATCGATAGGTCGTATTGATTTACCTCATTGCTATCTGTGAAATAGATATACAACATTTCATTGAGCAGCCAACTTTTGTTGGTGCCACTGGCCAGTACCAATGTTGAATTCAGGGAAGGTTCTGCGAGTGTGCTGATATCATATATCCTTAACTCTCCTTCGTTCAGTGCTAACAGGGTGGAGTCCTGCACCAGCAGTTGACTATAGGGGATGTTGCAGAATTGCAGTGGATCGATTTGTTCAGCGTCGTTCAAATCCAGTAGTGATAGACAGCCATCCGTATGAGTTGCAGCAACGATATTGTCGTCATAGGTTATCTGCTGCACGCTGGATTGATACGTGTGGTTAGCGAGGATGGTGGGGTCATCAGCATAGGATTTTACATAAGGTAAACTAAAAATAGCTTCAGGATAAAAAATTCTGTCTGCGGTACTCCAAGACCATTCTGGATCTATCGCGATAGGTGAAGTATAGGTATTCTGTAATTCTGGCTGATCTGGAAGAGTTAAAGAGTAAGATTTGATGCCATCGGCTGACGTACTCACCAGGGTTTCATCGGGCAAACTACCAGAGGACGAACTACCAGCGGACAGTAGTATTTTGTCGCCAACGTCATTTAGTGTATTCACCAATGCAAATCCAGAATCTATTCCGTAGTGATAAATTCGTAACATTTGGTCGGGAGAAGAAACATAGAGGTATTCGCCGTTGGTAACAAGCGATTGAGCAGTGTAATCCAATGTCAGTTGGGCAATCAGATTGTTTCTACCAAACTCCAATGAGTCGTAGATAGTGAGAGAGCGGCGATTATTCCCCAGCAAAACCGCGAAATTTTCGGCGCTAATCAGGTTTGATTCAGTGTTAGTAATCTGTTCAGCAACATTGAGAGCTGAGGCATTCAGGTCGTACAACCAGAGGGAACCATCAAAGGTCGTGTTCATAACAGCTAACAAATTTTCAGTCAGCGTAAAATACAAGGTATTGTTGATCGCATCGCCGAAGGTAATATCATCGACTGAAAAAGCCAGCTGATTCAGCGGATAATATTTAATATCAGGATTACCTCCGTTCTCCGCATTTAGTGTGAGCACGGCCAAAAATAGAGGCGCAGAGGGCTCGTCATATTCTATCCAATAGATTGCATCTTCACTGGTACCGATCAATTTCCGTAAACGCGGTGCTGGTTCGGCATATACTGCTGCAGCACTTGCACCATCCAATAAACAATATGCCTCCAGGTTGAGCGAAGTGAAGTTGATAGCGAAATTGGCATCGGCAAAGAAGCCATTGAGATTTGACGTTGGAGCCGATACGAATCCATCGTTATAGGCCATGAGATCGGCGATACTCTCCGCATTTATCAATCTTGAATACAAGGTGTCGTACCAATTCGCGCCATAGATTAACGCACCTGTATGATTCTGCGAGCGCCAGTGAAAAAGATCGTATTGATCAAGTCCTTCCCATTGCAGCGATACGTCAACCGTTGGCTCTTCAATTAACTCGTCTATATTGTCGATGTCTGTGGACAATAAACTACGTGTGGTATCGGCAAGCATGTGCAAAATTGCGGTTAGATCATACTGCGCACGGATAAGATATTCACTGCGTTGATAGGCAAACTCACTCAGTGCTGAGAGGCTCGCAAAGCCGGAAATAATCGATTCGGCGCCCATCACGCCGTGTATATTTACTTCAGGCAATTCTTCATCCTGGAAATCCAGCGTTGCTGACAAAAAATAGTAGGCGTCTTGTGTGATGCAACTTTCGGGGATAACAATGATTGCACCCTGCGCGGTCAAACTAGCTGTGCTGATTTCGCATCGCGCCGCGCCAGTGCTATTGGCCAGATCAAATACCTTCAGACTCACCACATTTAATCCTGCAAAATCGATAAAGAGTTCATAAGGGTTATTGGCGGTGCTGGATTGAAGACTGGGTCTTTGATAACGGCTCTTACAGGTATCTATCGCGGTTTTGAGATCAGGGAGTTCGTAATGTGATTCCAGGGTAAGCAGCAATGCACCGGCTTGCAGAGGCTGTCTTTCTACAGCAGGTGCCGTCGAATCTGTTTCAACAAATACCGGGTCTTGGCTTGTATTATCGTTGGCAGAGCGGTCAATAGTGTTGGGGCTCTCCGCAGTTAGACGTGTGCTTTTTGCGTCGTTGCAAGCGGACAACGTTAATAATATTGCAGCGAGTAGCAATGCAAATCTACATAAGTGAAAATGTGTTTTCAACCTAAGGGACGTGCACGAAATAACTTCCGGTTTTGGGTTTCGAGACGCCCGCCTGGCTAGACGCAAAAACGAAGGCGCTCTTTTGTAAAAATATATTGGGGGCCTACGTCGAGTTTTTGCACCAAGAGTAGGCGCATTAGCGACGAAGTCAGGCGGGATGGATCGGAAGCCAAAACCGGAAGTTATTTCGTGCACGTTCCTTAGGTCCTTTGAGTGTTAGTATGTCGAGGCTAAGTCGTATAGATCGACAACTAAACTCTTTTCAATATAGACTATGCTTGATTGTGAAAGCATTACGTCCGTCACACTTTGTAACCATTAATCTCCACAATCGCTGAGATTAACAACCGAACATTCCAATAAAGAACTCTGATATGACCTATTGTGTAGCGATATGTGTGAAAGAAGGTATTGCGTTTTGTTCCGATTCTCGCACCAGTGCCGGCGTGGATCAGATCAGTACCTATAAAAAAATGTATAACTTTGGGATTCAGGAGCAACGCCAATTTGTCATCCTGTCGTCGGGAAATTTAGCGACCACACAGGGGATTATGGCCCAAATAAAAAAGGATATGGAGCAGGCGTTGCCCATCAATTTTAATACCGTGGGCAACATGAATGACGCGGCGGAATACTTGGGCGAATTGAATCGAGTACAGCAAGCGAAGACCGGCGGTGGCCCGCTTTATCATGCCAGTTTTTTATTGGGCGGGCAGATTAAAGGCAGCGATCCGCAGTTGATGCTGGTCTATCCCGAGGGTAATTATATTACTACTTCAGACGATACGATGTTTTTACAAATTGGTGAAAGTAAATATGGCAAGCCGATACTTGATCGTATTATTGGTCGTGATACTAATTTGCAGACCGCAGCTCTCTGCTCATTAGTTTCAATGGATTCCACCATGCGCAGTAATTTAAGTGTTGGGCCACCGATTGATATACAACTCTACACAGCGAATAGTTTTGCCATTCCCCGTTCGTATCACTTTAAAGAAGACAGTGAATATCTCAAAAAAGTTAACCAGGTATGGAATCAGAAACTGGTGGAAAGTTTTCAGCAATTGCCGCAGTTAGATAACTTGTGAATGAATGGGGTCAGGCTTGTAGTATTTGCATTATTCATGATGGCGAACCACATGAATAATGCAAATACTACAAGCCTGACCCATTTCTCACTATTTGTGAGAAATCAGTTTCGATAAATATTCCAGCTTTGCTGGGTCATTGTCAGAAAGCGTGATGGTGACGTAAAAGGCAGCTGAATTTACGTTTTCTTCTGCAGCTTTTAAATTGAATACATGCCCCTTGATGATCACAGGTTTATCGTTTTCCGGTGGAGCTACGTTGAACAGCGCTTCTGCAAACAACGGCGGTATACCATCTTCACGTAGCATGGTGACTACCATTTTAGTGAGACTGCTTTCTTTAATTATACACTTTGATTTTAACTCACCGAATCTGATTGGTAGCTGTATTTTGGTTTTCGGACTAATGCTACCGGAGCCGGCTTGGCCACTGGCAGCTTCCGGTTTTTTCGCTGGAGGCGCCGCTCTACTAGCGAATGGCCCCGCAGCCGCGACCACTGTCGGCTTCACAACTTTTTTAGCCTTATCTCCACCGCCACCACCCATTAATATATCGAGCGAGTTCTGGGCCTTTTGTTGTTTCTTAATCAAGCCACATTTTTGCAGTACACTTGTAGTTTTGTTGATTAGTTCATCAGGCGTAAACGGTTTAGTAATGTATTCACTGACGCCAGAATGAATTGCTGTCAACACATGCTCGCGATCACCTAAGCTCGATACAATGATAAAGGGCATCTTATTAAATTCATTGTGCTCTCTTATCCAATGTAAAAACGCATCGCCAGTCATATCCGGCAATTCACCCTCACTCAAAATCACGTCTATTTTTTGGGTGTTGAGTATAACCTGAGCATGTTTTACGTCAGGCGCATCAAAAGTCTCACAGGGCGCGAAATGAGATCCGAGCGTTTTCCTGATTTCATTGCGCATAAATGAGGTTTCGTCGACGACTAAAAACTTTAGCTGGCTCATGACTATCTCCTTCGGTGATCACTTTTAGCTTAGCAGGCTGGTGCAGACTTCCCCAAATTTCACAGCACGAAATAAATCGCTTTAGCATTTTTCTCAATAATAATGAAAATTGTTAGGCCAATTTCGAGTAATCGAGATTTTTCTTAGTTAAAGGAGAACTGTGGGTTTCGCTAAAGCTTGGCAATATACTTGGGCGCCTAAGTCAGATAGCCTCCGAAAGACAAATTTAAACTAAATGCAGAGAGACACTATGCCTGCTGAAGGACTTCAAATGGAAAAACAAGCTAGCGAAAATATGTCGGCTATTGAGAAAATCTCAGCTCTCGAAAAAATGTCTGGCCTGGAAATCATTCACGCGATGATAGCGGGAAAACTTCCCCCTGCCTCAATGGCAGAAACGATTCCGATGCAAATCAAAGAAGCTGAACCAGGTCGAGTTTTATTTGAGGTAATGGCCAACCATCATCATTTGAATCCGATGGGTGGAGTGCATGGTGGCTTTGCCGCGACGGTGCTGGATTCAGTCACTGGCTGCGCGGTACATACAATGCTTGAAGCTGGCGTAGGGTATGGCACTATCGACCTGAATGTAAAAATGTTGAAAGCGGTGCCAACAGATACCAAGCTGATCGCAGAGGGTAAACTGATAAACCTGTCACGCTCAATAGGCGTATCAGAAGGCACATTGCGCAATGACGAAGGAAAAATTTTTGCCTACGCGACTGCGACCTGCATGATTTTGCGTAAATGATACAACATTAGAGTTTTTAGTCTCGTATTAATTTCGGCATCGCATTTAACATGTGATGCGTAGCTACATTTTAATTACGAACATTCATTTTAAATTCACGTCAGCAGTTAATCTCAAAATACAAGACTAATATGTAAATCTCGTTTTAATTTGCTTAGTCATTCTTTTGGATGACCAGCCTGGTTTTTTCCCAGGTTGTTTTACCAATTGCGCTGCCGTTCGATGATTCGAAAAGAATGGTAAGGTTGTTGGGTATTAACCTAAACAGTCATTTTTATGAGATTTTGGTGCAACCGTGCAAAATTTTTTTTTGCACAGATATAGGAGAAAGTTTTCCGCTATTTAAATATTTGTTCGTGGGGTATGCAGATAAGAACTTTAGCTCTCGTTAATCACTTGCAAATGATCAAAAAAGTAAAACAGTAATTCTACCGGAATAATAATTTTGGCTAACCATTGCTATTTAATTCAAAACAAATAACATAGGCGAGCGTTATCTATACACTATGTGTTTTGAATGTATATGAGCACTGATAATAGCGAGCTAATAGTCGATTGTTTGGTGAAGTTGAAATTTCTTGCGATGCGTTGTCGTGGTTTTATTAGTGGCTTTATCAATAGTTCAACTGCATTTATGCCGAATAAATTGGCTTTTTTTGAAAGAGTTTGATGTTGACGAAGTGGATTGCGCCAATTAGGTTTAAGAGAAAGTTTTCCGCGAGGGTTTACCAGGAGACAATTCCGCGTAACTTTGCGAGACCGTAGCAAATAGAGATCGAATAAAAAACTAAATAGTCTTTAGTGCGACAAAGAATAAATGCGAGTTTGACAAATTTATTTATGATTTAATTGCTGAAAATACGTAAATTGTCTCATGCAACGTATAGTATAACGATTACGACTCTTATATAATTTTTTCCGAATTGAATACCAATATCTTATCAAATGTAAAGCGAGTAACTATTTTGTTGCTTTACATGTACAAGTTGGAACTAATCATTCAGGTCCAGTAGAACTAAATTTATAGTTAACTAAGAATCAACCCAGAAAAAATTTAACAGGAATGAAAATGGAGGTGGGAATATAAGCTAACGGATGGCAAGCGAAAAAATTTACTTCTTGGACCTATCAATGCAGCAAATAATAACAAGGTGCAATTTAATCGTTAGGACAGTTTTGAGATGTGTACTATTTGAGTTGTGTACTATTAATATTCAAGTACTGAGAGCAACTAGAAACGGTTAAGTTAAGCGCCACATAAAGCATGCAATATTTGCCCGCAATAATAAGTTGTCAACGCTAAGGATAGTCAACGCTAGGTTTACAAGAGCGAATACGAGTCGCGATGATGTTGAATTTTTTACCAGCTACTGGCAGTAACACTGCCCTGGAATGAGTAGTGGTATCAACATGGCAATCGTTGCACGTAAATGGAATGTTCACTCAAGTAAAGCTGTTGATAGTCAGTCAGAGGTTATCGAAAAATTTTTTCAGTGGGGAAAGGAAACCTGTCCCGTTCAAAATAGGGAAATAGTCCATCAAAGATATCTGTGCCAGTTATTTATCTAATGCAAGGTAAAAGCCAGCAAGGTAAAAGCCAGAAAGCAAGGCAGTGTCTCAAGGCTCGTTATTTAAGGGCCTTGTAGGGGTAAATCCCGGCGTGATGGAAATTATTTAACTATTGAAAGTATGAAAGAATTATTCAGAAAGAAAGATCTGGGTGAGCAGTAGTAAAGCGAATTAGCTCAGGGAAAATTTCTAAAACAACCGGTGTTGTTATCGATCGAAAACCGCATGATCGATAAAGGGACTTTATTGCAAAAAAAAAGGGGTCAAAGATGAGCGTTACGAACGATCAGAGAGTACCTGGGAGAGCACCTGTCAGTCCAAATGTAATGGTTAATTTAAATGAAGCTACGCCAGTTTCTTGCTGCCCATCTTTTTTAAGTACCATGGTGGAAGTTGCCCGTTTTCGTGCTGAGCAACAGCCGGAGCAGTGCGCGTATCAGTGGCTGGATAAAGGTGAAATTGAAAGTCGTTCATTAACCTATGCCGAATTGGATAAGCGGGCGCGTTCTATCGCCGCCGTGATCCAGCAACAAAAAGGTCTCCAACAACAATACCCCACAGCAGCTATTATAGCGATGCAACCAGGTTTGGATTTTACCATCGCGTTTTTTGGTTGCCTTTATGCCGGTGTTGCCGCAGTCCCGGTTTATCCACTTAAAAGAAAAGAAACCGGCGAAAGAATTGCGCATGTCATTGCCGATGCGAGCGCCACGGTTATTTTAACTGATATCCCCTCATTAGAACCGATGCTAGATAAAACCAGTATGCTGATCGGCGTCTCTATTTTGATTGTCGATGAAAACGATCAAGGACACGAAGCCGAATGGGTAGATCGTCAAGTGGCTGGAGACGATGTGGCTTTTATCCAATATACCTCCGGTTCTACTGGCGTACCGAAAGGCGTAGTAGTGACTCACAGTAATCTGATGAGTAATGAACGAATGGTGGAAGAGGGCTTTGGTCATTCCAAGGCAACAGTGTTTGTCGGTTGGCTGCCGCTTTATCACGACATGGGATTGATTGGCAACATGCTGCAGCCGTTTTATCTCGGCGTACTTTGCGTGTTGATGTCACCGGTAGCGTTTGTGCAAAAGCCCATTCGCTGGTTGCGAGCGATCAACAAATATCGCGGTACCACCAGCGGCGGACCCAACTTTGGCTATGATCTTTGCGTTACCCGCACCACCGCAGAACAACGCGCAGGCTTAGACTTGAGTTGCTGGCGTGTCGCCTACAACGGTGCAGAGCCGGTGCGCGCGCAAACCCTGCGAGATTTTGCCGAAGTGTTTGCCGATTACGGTTTCCGTGCTGAAGCGATTTATCCCTGTTATGGCATGGCTGAAGGTACGCTCTTTATTACTGGCGGTCCCTCTAACCAAATGTTTAACACCATCAACGCCGATAAACGCTCCATTGGCAAAGATCTGATGATTGAAATGGATGGCCATAGTCTGGCTGACATCAATCACCGAGCATCTGTGGAGTTTGTTGACTGCGGTCAACCTTGGCGAGACTGCCAGGTTCGCATTGTTAATCCAGCGACCCAACTTTCCTGTTCATCACACGAGATAGGCGAGATCTGGGTATCAGGTTCTCATGTTGCTCAATGTTATAAAAATCAGCCGCAAAAATCAGATGAAACCTTTAATGCTTTTGTTTTAGATGAAGCTATTGATAGCACTATTGATAGTAATCGGGGCCCCTACCTGCGCACTGGCGATCTGGGATTTTTAAAGAATGGCCGACTCTTTGTCACCGGACGCTTGAAAGACATCATTATTATTAACGGCCGCAATCATTATCCACAAGATATTGAACTGACCGTTTCCCGTTGCCATCCAGCGCTTCTCGAAAATGCGACAGCTGCGTTTCAAGTTTCAGATAATCACCGCGATAAGCTGGTGGTAGTGCAGGAAGTCTCGCGCGGCTTTACCGATGCCGCTGAAATCAAAACACTGACGCTGGAAATTATTCGCACGGTATCCGCAGTGCATGAAGTTCAAGTGAGTGATGTGGTTCTCATTCGCCAAGCCAAAATACTAAAAACTTCCAGCGGCAAAATTCGCCGCAAGGCCTGCCTCGAGATGTATTTAAATGACGGCTTTGAGCGCATTACCGATACAGTGGAATACGCGGCAGAACACAGCGCAAAAAATCGCGAGAAGGTCGCTTAAAGAATCAGAATTTTTGTAGCCTGGGTGGAGCGACAGCGAAACCCAGGAAGCAGGCTCAATACAAACGGAATTCCTGGGTTACGCTGTTGCTTCACCCAGGCTACATAAGGTAACGGAAATGGAAACCATGGAAGTAGAAGCAGTTGTTGGAGCTAGTAGTGCTGTTAAAGAGACAGTTCAATCACCTTTGAAATCCCCAGATACATCCTCAAGGATCAATCAAAACACCGATGAACTTGACGCAACCACTGAACCGCGAGCGCAGTTCAAACGTGCTGAAATTATCGAGCACAATAGTCAACGCTTTAAGCGCACGCAAAAAATTCATGCGCTGGCCATTTCAGTGGGGCCGCTGTTGGCTTTTGCCGTGATGTTTCCGCTGCTGCCAGTTGGCGCACTGGAGCTCACCTTATTTGGCGTAATGTATTATCTCACCATGGTGGTGGGTATTACGGTGGGCTATCACCGCCATTTTGCGCATCGCTCATTTCAAGCGACACAACCAGTGCGAGTTTTCCTGGCGATCTGCGGTTGCATGGCAATGCAAGGTTCTGTGGCTTATTGGGTGAGTAACCATCGTCGTCATCATAAATATTCCGATGAGCATGGCGATCCCCATTCACCGCATGTCAATGAAGATAATCAACAACTCAACGGCGGCTGGCTCGGCTTTTGGCACGCCCATATTGGCTGGATGTTCAAACACAAATTAACAAATACCATGGTGTTTTCACGCGACCTGGTCACTGATCCGGTGATTACCAAGGTGAGCCGCTATTATTTTTACTGGGTTGCCTTGGGCTTAATTGTGCCCGCGCTGATTGGCGGAATTGTTTCTGGTACTTGGCTGGGCCTGGTGAGCGGATTTTTTTGGGGCGGTATATTTCGCCTGCTTTTTACCTTTCATGCCACCAGCAGCGTCAATTCAATTACTCACTTGTTTGGCAAGCGGCCTTTCCCGACCACAGATCACAGCACCAATAACGGTTGGTTGGCCATTCCCTCCGGCGGCGAAACCTGGCACAACAACCATCATGCCTTTCCGAATTCGGCGCGTTTTGGTTATGAATGGTGGCAGATCGATTTGGGTTGGCACTTTATTCGTTTGCTTGAAAAGTTAGGCTTGGCCAGCAATGTAAAATGCCCGAGCAAAGCAGCGCGCGATAAAAAAGCACAACAAGTTATTTAAACAATACTTTTAATAAGTACTCATAACCTTTAATAAGTTCTCAAAAACCGTCAGGAGCAATCAACATGGCAAATCCAGCTGTAGCAACACCATTCACCTACGAACAAGTGGAAGAGTGGCTAGTAAATTATTTATCTCTATTGCTAAAAACACCGGAAGACGAAATTGATATTGATCAGTCTTTTGAATCTTACGGCATGGACTCAGCAACCGTGATCGGTTTAACCGGTGATCTTGCGGAGTGGACCGCATTGGATCTGGAAGAAACCACTGTTTACAACCATCCAACGATTGCGCAGCTCGCCAAATTTATCAGTCAGCGATAACACAAAAATTAGAAAGTAGTTAAATTTAGGGGCCATTTACCGGGGCTATAATTTAGGGGACACGCAAATGGAAATAGCATCATTAGAAACACCGCTCGAAGAAATCACTCCACAGAAGTCATACAAAGGGCCTTCACCGACAATTGGTGTTGCCTCTGTAATGGCAACTCAGCGAAAAATGGCGAAGATCACCATCATTGTACCAACCATCGGCGCGCTGCTTGCAGTTCTTTATGGTTTTTACTTCGGTATTACCGTCGTAGAAATTTCATTATTGGTTGGCATGTACATCCTTTGTAATCTGGGAATTGAATTTTGTTTTCACCGCGATCTCGCCCATCGCTCCTACAAAACACATTCCTACATCACCTATATGTTTGGGGTTCTAGGCAGCATGGCGGCACAGGGCAACTTGCTCTATTGGGTTGCTACGCACCGTCGCCACCACATCCACAGCGATACTGAACACGATCCACATTCACCACACATGCGCAACATCTCCAAGCAAGCCGAGAACATGGGCACTCTACAAGGTTTGTGGCATGCGCACGTGAGCTGGATGGTCAATGACAAAATGACTAACTGCACACTTTTCGCAAAAGACATTAATCGCGATCCAGGTCTGAGTTGGATTACCCGCAATTACATTCCGATAGTTGTCGCTGGTTTAATTCTGCCAGGCATCGTTGGCGGATTAGTGATGGGCTCATTGCAAGGTTTTATTGGCGGTGTACTTTGGGGCGGCTTTTTGCGCATGTCTTTGGGTCATCATTCCACTTGGTTTAACTCCTCTTTTGCCCATAAATACGGTGCCCGCCCCTTCGAGACAGGTGACAAAAGTTGCAATAACATGTGGGTTGCAATTCCTACCTTCGGTGCAGGACTGCAAAATAATCATCATGCGTTCCCGACATCGGCGTACCTTGGTTACAAATGGTGGGAAATCGATATCGCCGGTTATTTTATCCGTCTCATGAAACGTATTGGCCTAGTCTGGGAAGTACGTTTTCCGTCAGAAGATCAAAAGCGCCGTAAATTGGTTGGCGCTGGAGAAGCTGCGGCTGCGTAGTACTTTTCATAAGTATCAGGTTAAACAAATTCGCCCTCATCGTTTGGTTTTGTAGGATGGGTGGAGCGAAGCGTAACCCATCATTTTTAGCGAGTTGAAATTGATGGGTTACACTTCGTTTCACCCATCCTACAGAACTAAACATGGGGGCGAAAAGTGTGTGAACTATAAAAGCCGTTCCAAAAATAAAGTCTCGAATATCATCAGGAGTTAAATCATGGCATCCATAGCTATTATAGGATTGCACTGTCGTTTCCCCTTTGCCAAAGATCCAAGTGAATTTCTGAACTTGATCAAAGAGCAGATCAATGCAGTGACAGAAGTACCTAAGGAGCGCTGGAATGCTGATGATTTTTACGACCCAACCCCCGCCACAACGGGCAAAGCCTCGACCAAGTGGGGCGGCTTTATCAGTGACGTTGATAAATTTGACGCGGATTTTTTTGGCATACATAAATCAGAAGTTGAATCTGTTGATCCGCAACAGCGCATAGTTATTGAAACCGCCTGGAAGGCACTTGAGAGCGCCTACATAGTTCCAAGTCAATTAGAAGGCAGCCTGACCGGTGTATTTATCGGCGTCAGCCACAGTGATTACGAAACCATTATTTACGAAGAGCTGGATCTTATTGGCGGCCACCACGGCCCCAGTACTTATTTTTCCATTGTTGCAAACCGCTTGTCCTATCTGTTGGATTTTCGCGGCCCGAGCATGGCCGTTGATACCGCCTGCTCATCGTCTTTAGTTACCACCCATCTTGCCTGTCAAAGTCTGCGCAGCAACGAGTGCGATATCGCCTTAGCTGGCGGGATCAATTTATTACTGCGACCGGAAGAAACGATAGCATTATCCCACGCCGGCATGATGTCCAACGCCTGCAAAACCTTTGATGCCTCCGCCGACGGTTATGTTCGAGGCGAGGGCTGCGGCATCCTGGTGTTAAAAAGATTGGAAGACGCACAGCGCGATGGCGATCCGATTCTCGCCGTAATTCGCGGCTCTGCCATCAATCAAGACGGACACAGCAATGGTTTGACCGCCCCCAGTGGTGTGGCGCAACAAGCGGTCATTCGCGCCGCCTTGGCTAACGCTGGTGTGGAACCGGCCGACGTCGGCATGATTGAAGCCCACGGTACCGGCACTCGCCTCGGCGATCCCATAGAAGTTTCCGCCTTAAAAGCGGTTTTTAATGAACATCGCGATGAGAATAATCTCCTCGCCATCGGCTCAGTCAAAACCAACGTCGGCCATACAGAAGCCGCCTCAGGTATGGCTGGCTTGATCAAAGCAATTTTCAGTGTCAACAGCGGCGTGATCTTACCCCATCGCCAGATCGACAATCTAAGTCCGCTGGTAGAAAAAGTTATCAAAGACAGCTCGCTGTATATTCCGTTAAAAGTTTCCCCCTGGCCGCAAAACCGCTCGAGAATTGCCGGCGTCAGCGGCTTTGGTTTTGGTGGTACCAATGCCCATGTTATTGTTGAACAGCCACCGGAAAAAATTTCGGCACCACACCAGAATTTGATTGGCGAGGTTGCTACTGATGTCGAAGGTACTTCAAGCAACGCAACTAACAATGTAACTAACAATGTAAAGATCCAACAAATCATTCGACTTGCGGCCAAATCCGAAACCACCTTAAAAGACCTGGCCATGCTTTACAGCAAGCGCCTATCATTGGTTTCGTCAGACGAAGAATTCAAAAATATCTGCTTCACTGCCAATAACTATCGCTCCGACTTTAATCATCGTTTAACCGTAGTAGCGCAGACGGCGCAAGAAGCCAGTGAAAAACTGGCGGCAATTGCCCAGGATAAACCAGACTTGTCTGGCGTAGCCCTCGGTAAAATCAATCGTCGCCGCAAAAACAAAGTGGCGTTTCTGTTCACTGGCCAGGGTGCGCAATCGATCGAGATGGGGCGCCAACTTTATGCGACCCAACCGCTGTTCAGCAGCATTTTGAATGAGTGTAATGAATACCTGAAACAGGAACTTGAGCATTCGCTGCTCGACGTTATCTTTAACAAAAATGGGCTGGGCGAATTGCTGGATCAAACCGAATACACCCAGCCAGCGTTGTTTGTCATTGAATACGCACTTGCCAAATTGTGGCAGAGCTGGGGTATCCAACCCGACTACGTCATGGGGCACAGCGTCGGCGAATTTGCCTGTGCCTGTATAGCAGGCGTGTTCAGTTTGCAAGATGGCCTGCGTTTAATCGCGGCACGCGGTCGCTTAATGCAGGCACTACCTGCTGGTGGCGGCATGTTGGCGGTGATGTGTAACGAAGAAAAAACACTGGCTCTGCTGGCAGCATTCACTCAAGAAAGTGGGTCTGTAAATCAACTTTCCGTCGCGGCATTTAATACTCCACGCCAGACTGTGCTCTCCGGCGATTTAGAGCTGCTGACTGCATTGCAGAAAAAATTGCAAACAGAAGAGATCCGCTGCCAATTATTAACTGTTTCCCACGCATTCCATTCCAGCTTAATGGACCCGATGCTAGAACCCTTCAGTGAAATAGCGGAAAAAATTCAGTTTCATCCACCCCAACTGCCAATTATCTCCAACGTCAGCGGCAAAGTAGTCAGCGAAGAGCTTACCCAGGCCAGCTATTGGGTGGCACACGTCAGCGCACCGGTGCGCTTTTTAGAAAGTGTATTGACTCTACAGCAAGAGAAGGTCAATACCTTTATTGAAGTTGGCCCGCGACCGACACTCACCACCATGGCGCAAGCCTGTTTGGGTGATGCCGCTGATCAATGCATCTGGATCAGCAGCCTCAACCCCAAAGTAGCAGACTGGACACAATTGCTTGAGCAGATTGGCCAGCTCTATGTGAACAACTTTGCGATTGATTGGCTGGCGTTGGAAATGCCGGCCTCGCAAGGCGTGATTGAAGAGCGGCACTGCGTAGCGTTGCCGACATATCCCTTTGAGCGCGCTAAACATTGGTTTAAAACCCAGCCTATGTCCAGCAACAGCTCCAAAGTCAGTGGTAAAGGTGCGCGTGGCAAAGACTATCATCCTCTACTGGGCCAACAGTTTTTTACCGCCGTTGAAGACGGACAAGAATCCTTATTTGAAAGCTATCTCTCTGCCCAGAGTCCTGAATTTTTAAAAGATCATTGCGTCTATGGCAAAGTGGTATTGCCGGCGGCAGGTTATCTGGAAATGGCGCTGTCGGGTGCGCGTCAAACCCTCGGTGATTCACCTTTCCTGTTGGAAAATGTCGCCATTGAAGGCCCGCTGATGTTGGAAGACGACTGCAACCAGACGGTGCAGTTGGTACTAAACAAACATACGAACAATCAGCAAAAAAATGTCGCGAATTTTTCTATCTACAGCCGCGATCCCAAGCGTCAAATCGATCAGACCCCGCGTTGGCAACGCCACGCAACAGGCGAATTACGCCCGCTCGACAGCAGCGCAAATCTTGTAGGAAATACCGCGCTAGATCTGACTGAATTAAAAGCCAAATTAAATCGTCCCGTAGAAGTTAAAGCACTCTATCAGCAATTGCATAACAAGGGACTCAATTACGGCGAGCAATTTCAAGCGATAAAAGAATTGTTTGCTGGTGAAGGCCAGACCTTAGGTCACATTCAACTACCGAGTTCACTGCTAGCGGATAGTCAGCGCTTTGTTTTCCATCCGGTATTATTGGACGCCTGTTTTCAAACTGTAGGTGCGCTGGTGCTCGAGCTTACCTCTTCTGCACAACAAAGCTCACTAGTGCAAGGCAAAGACGGCGCTTTTGTGCCGGTGGCGTTTAAACAACTGAGCTTATTCGCCAAACCGCAAACCAGCGTCTGGAGTCTGGCGAGCATCGAAAACGTCGCCGCCGATGGCTTGTCGATGACGGTCAATGTGCAGATTATTGATGACGAAGGCCAGAGTATTGCCGACATCAGCGGGCTGCGTTTGCAGCATATGACACGACAGGCATTGATCGGTGACCAAGATCAAAGCGCAGATCATACCAATTGGCTCTATCGAATTCAGTGGGAACCCCAAGTCTGTTTTTCACGTCGACTGACGGCATTACTGCCGACACCGGCTGAAGTTGCGCAGACGCTGGCGCCACAATTCGATAAATTATTGCCACCCGATGATTGGGCACATTTCCAAGCGGCCGCACAACATTTTGATCCCTTGTGTAGCGCTTATATTTATCAAGCGTTAAAAGACTGCGGCGTTTTTCTCAAACCGACAGAAAAATTTACCACTCAATCGCTCGCGACGACCATTAAACTTGCTTCACAACATCAGCGTTTATTAGGGCGTTTGTTAGAAATGCTGGCCGAAGACCAGATCCTCAATCGTCTGGAGATTGACGACAGCTGGCAAGTCACTTCACAAGCGGCTTTGGACACACTGCGCGATCCGCTCAGTTACAAACTCGAACTGCTTGAGACTTATCCCCATGTGGAAGCAGAGACCACCCTGATCTCGCGCTGCGGTGAGCAGTTAGCTAAAGTACTGCAAGGCGAGATCGATGGCGTGCAACTGCTATTTCCCGACGGTGACTTTAGCACGGCGACCAAAGTGTATCGCGACGGTATCGGCGCCAAAGCGCTGAACCAATTGGTGAAAGAAAACCTGCAACAATTAGTTGAACAAGCCGCAGA
>OBEQ010063599.1_pt1 | contig 22740 bp, 23 predicted proteins | sample 1670901 | NCBI WGS metagenome assembly OBEQ01 (sample SAMEA104232315, study PRJEB22302) | groundwater metagenome | biome: forest; feature: aquifer; material: groundwater | place: USA | collected 2011-08-07 | depth 5.4 m
ACAGCCGTCGTGGAAGCGGGACGCAAGCATACTCGCCTGGCTCGACACGCTCTGAAATAATGCGAAGGAATGTGGGCAGAAACGCTGCAAACCGGCCAGTCTGGCCGCGTTCCTTCACATTATCGCCAACTCGCGATTACTGGAGTTATGGCGAGGTGAGCATAATTCGAGCCAGGCCTCGACGTATGTCCGGACCTCGTTGATGATCGGGGTGGGATTGTATTCTTGCTCCTTGGTCGACAATCCGTCATCGCCGCCAAGAAGCATTTCGGTCTGGCCCCTTCCTTGCCGCCGCTTCTTTGGCTTGGGAACAGGGGTGGTAAGGTCAGACCGGCGTCTGGTATCGATTATCCTGTTTGTCGGCTGTCCATCCTTGTCCAGCTCCCAATGTTGATGGGGCGGCGCATAAGGCGAGTTAAGGATCGGGCGATCAAAGAATGTTCCGCTCATACCTAGGCCGCTCCATTTCGTTTTTCAATCATTTTCTTAATCACCGGCTTCAGGTTCAGCCCGCCAAACATTTGCATCGATTGGGATATGAGCAGTTTGGAGATGATCGCACGCATACGCAAGATTCGCAGAGATTATGGATGCCGCCGGTAGGCTACCGAAGCCAGCAAATAACTCCAAAGCGCCTGCTTTCTATGTGCTTACTTTAGAAAGCCCATCAAATGGCCGCTAGGCAAGTATTTGATTTAATGATGCAAATCTGGCGTTACGGCGCTTTCTCAGTCTGACTCGTTCGTTGCCGGATGTGCGACCGAGGGCGCATTCGCGGGAAGGCGCTTCTTGACGTTGCGGACCTCTGCGAAGGCGCGGTCGCTGGCGATGAACCGCGCCAGCATGGGCGCGATGAGCTTGGCGGGCTCACTCACGGGCTGGCCTGTTTCGAGTCCGAGCGCCTCGGCATAGGCGGCAAGATCACGATGCACGGCGGCCGGAAGCTCAATGGTGAGCTTCACCGGCTTGTCGTCGGGGAGTGCGCCCAGTTTCAACTTGGCCATTTATTGTTCCTCAGCCTTGATAGGGTTCGAGCACAAGATCGCGGGTGACGATCACCCGCACTGGAAATCCTGGCCGGACGGTCAGCACCGGCTGGATAGAGAGCTGGCGGCGGACAATCTGCTGGCCGGCGTCGTTGATGGTGTCCTGCGCGCCGCCGCGAATGGCGCCGACCAGGCGGTCACTGTCATCGGTTGCCAGCTCCGCGCCGACGCCGAGCAAGGTCGAGAGCGCGGCTGCCTTGGTAAGATCCCGCCAATGATAGTCGACGCCGTCTTCAAGCCCGGCATAGCCTTGGCGATCCGCGCCCGGCTGGCGCTCAAGAATGATGGATTTGCCGTTTGGCAATATCAGCCGGTTCCAGACCAGCAACACCCGGCGCTGGCCAAAGCCGACGCCAGTGTCGTACTCGCCGATCAGGCGTGTTCCCTGCGGAATGAGCAGCAACCGCCCCGTGGGACTGTCATAGACATTTTCTGTCACCTGCGCGGTGATCTGCCCCGGCAGATCGGAGCGGATGCCGGTAATGAGCGCTGCCGGAATGACGGCGCCCGCCTGCACGACATAGGGCGATGGCGGCGCAGCAATTCGATCGGACGCCACGATGCGGCGATCTACGGGGGCGTTGATGAAGGCGAGCTGACGATCCTGCGCGGTTGGCGTCGCCGGCTGCGGCGCAAGGCCAAGGCTCCCCAGATTGGGAATGGCGTCTTGAGTAGCAATAGGAAGCGCTGTTGGAGCCGATGCACTGGTTCGTGTCTCGGTGCTGGCGAATAAGCGGCTGATGCGAGCAGCGTCGAGTTCCTGAAGACGGTGCTGTTCCTCGGCGCTGACACCGGGAACGGGTTGCGGCCCGGCCACGGGAACCGGCTGGCCACGCTCCTGCGCGCTGACGATCGGCCGCCCGAGATCGCCTGGAAGCGGCGGCCCAAGCAGCGGCACGCCGGAATAATCTCGCGGCAGCCGTTGCAAGCCGTCCGCCGGGGTGCGGTTTTCGGTGCTGAACAGTTCGGCGGGAGCGGGGTTATCGCCGCGCCCCTGCAGGGCGAAAATCAGCGCGCCGCCAACTCCGGCGCTGACGATGACGCCGAGACCGGCCAGCACCTTGCGCGACAGACGGGTGATGCGCGGCGCCTCCGCCCGAAGCCGCATTGGAGCATCGTTCGTGTTGTTGGACTCGCTGCCTGTCAACTGCATTTCATCCGTAGTCTGATCACTGCTCATGATGCCGGTCTCCCATCGGTGCGGACGATGCGAATACGTTGCGGGCTGTGATCAGAGCCAAAGCGCAGTTCGGCGGCGGCAAACAGCCGGTCGGCGATGATGTAATTGCCACGCACCCGGTAGTTCACCAGTTCGGAGGTGTTGCCTTCCGGTCCGGTCACGAACAGCGGCGGCATCTCGCCCTGGCCGATGCCGCGCGGAAACTCGATGAAGACCTGGCGCCCATCGTCGAAGGCGCGCAGCGGCCGCCAGGGCGGAGTGTCCCCCTCGATCACATAGCGAAAGTTCAAAGATGAGAGATCGACGCCGATTGCGATGGGGGCAGTTGCTGCGGCGTCAGCATTCTGGCGGCGCAGCGCAATGAGCTGGTCCTGCGGATATTGCCAGGAAACGGACGCCATATAGGTGGAGGCCGTCGCGCGCAACTCCATATGATAGGTGCGGCGGTCGGTGTTGATGATGAGATTGGTGGTGAGGTCCGCCCGCGCCGGTTTCACCAGGATGTGGATCTGCCGTGTGGCGCCTGTCCCGCTCTCGGTATCGCCGATAATCCAGCGCACCGTATCGCCTGCGGCGACCGGGCCAGAGCCTACGAGTTGTTCGCCCGGCTGAAGCGCGATGTCGGTGATTTGCCCCGGCGCGGTATAGACCTGATACAGCGCGCCGGAAGAAAACGGATAGACCTGCACGGCGTTGATGAAGCCGTCGCGCACCGGCTGCACGCGCGCGGCGGCATTGGCCTGGTTGACGCGCGCGGCCGGGTCGCGCGGTTCCGGGGGCTGGGAAGACGCCGTCACCGGTTTCAACTGCCCCGGCAATGGCAGCGGCTGCGGGATTTCCACGATCTGTACCGGCTTTGGTGGCTCGGCTTGCAGAACGGCGGGCCGCGGATCGTCGTAGCTGATCTGCGGCGGCTTGCTGGTGGCGCAGGCTGAAAGCGCAATGGCGCAAACCAGCAGAGCCGGTAGTGCGGCTTTCCTTATACACGGACGGGGTGCGGTCATTGGCTCATTTCCTTCGACCAGTTGATGGCGTTGACGAAGACGCCGAGGGGGTTCTTGCGCAGACGCTCCGCGTCACGCGGCTGCTGGATCGCGATGGTCAGAATGGCGGTCCAGCGCTCGGTCCCTGCGATCTGGCCGTTCTCGTAGCGGCGTTCGATCCAGGCGACGCGGAAGCTATCGGGCGACGCGCGGATGACGCTCGACACCTCGACGGCGAGTTGCACCTTGCCAACCTTGGTGAAGGGATCGTTGGCGCGGGCAAAGTCGTTGAGCGCCAGCGCGCCGCGATCAGACGTGAAGTCGTAGGCGCGCAGCCAGTTCTGCCGCACGATGATGGGATCGGCTGGAATCGCGCGGACCTGCTCGATGAAGCGGGCCAGATGCCAGGCGACCTGCGGATCGGTCGGGCGATAATCGGCCTCTGCCGGCGCAATGGCCTGCGCTTCGCCGAAGCGATCAACCTGCACCACCCAGGGGACAATTGTGCCGCGCGCCGACTGCCAGACCAGGCCGGTCGCGAGACTCGCCGAAAGTAGCAGCGAGCCAAACGCCATCAGCCGCCAGTTCTTCGCCTGAACGCGGGCCGAGCCGATGCGCTCGTCCCAGACCTGGGCGGCCTTCTGATAGGGGGTCTCGGGTTCGGGTGTCTTGCTGTAGCGGACGGAGTGTCGTTTGAACATTAGCGATCACCTTCGGAGAGATCGACGGAAGCCCCGCCGCCATGGCCGTCGCCGGAGCGCACGGCATGGGCGGCGGTGGCAGCGCCATGGTTGATGGTCTGGGTGCGTTTCATTCGTTGTGCCCAGGCAGGCGGAGCGGATGCGGATGAAGTGGAAGGTGCGCCGTCACTGGCCGTGCCGCCGGTGATGGCGCCACCCGTCATCTCAACAGCGCCTCTGCTGCCGCCGCGATAGCTTTCCCGCATGGCGTCAGCGGCCCGCTTCAAGGGCTGGATGGCGGCCCCCGCGCCAGCCTTGGCGACGCCACCGAGACCGGCGGCCACACCAGACGCACCGCTTTCACTGGCTGATGCAAGACGGTAAGAAGCAGAAGCTCCACCCGCCAGCGTAGCGCCACCGCGCGCCGCGCCGGTTAGTGCTCCGCCCGCAGCGCTTGCCGCCATTCCCGTCCCGGCAACACCTGCGGCAACAACGCCGCCAGCGGCAAGGCTGGTTCCGATTGCGGCCCCAGCGCCGAGTTGGGGTCCGCCGGAGATCAGGCCATTGGCGATGCCGGGACCGAAGATGCCAAGGCCGAGCATCGCCAGCGCCGCCAGCACGATCGCCATGGCGTCCTCAATGGTTGGCTGATTGCCGCCAAAGCCTTGGGTGAACCCGGCAAACAGGGTCGAGCCGATGCCGATGATGACGGCCAGCACCAATATCTTGACGCCCGATGAAACGACATTGCCGAGTACGCGCTCGGCGAGGAAGGCGGTCTTGCCGAAAAGGCCGAAGGGGATGAGCACAAAGCCGGCGAGCGTGGTCAGTTTGAACTCGATCAGGGGGATGAACAGCTGGATGGCGAGGATGAAGAAGGCGAGCAGCACCAGCACCCAGGCGAACAGCAGAACCATGATCTGCAGGAAGTTTTCGAAGAACCCGACATAGCCCATGAGACCGGATAGGGCGTCGAGGATGGGACGTCCCGCATCGAAGCCGACCTGGGCGACACGGCCCGGGCGCAGCAGATCCGCTGCGCTGAAGCCGGGGCCGCTCGCCTTCAATCCCAGGCCCGCAAAGCTTTCGAAGATGATGCGGGCGAGATTGTTCCAGTTGCCGATGAGGTAGGCGAAGACGCCGACGAACAGCGTCTTCTTCACAAGGCGCGCAAGAATGTCGTCACCGCCCTCCCAGGACCAGAACAGGGCGGCGAGCGTCACGTCGATGACGATCAGTGTGGTGGCGAGAAAGGCGACTTCATCGCCGAGCAGACCAAACCCGGAATCGATGTAACGGGTGAAGACTTCCAGGAAACGATCGATGACGCCGGTGCCGCCCATGCTGCTATTTTCTCTCTGGTGTGACGGCGGCGGGCGCGATGAAGCGGCGGCGGCTCTCGGCCCAGGCGCGAAGGCAGGCGGTATCGCGAATGCCCGCTTCGCCAAGCATCTGGCAGCGGACCAGTTCGCCGCGCAGTAAATCTCCCGCCACGTTCGGCGCAGTTGATTGCGGCGAAGGCTCATCCTCCTCCCGGCTAAACTCGATCACCGTTGCGAGGATCGCCACGGCCCCGAACGCCACTGCGCCGGGACGGGCCAGCATCTTCATGTCCATGGCCCGCCTCAATTCTGGAACATAATTGCATTGCCCGGCTGATAACCCGCACCCGGCGCAAGGAAACGGCGGCGCTGCTCGCGGGCCTGTTCCTGGGCTGCGGCGTGCTGTGCGGCCTCCAGGTTCTGCGCCCGTCCTTGCGCGGCCACAACGGCGGTGAGATCGGCGAGCTGCTGAGCCTGCAAGGCCAGCAACTGGTTGCCGGCCTGGGTAGCCTGAAGCGCGCCCGCCGCCGACTGGCTGGCGCCGATGAGCGCGGACATCTGGGTGCGGTTGGTATCTAAGTTGCCGACGGCGCCCGCCTGCACACGCATGGCGTCCTGCAGCCCGGCCACGGTGGTCCGCCAGCGCTGCTGCGCGCCATTGATCAATGTCTGATCGCTTGCGCTCATCGACGCCGGGCCATAGGCCGTCGCGAACGCCTGATCGATCTGCTGCACATCGTAGGCAATCATCTGCGCCTGGGAAAGCAGCTGCTGGGTGCGCTGCACCGACTGCTGAAGCTGCGAGAGCGAGGAATATGGCAGGTGTGCTAGATTGCGCGCCTGATTGATCAGCGATTGCGCTTCGTTCTGCAACGAGGTGATCTGATTGTTGATCTGCTGCAGGGCGCGGGCAGCCTGCAACACGTTTTGCACATGGTTCGTCGGGTCATAGACGATAATCGCCTGCACTGGCGTGGCAATGAAAAGCGAGGCCGTCAACAGCAGACAAAGGGAAGCTGCGAGCAGCGCGCTGCGCAAGTTGCAATGATGGGCTGTCATGATGGCGCCTCCATATTGGTCAGATGAGGGATGAGGTCAGCGGCCCAGCCAACGCCGCGTTCACGCAGCCAGGCCTCAGTGAAGCCGCTATGACCGGCCTCAGCGAGTATCCGTGCGATGGCGGCGTGATCGGATTTCGAGGAAGCGGCGGTGAAGGCGAGCGCCACTTCGCCGAGGCCCAGTTCGAACAGGCGGTTGCCGCGCCGCGACTGGCAGTAATAGTCGCGTTTCGGCGTGGCGTGGGCGAGGATTTCGATCTGGCGGTCATTGAGGCCGAAGCGGCGATAGATGGCGCTGATCTGCGGCTCGATTGCCCGCTCGTTCGGCAGGAACAATCGCGTCGGGCAGCTTTCGATGATGGCGGGCGCGATGGCGCTGGCGTCGATGTCGGAGAGCGACTGGGTGGCGAAGACGACGCTGGCGTTCTTGTTGCGCAGGGTCTTCAGCCATTCGCGCAGCTGTCCGGCAAACCCCGCATCGTCGAGCGCGAGCCAGCCCTCATCGATAATGAGCAAGGTCGGACGGCCGTCGAGCCGGCCCTCGATGCGGTGGAACAGATAGGCGAGCACGGCGGGCGCCGCCCCTGTGCCGATCAGGCCTTCGGTCTCGAACGCCTGGACCGAGGCTTCCCCCAACCGCTCACTTTCGGCGTCGAGCAAGCGGCCATAGGGACCGCCGATGCAATAGGGCTGCAGCGCGCGCTTCAGGTTCTGCGATTGCAGCAGCACCGACAGGCCGGTCAGCGTCCGCTCGGCGGCTGGCGCGGACGACAAGGACGACAGCGCCGACCAGAGATGCTCCTTCACCTCGGGCGTGACATTGATCTTCTCACGGTTAAGGATCGCCGCGATCCATTCAGCCGCCCAACCCCGTTCGGCTGCATCATGGATGCGGGCGAGCGGCTGTAGCGCCACCGGATCGGACGCATCATCGGTCAGCGCGCCGCCAAGGTCATGCCAGTCGCCATGCATGGCCAGCGCCGCCGCGCGGATCGAGCCGCCAAAATCGAACGCGAATATCTGCGAGCCGGCATAGCGCCGGAACTGCAACGCCATCAGCGCCAGCAGCACCGATTTGCCGGCGCCGGTTGGGCCAACCACCAGCGTGTGCCCGACATCGCCAACATGCAGCGAGAAACGGAACGGGGTCGATCCTTCAGTCCGGGCGATGAACAGCGGCGGGGCGTCGAAATGTTCGTCCCTGGCCGGTCCGGCCCAGACCGCCGAGAGCGGGATCATATGGGCGAGGTTCAGCGTCGAGAGCGGCGGCTGGCGGACATTGGCGTAGACATGGCCGGGCAGCGATCCAAGCCAGGCTTCGACCGCATTGACCGTCTCGTTGATGCAGGTGAAATCGCGGCCCTGAATGACTTTCTCGACCAGACGCAGCTTCTCGTTAGCGATGCCTGGGTTCTCGTCCCATACCGTGACGGTCGCGGTCACATAGGCCTGGCCGATCAGATCGGAGCCCAGTTCCTGCAGCGCCGCATCGGCATCCATCGCCTTGTTGTGGGCGTCACTGTCGAGAAGAACCGAGGCCTCGTTGGTCATCACCTCCCTGAGGATGGCGGCGATCGACTTGCGCTTGGCGAACCATTGCCGCCGGATCTTGGTCAGCAGTTTCGTCGCGTCCGTCTTGTCGAGCATTACTGCCCGCGTCACCCAGCGATAGGGAAAGGCGAGCCGGTTCAGCTCGTCGAGAATGCCAGGCGTGGTCGCGGTCGGGAAACCAATGATGGTGAGGACGCGCAGATGCGCGTTGCCGAGGCGCGGCTCAAAGCCGCCTGTCAGCGGCTGATCGGCCAGCAGCGCATCAAGGTGCATCGGCACTTCGGGCACGCGGACGCGGTGGCGTTTGGTCGAGATGGTGGCGTGCAGATAGCTCAGCGTCCCGGCATCATCGAGCCAGGCGCATTCCGGCATGAAGCCTTCGATCAACTGCAAAACGCGCGCCGTGCGGTCGACGAAACCGCGCAGCGCCTCGCGCGCATCGGCGCCCTCAGTACGCTCACGGCATTCGTAGAGGAAGCGCTCGGTTCGCGCCGCATCTTCAGCCGGCGGCAGATAGAGGAACGTGAGGAAGTAGCTCGACTCGAAGTGGACGCCTTCTTCCTCGAATTCGGCCTTGCGCTCAGTGTCGATCAGCGCTGACGCCGCCTCCGGAAAGTTGCCCGCCGGATAGGCGCCAGCCGGATGGCGCTGCGCTTCGACAAACACCGCCCATCCGGAGCCCAGACGGCGCAACGCATTGTTGATGCGGCCAGCGGCGGCCACCAGCTCAGTAGGCACGGCGCTGTCAAGGTCCGGTCCGCGGAAGCGCGCGGTGCGCTGGAACGAGCCATCCTTGTTGAGAACGACGCCGTCGCCGACAAGGGCTGCCCATGGCAGGAAGTCGGCGAGACGATTTGCCGGACGGCGGTATTCGGAGAGGTTCATCATCGTGCGGCCTCAGACGGACAGATAGCTAGGAATGCGTAAATGGCGGCGCACCACATCGACGAACAGCGGATCGCGCCTGGCGGCCCAGACCGCCGCGAAATGCCCGATGCCCCAGATGACGATCCCAACCAGCCAAAGCCGCAGGCCGAGCCCGACCGCCGCCGCCAGGGTGCCATTGGCGATGGCCACTGCGCGCGGCGCGCCGCCCAGCAGGATCGGCTCGATCAGTGCGCGGTGGACAGGGGCGGCAAAGCCCGGAACGAAATTACCGGTCTCCATCAGACGAGGGATCCGCCACCGAAGGAAAAGAACGACAGGAAAAAACTCGACGCGGCAAACGCGATGGAGAGACCGAAGACGATCTGAATGAGTTTGCGGCCACCGCCGGACGTATCGCCAAAGGCCAGGGTCAGGCCGGTGACGATGATGATCATCACGGCAATGATCTTGGCGACCGGCCCTTCGATGGATTCGAGGATCGATAGCAGCGGCGCTTCCCACGGCATGGACGAGCCTGCGGCGAAAGCGGCGGGCGAAAGCGATAGTGCGACAAAGGTTGTGGTAATGGCCGTAGCGATGTGGCGGTAGATGCGAGCGGCATGGCGGATCATAATTGGTCTCCTTGATGGTCCGGTATTGCGGGGGAAAGGGTGTAGTCGCCCGCCGGGCCGAGCCCTTCGACGCTGGCAAGTTCAGTGAGACGGCGCGCAGAACCGCGCCCGTCCAGGACCACGACGAGGTTGATGGTCTCGGCGATCAGCGCGCGCGGAACGGTGACGACGGCTTCCTGGATCAGCTGCTCAAGCCGCCGCAACGCGCCGATTGCACTTCCTGCATGGATAGTGCCGACGCCGCCCGGATGGCCGGTGCCCCAGGCTTTGATGAGATCGAGCGCCTCGGCGCCGCGCACCTCGCCGATGGGAATGCGGTCGGGACGCAGACGCAGTGAGGAGCGGACAAGATCGGACAGCGACACGACGCCGTCCCTGGTGCGCAGCGCCACGAGGTTCGCTGCTGTGCATTGCAGCTCGCGGGTATCCTCGATCAGCACCACGCGGTCGGCGGTCTTTGCCACCTCAGCCAGCAGCGCATTGGTGAGCGTGGTCTTGCCGGTCGAGGTGCCGCCGGCGATGAGGATGTTGCGGCGTGACGCGACAGCCAACCGCAGCACCGTGGCCTGGCCAGCTGTCATGATGCCAGCCGCGACATAATCATCAAGCGTGAACACGGCGACGGCGGGCTTGCGGATCGCAAAGGCGGGCGCCGTCACGACCGGCGGCAAAAGCCCCTCAAACCGCTCTCCCGTCTCGGGCAGTTCCGCCGAGACGCGCGGGGCGCCGGCATGAACCTCGGCCCCGACATGATGGGCGACGAGGCGGATGATGCGCTCGCCATCGGCGGGCGACAGCCGTTCCCCCGTATCGGACAGGCCTTCCGACAGCCGGTCGATCCAGAGCCGCCCGTCCGGGTTGAGCATCACCTCGACGACTTGCGCGTCTTCCAGAAACCCGGCGATTGCGGAGCCAAGCGCAGTGCGCAACATGCGCGCGCCGCGTGAAACCGCCTCCGATTGCCGATGAGAAACCGCCACTGTCGTCCCCGTCTGTTGGGGCCACTATATGAGCGGCCCTTTTGTCGAGGATGATTAGAAGCGGCAGTAATGGGGTCCGCGCAACAAGTATGCTGTCGCAGTAGTGTGATAGCATACAAAGACAGGTGAATGGCGGAAGGACTGTTTGAATACGCGGCATGATGGGGATGTTGTTGACCTTGCCCGCTCATTTTATCCGGTGCGGCGCTCCCCGTCGTTCGAAACCGCTGCGACCACTTGACTGCGCTCGCTACACTCACGCCAAACGTCCTGGCTGCGGCGCGTACCGATGCGCCCGCAACAACCCGCTCGCGAAGGTCAATAGAATAGGGTTTTGTCATCCGTGCGAGCCGCCCGTCCAGCCAGCATCTTGAATCAGATAAAAACTGATTTGGGAATCCCCTATCGATTCACTCAATCACGGAAAGTCTCTAATATTATAGACGCTGTCACGAATGGCCCCCGCAATGGACATACCATCCGTCAATTTGATCAATCCATCGTCATGGATGTATTCGGCATGATGAATAACGAATTGCACCACCATAATCTGCTCAGCCACGACATTCCATAACTTGACATCTGTATAGGGATTGATGGTGACGTTCACGTAACGCCAGAGCGGTCCAGGTCTTGTCCGAAATGTCTCCCAAGCGCGTGGGGAGCCGGAAACCTGAACCAGGGGCACCATATATTCATGGCACATGCGCGCTGAGAGCCGGCAAGAACAGCCATTATATACGTGCATGGATTATTTCAGGAATGGAATGGTGCGGTCTAAAATTCGATACAGCCGCCAACCAGTCACAGCCAATGCAGGGCGGACGTATCGGTACCGCCGTCAGCAAGATTGAAACCTCCGTGATCAGCTTCGAAGAAGCGCACGTCATGGCTCAAGCTGCCGCCGGGTTGCCGTATGGTGCGCAAACGGGATGCGCTTGCGTAACAGGTGCGTCATGCGGTGGCAGTGCGGCGGGCTTTGATGACGGCATAGATCGCCGGGATGACAATCAAGGTCAGTACGGTCGAGGAGACCATACCGCCGATCATCGGAACGGCGATCCGCTGCATGATTTCAGAACCCGCGCCGGAACTCCAGAGGATCGGCAAAAGCCCCGCCATGATAGCAGCCACGGTCATCATTTTCGGCCGGACACGCTCAACGGCGCCTGACATGATCGCTAGCTGCAAATCCGCTCGTGTCAGCGTGCGCGCCTCGCGCCTGCATTTGGCCAGCATTTCATTAAGCGCCTGATCCAGATAGATTAGCATCACCACGCCGGTTTCAGCGGCCACACCAGCCAAAGCGATAAAGCCGACGGCAACGGCAACGCTGAGATTAAATCCCATCCACCATGTCAGCCACACCCCGCCAATCAGTGAAAACGGCACCGAGAGCATGACGATCAGCGTCTCCGCCATGCGGCCAAAGTTGAGATACAGCAGAACGAAGATGATCGCGATGGTCAACGGCACAACAAGCATCAGCCGGGCTTTAGCGCGCTCAAGATATTCGAACTGGCCACTCCAGACGGCACGATAACCTGGCGCGAATTCTACTTGTGCCGCGACGGCGCGCTGTGCCCGCGCTACGAAACCGCCAATGTCGCTATCGCGCGTGTCGACATAGATATAGCTGACGAGTTGGGCATTTTCCGTACGGATGGTGGATGCGCCTTGTGCAAGTGTAATCGTTGCGATCTGGCCGAGGGGAATCATCGCGCCATCTGGCGTCGCAATCAGCACTTCATGGGCGATGGCTTGCGGGTCGGCGCGCAGATCGCGCGGATAGCGGACATTCACCCCAAAGCGCTCGCGGCCCTCGACGGTGGTGGTGAGGGTCTCGCCCCCCAGTGCGGTGCGGATTGTCTCCTGAACATCGCCGATCATCAGGCCATAGCGCGCCAATGCGGCGCGATCCGGCTGAATGTCCAGGTAATAGCCGCCGCTGATCCGTTCGGCAAACGCGCTGGTGGTGCCGGGCACGGTGCGCAGGACCGCTTCTATCTGCCTGGCCAGCCGGTCAATTTCTTTGGTGTCATTGCCGAATATTTTTACGCCGACAGGGGTGCGGATGCCGGTTGACAGCATATCGATGCGGGCCCTGATTGGCATAGTCCACGCGTTGCTGACGCCGGGAAATTGCAGCGCACGATCCATCCCGGCGATTAGTTGATCGATGCTCAAACCGGGCCGCCACTCCTGTTCGGGCTTTAGCGTGATCACCGTCTCGGTCATCTCAACAGGGGCCGGGTCGGTGGCCGTATTGGCCCGTCCCGCTTTGCCGAAAACCGAAGCCACCTCGGGGAAGCTTTCGATGATCTTGTCCTGGGTTTGCAACAGCTCTGCCGCCTTGGTGAGCGACAAACCCGGCAGCGTCACCGGCATATACAGCAGCGTGCCTTCATTGAGCGTCGGCATGAACTCACTGCCCAGCCGTGTTAATGGCCATGCGGTAATGCCGAGTGCCGCCAATGCGAGCGCCATGGTGGCCCAGCGCCAGCGCAAAACAGTTGCGATCACAGGACGGTAAATCCAGATGAGAAACCGGTTAAGCGGATTGCGTTGTTCTGGGATTATCTTGCCGCGCACAAACAGCAGCATCAGCACCGGGACTAGCGTCACCGAAAGCAAAGCCGCCCCTGCCATGGCGAAGGTCTTGGTGTAGGCTAGCGGCTTGAACAGCCGGCCTTCCTGCGCCTCCAGGGTGAATATCGGGAGGAACGAGACCGTGATAATTAACAGCGAGAAAAACAGTGCAGGCCCAACCTCAATCGCGGCCTTGATCAATGTCTCGCGCCGCGGCGTGTCCGGGGATGCGCGCTCCAAGTGCTTATGTGCGTTCTCGACCATGACGATGGCCGCATCAACCATCGCGCCGATGGCGATGGCGATCCCGCCGAGACTCATAATGTTGGAGCTGATGCCAACAGCATGCATGACGAGGAAAGCAATCAGCACGCCAACCGGGAGCATCAGAATGGCGACAAGGGCGCTGCGCACATGTAGCAGAAAGACGACGCAGACCAGGGCGACTATCGCGCTTTCCTCGATCAGCGTCCGCTTCAAGGTATCGATGGCGCGGGTGATCAACTCTGACCGGTCATAGACCGGCATGATCGAGACCCCGGACGGCAGGCTTGGCGCAATCTCCGCAATCTTCTGTTTTACATTGCGAATAACATCAAGCGCATTTTGCCCCTGGCGCTGCAGGGTGATGCCGCTGACCACTTCACCTTCGCCATTCAGCTCAGTGATGCCGCGCCGCTCATCCGGGCCGATCTCGACCCGCGCCACGTCGCGTAGCAGTACAGGCGTTCCGTTTTCAGATTTGAGCGTGATCTGCTCAATGTCGGAGACACCGCGCAAATAACCATGACCGCGCACCACATATTCCGTCTCGGTCATTTCCACGGTGCGGCCTCCGGTATCCTGATTGTTGCTGTGGATCGCCTGCGAAACGGTCGCTAGCGGAATGCCATAGGCTTGCAGCTTCTGGGGATCGACTACCACCTGATACTGTTTGACGAAGCCGCCGGCACTGGCGGCCTCGGCCACCCCATCCGCCGTGGCGAGTGCATAACGGATCACCCAATCCTGTAGAGCGCGCAATTCGGCCAGGGTCCGCTGGCTTCCGAGCACGGCATATTGATAGACCCAGCCAACGCCAGTGGCGTCGGGCCCCAGCGAAGGCGTAAGGCCGGGCGGCAAGCGGGTTGCAGCAAAATTCAGATATTCCAGCACGCGCGAGCGCGCCCAATAAATGTCCGTGCCTTCCTCAAAGATGACGTAGACAAACGAGACGCCGAAATTGGAGAAACCGCGAACCACCTGCGAGCGCGGCACCGCCAGCAGCGCCGTCGTCAGAGGATAGGTAACCTGATCTTCAACGACTTGCGGCGCCTGGCCGGGATATTCTGTATAAACGATAACCTGGGTGTCGGACAGATCAGGTATCGCATCAAGCGGCATTTGCACCACGGCATAAATACCGGCGGCAACAATGAATGCCGTGGCGAACAAAACCAGCAGCAGATTGCGCGATGAAAGCGCGATGATCCGCGCGATCATTTGCTTGCCCCTGCCGGATCTGTAAAGGCGCTGAGCGCGGCCTTCAGATTACTTTCTGCGTCGATCAGAAAATTGGCGCCTGTCACTACCATCTCGCCAGCCTGCAAGCCGCTGCGGATTTCATAAAAGCCGTCGGCCTGCGCGCCAAGTGTGACTTCGCGCGGCTCGAACTGCGCATCGCCGTGAGCGACAAGAACTGCCTGGCGCGTTCCGTTGTTGAGCACCGCAGATGCGGGGACGCTAACAACAGCGCCAGCGCTTACCGGCGCTGTCAGCTCAATTGTGGCATACATATCGATCTTCAGGCGGCCGTCAGGATTAGGAACTTCGACGCGCACCTTGACTGTGCGTGTGTCTTTGTCGACATCAGGATAAATAAAGGCGACTTTGCCAGTGAATGTTTCGCCTGGATAGGCGGCGATGCTGATACTGGTTTTTGCGCCTTCGCGGATCGCGGCAAGGTCCTGTTCAAAAACATTGGCGATCAACCAGACCGTCGACAGATCGGCAATCTCGAACAGCGGGTCACCCGCTATAAAGCGCATGCCTTCGACAGCCTTTTTCCGCATTACGACACCTTTTGCCGGTGCAAACAGCGTCAGCGTCCGGGCAAAGTTTGCGTCGCGTTCAAGGCGACGGATCTGATCTGCGGAAATATCCCAGTTTCTTAGCCGTTGCAGGGCCGCGTTTGCTAGTTGCCCGGCAGAGGCGCGAACATCACCACTGGCGTCTTTCATGTCCTGCACGGATCGCCAGGCGAGAAGATATTCCTGTTGGGCGGCGACAAGTTCCGGCGCGTAGAACTGCATCAGCGGCTGGCCGCTTTGAACTGGTTGGCCGGTGGCGCTGACCAGCAATTTTTCAATAAACCCGTCGAATTTCGTGGTGACGATGGCCAGACGGCGTTCATCCGGCTGCACAGTCCCAGCAGCACGAACGGCGCGGGTCAGTTCGCGAAGTTTGACCGGTTCGGTGCGCACGCCCAAACGCTGCACCTTCGCCAGGCTGACTTTGACGCCACCGCTATCGTCTTGCGCCTCGCCTTCATAGACTGGGAGATAATCCATCCCCATAGAATCTTTCTTCGGCGTGGGTGAGGTATCCGGCAATCCCATAGGATTACGGTAAAACAGAATTTTTGGCTCCTGCGGTGTGGCGGCAGGCAGTGCCGCCGTCATCGATGGCACTGCGCGTTGCCCAAGCCAATAACCGCCAATAGTGGCGCTACCTGCAAACAACACAGCGAGCATCGCTAAAACTTTCCGGCTCATAGACTGCCTCCGATAATGCGCTCAATTTCGGCGAGCAATGCTTGCTGTTCCGCTTGCACTTTCAGCAGCTCAAGCTGGATTTCCTGAGTGCGATGCGCCGCTTCCAGCACCACTGTCAAATCGCCATGGCCGAATTGATAGCCGCTTAATGCCGAGCGGTACGCCGCTTCGGTTTGCGGTTTCAGGCTAGTGGTCAGTAACGCTTCGGTTTGCCGTGCTGCCTGCAGCCCCGCCAACGCTTCTTCCAAACTGCCTTGCAGTTGCAGTAGCGACGCATCGCGCCGCAATTGCGCCGCACCGGCCTGTGCCGAGGCTTCGCGGATCTGTGCCTTGCGAAAGCCCCATTGCAACGGAATCTTGATACCGGCCGACGCCATGACGCCGGCTGGCCCATCCTCGCGATCTATCGCACTGACACCTAACAATATATCCGGATAGCGGTTTTTTTCGATAAGGCGGCTTCTATCCCCGGCCGCCGCAATCTCATAACCTGCCGACGCTAGCATCGGGTTATTCTGCCGCGCACGATCAAGAAGGTCGTCGATGTTAAGCTCGCCCGCAGACGGATACAGCGGCAGGCTAACCGGCTCGGCAAGCGGCGCGCCCGGCGGCCGGGCGAGCAAGGCATTCAATTGACCGCGTGCGGCGCCCTTGTCGCGCTCAATAGCCGCGAGCGCGAGATCAAGACGGCTACGTTCAAGCGCGCTGCGGATGGCGTCCGATTGCAGCCCAATGCCTTGGGCGTAACGGCTTTGCGCGCTTTGCGCAATACCGTGCAGCAACGCATGCACATCGCGCGTCACCTCAACCTCACGCGCTGCCCGCCAGTATTGCGCAAACACGGTTTTTATCCGCGCATCAAGCTCAATGGCTGCGGCCTGCTGCTGGCTGCGGACACCCGCCGCCTCGGCTTGCGCGATTTGGCGGCGCAGTTGCCGCTTGCCCCAGAGCGGAAACTCCTGCTCGACGGAATAGATCATCTTGTTGATGCGATTGCCGCCGTTCCGGTCCACCTCATCCGAGGTAATCCGAAACATCGGATCGTCAAGTGCGCCTGCCGCTGACGCCATCGCAAGTGCGGCCTCGCTTTCAAGCGCCCGTGCGGCAAGTTCGGGATTAAACTGCCGTGCCATGACAAGCAGTTCATCGACGCTGGCGCCGGGGATCGCGTCACTGGCGTTGGCCTGGTGTCCAACAGCAATCAGTACCGGCAGGGCGATTACCACGGCGGTTATGACGCGGGTGAACGCGCCGCAACTATGCGCGCACATGTTACTTCACAACCGGGATGGTGATCGCGCCGGTGATTGGCTCCGGTTCGCCCGGCATCTTTGCCGACAGGCTCAACGCCCAGTTTCCCGCCGTCGTCGGCTGCGCTTCGAACAGATAGACATCTGGCTCACTCGACGGCAGCGGCTTTACCGGCGCGGTCATGGCCGCCATCCCATCCGGCCCCATATCGAGGCGCATCTCGATAATTTCTGTGCCAGGAGCAGGTTTCCCGCCGGCCACGGTAACCAGGCGGACCTTAACGAGAGTTCCCGTGCCTGTTTTCTCGGGTTGAGCAGCCAGTTCGAAACGATAGTCCTCGGGGGCAGCCCGGCTGGTGAGCGGGGGAGTTAAAAACAGCGCTGTTAGCGCCGCTACAAAAGCGGAATTACGGAACCTGGACATGTGATATCCCTCATAGCCATCCGTGCACAGAGCAAACGGAGGCGTGCCTAAAGATCAGACGGCTGTTGATCGAACAGCAATCAGCTCAATGTTCGTTTTAGGCGTGCAGGATGGGAGGGGAGTGTTCCGGCTTGATGCTCACGCCGGTTGGCATACCATTAAGAGAGAAGTAGCTGATAGCGACCCATTGGAATGGTACCGAAGCAGCCAGAAGAGGCACTGCGAGCGCGGCTGCATTAATTAGACAGCCCATGCCGTCAATGCAGTCAGGCATCGCGCCTTTACAGGGCGGCGCCAGCCGATCGCAACCGCTGCCCATATCCATCGCGGCCATCTCCAATGTGGGAGGCACAACATGCTGCCCGGCACCAGCCAAGGCTGACCCAGCAATCTGCAGGGTCAGCCCGGTGATGATGGCAAAAGCCAGAAAATATACAGCCAAACGTTTTAGCATGTCGAAAAACATAGGGGCATTAACTTAACAAATCAAGCCTGTTGCTGTACAGCGGAACTAGCCGTCATACCGGCCCGCCGAAATGGCCGGACTTTCTCTTCGCACTGAATGAAACAGTTATGCCATTGGATGGCCGCCCCGCACCTGCCCTAATATACCAGCACCTTGTCAGCGGCGAGCGTGTTGACAGCGAGTTCGTCCATGGTGCTGCGCTGCGCGCCCGGCGTCATCTCGGCGTCATTGAGGCCACGCGCATCCATGCAGGTCCCGCACAGCAGGACTTGTCCCTTGCCACTGAGCACCCGCTGCATCATGCGCTCCATGTTGTAATAGCCATCCGGCGTCTTCTGGCCTGCCTTTGCGGCAATGACAGCATCCGCCATCAAGAACACTGTGATGCCCGTCTCCGGATCGTTTTTGTGCAGGGCGTGGGCGAGACGCAATGCGTTATAGCAGCGCTCGGTACCATAGGGCGGGTCATTGATAATGAATAATATCTTCATTGGCATCATCTCTCATTGTGGCCGGACGAGGGGTCAGTCGCTGAGCACGCGGCGGCGCGCATCGAACTCTTCCTTGTCAATTTCCCCGCGGGCGAAGCGCTCCCGGAGGATGTCGAGCGGTGCCCGGCCCTGCTGCACTTGGTCTGGCGCCGCCCCTTGCCATGTTCCGCCGAGCCAGCGCACAAGCAAGACCGCGACCGCGATCACCGCAGCGAGCATCAGGATCATGAACAGCGGACCGAATATCATACTGTACCATCCTCCACCCCAGCCCATCATGTGCGGGCCATATGGATAGCCGCCAGAATCAGATGGGCTTTGCGCCCAAGCCCAGCCTGGCGCAAGGGCAACAGCCGCCACTGTCATGGCGCGCATCGAATTCGAAACACTCATCATTTGCTTGCTCCATCGAAAAAAGCAGTACCGGGATCACTTCTGCTATCCACCCGCCGCCCGGCCTTCGACCGGCAGACCGTTCTGGTTCCATCGTTCCATGCCGCCGCGCAGCACACGGACATCACGGAAGCCGGCTTCGCTGAGCAACTTTGCCGCATTGGCCGAGCGCTTGTCCGTGCGGCATATCAGAATGACAGGATTATCCTTGAGCGCGTTGATCTCGATCAATCGGTCAGGCACTTCAGCGACCGGTATATTGAGCGCAGCGCCAATGTGGCCAAGGGGCCCCGTAAATTCGTCTGAACCGCGCACGTCGATTAAGGCAATGCCGCTGCGTTCTCTGAGTTGGCTCGCAAGCCCATCCACCTCGATCCACCGAAACGGCTCGCCGCCACGCAGGCGGCGTATCAGCCGGGGCAAAAAGGCGATCGCTGCTAGCAGCGCCAGTGCAAGCAAGCTATAGCGGATGGCCGCCTCGTTGCCGGTGAGCACCTCCCGGCCGGCGTGGCCCAGCCAACTGTAGGCGAGTGTGCCAGGGATCATGCAGATGAGCGATGCGAGAACGTATTGCAGCAGAGGAATGCGCGTCAGGCCTAGCGCATAGTTGAGCAGATTGAACGGGAATAGCGGCACCAGGCGCGTAAAGGCGACGAAACGCCAGCCTTCGGCCTCGACACCCGCAATCAACTGCTCAAGCCGTCCGCCGGCCTTGCGTCTGACCCAATCCATCGCAAGATAACGCGCAACGAGGAAGGAGGCGGTCGCGCCCAGTGTCGCGCCAGCGAGGTTGAAGACCGTTCCCCACAGCGGGCCAAACAGTATGCCGCCAGCCAGGCCGAAGATCGCACCGGGAACGAAGAGGACCGTTCCAATCGCAAAGCCGGCGATATGGGCAAACGGCGCCCATGGGCCAAGATCGCGTATTGAACGCTCGATCAGTGCCGGGTCGAGACTGTCTCGATGGAGCATCAGCCAGATCGCCGCAGCCGCGATGGCGAGCGCGAGCAGGATGCGCGGCAGGAGTGTTCGCATCTTCATTCGGCATTCTCCCTCTGGCCAAGTGGATAGAGGCGGACGTCGTCACGGAACGGCTGCAGTAGCATGCAGTCAAGGCGTAGTTCGCGCGGTTCACGGAACTGCTCAATGCCGATCGTCATCTTCTCATGCCCGGCCGCGGGTTGTGCACAATAGGTTCCGGACAACCGATCCCACCAAGGGAGATTGAAGCCGAAATTACTGTTGGTCTCGCGTGGCGCCACCGAATGATGGACGCGATGCATGTCAGGCGTGACGACAATCCTGCGCAGCACACCATCAAGCCGTTCAGAGAGGCGAACATTGCCATGATTGAACATTGATGTGGCGTTGAGCAACACCTCGAAGATCAGCACCGCCACCGCTGGCGCGCCGAGCGCCGCGACAACACCCAGCTTGATGGCCATCGACAGCAGGATCTCAATGGGATGGAAGCGTGCGCCAGTGGTGACGTCGAACTCAAGATCGGCATGGTGCATGCGATGCAAACGCCACAGCACCGGCACGGCGTGGAACAGCACGTGCTGCAGATAGATGGCGAGGTCGAGAAAAATTACCGAGGCACTGATCGCAAGCCAGGCCGGTACCGTTAATGCGTGAATCAATCCCCAACCATGCAATTCGGCAAAAAGCGCTACGCCGACGGCGGCAGTTGGGAATACAAGCCGGACAAGCAGCGTATTGAGGGCGACAATGCCGAGGTTACTGGGCCAGCGCCGGAAGCGCCCGATGGCTTGGGGCCGCCGTGGCGCCAGCAGTTCCCAGAGCGCCATTGCGGCAAATATGCTGGTGAAAGCACCCAGCCGAATGACGGGTTCGTACGAGAGCAGGATCTCGGGCAAGTTCGTAACTCCAGTCCAGGGGCTTGACGAATCGACGACGTCAAGCCATTATTCAATCAATATCTTGAATAATATAATAACCGCCGGGAAAGAATGTCAAACGAAAATCCTAAGCAAATCCTGTTCGCCCAATTCGCTGTCGTGGCGAAGGCAGTGGCGCATCCGCATCGCCTCGAACTTCTGGAGCAACTCGCCCAAGGCGAGCGGAGTGTCGAGGTTCTGGCAGATCGCATCCGGGCGTCGATCGCCAATACGTCTCAGCATCTCCAGCAGCTGCGCCGTGCTGGTCTCGTAACCGCACGGCGGGAGGGAAAGTTTATCTTTTACAGCCAAGCGGACGTCCCCGTTCTCGACTTACTGGCATCGCTCCGGCGCATAGCCGAACACCAGTCGGCGGAGGTCGAGCGCATCGTGCGCAGCTACTTCAATGACCGTGACAGCCTGGACGCCGTCTCCCGCAAGGAACTTCTGGACCGTCTCAAAGCAGGCATCGTGACGGTACTCGATGTGAGGCCCGAGGACGAGTTCGCCCTTGGCCATCTTCCCGGCGCAGTCAACATCCCGCTGGGAGAACTCAAACGGCGGCTAGCCGATCTTAACCCTGATCATGAAATCGTCGCGTACTGTCGAGGCCCCTATTGCGTCATGTCCTACGAAGCCGTCGCGCTGTTGAGGGCTCGAGGCTACAACATCCGCCGCCTGGAAGACGGGCTGCCGGAATGGCGCGCCGCCGGGTTGCCAGTCGTCATTGGTAACGCGTAACCCAAGATGGAAGGAAAAAAAGTTCTGACCGCAACCATCTGGCACTGACGCGTGTTTACCAGGGCGCTGACAGGAATTCATGCTTCCTTAAAAAACTTTTGCGTAGCGTCGCGCATTATATTATACGGGTGGCCATGATCCGCATCTTTGCATTCCTGTGTGTTGTTTTCTCTCTGGTGCTTGCGCCCATGGCGCACGCGGCAAGTTTGGATTCTTCTGATTCAGGGTGCAGCATCACAGGTCAATCTTCCAAGAGTCAGAATGGTGGCATGCCCGCTGGGGCGGAGCATCATTGTTGTAGCCATCGTATAGCTGATCACGCTCCGGTTGAAACAACAGAGATTGTACAAGAAACCTTGTCAGTCTTCACCATCATTGCTCAGACCAATCTGGCCCCGATTACTGTAGGGCCGCTTCTGGAACCCCCCTCCCGCGCTTAATCCGCTGACCATGGCCCACGCCGTGGCGAAGGGTGCTGTTTTGCACCCTGCGCCCGCTTGCGCCCGCTGTTTTATCAATGGATTTCGTGAGGGAATTTCATGTTACAGAAGTCATTTCTATGGCTGCTATGCGCAACACTGTTAGGCAGCTATGCCGCATGGGCGCAAGAAAGCCCGCAAAATCATATCGCCATTTCTGCGGAACAGGCCAGGTCGCTGGGCATAAAAACCGTCGCGCTGGCCCCGGTGACCCAGGGTGCGGGCGCAGGATACCCCGCCAGGGCGGTTATTCCGAATAACCAGTTGCGCGTGATCGGCGCGCCGCTGGAAGGCATTGTGGAAGCGGTGCTCGTCGCCGCAGGCGAGCCCGTGCAGAAGGGTCAGACACTGGCCGAGCTGAAAAGCCCGTCGCTGGTGGATGAGCAACGCCAGTTGCTGAACGCCCTAAGCGCGGCGCAGGTTGCGCGCAGCACGTTGAATCGCGACGATGAACTTCTGAAAGAAGGCATTATCGCCAAAAGCCGTTATCAGGCCACCCGCAGCGCCGCCACGCAGGCAGACGCCGATCTGGAGGAAACACGCCAGACCCTGGCGCTGTTCGGCATGCAGCCGGAAGAAATCAGGGTGCTGGAAAACAGCCAGAAAATTACCAACACCATCCGCATCGTCTCCCCGCTGGATGGTTTTGTGCTGGAGCAAATGGCGATTGCCGGTCAGCGCGTAGCGGCCGCCGATCCCTTGTATAAAGTCGGTTCCCTGACGCCGATGTGGGTAGAGGTGCAGTTGCCCGCTGCGCAAGCAGCCCGCGTGAAACTTGGCGATCTGGTCAGCATACAGAATTCTGGCGCCAGCGGGCGCGTCATTTCAATGGGCAAAAGCCTGGACGCCGCCAACCAGACCATCATGGTGCGTGGCGAAATTACGCAGAACGCAGACACACTGCATCCCGGACAATTGGTGGTCGCCGCCATCGAAGTGGCGGGCAGCGGCGCG
>OBEQ011244092.1_pt1 | contig 22725 bp, 25 predicted proteins | sample 1670901 | NCBI WGS metagenome assembly OBEQ01 (sample SAMEA104232315, study PRJEB22302) | groundwater metagenome | biome: forest; feature: aquifer; material: groundwater | place: USA | collected 2011-08-07 | depth 5.4 m
CCCATCGGGATGTTTTTTACGCTGGCGCTGGTCCTGCTGTACCGCGCGTCGCGGGGGTTGTAACCGGGTCAACAAGATAGCGCGATTAACTGTTATGGAGATCTGAGCGATGCAGCCAGCCGAACCGACCTTGGCGGCGCTGTCCAATCCGGTGCAGCGCTACTTTCTGGCCACCCGTCCGCTGTTTCTGAGCGTGACGTGTTGTGGTCTTGAGGTCGGATAGCGGCTAAACTGGAAGTGTTAAGAAGTAAACCATGGCCACCGGCTCAAACCAAAAACGCACGTTAATCGATAAGCTCGACCAACTGCCGCCGGAGCGCGTGGCGGAGGTGGAGGACTTCGTGGATTTCCTGCGAAGTCGGGATCAGGACCGGAGCCTTACCCAGGCGGCGGGCAAGGTCTCGGAGGCCAGTTTCAAAAAGGTATGGGACAACACCGACGACGCCGCGTATGACCAGCTTTGAGTTCGGCGATATTGACGGATTGCGCAGATCGAGCAGCGGGAGCCCACCGAGAAGTGCCAAGTGCTGCAGATCATCGATGCCTTCATCGAGCGTGGGCAGTTGAAGCGCCGGGCGGGATAGCGGACCGCGTGAGCGCTGAGATCGTCTATGATTTTGAGTGGGATGGCGCCAAAGCGCTCGCCAACGCGGCCAAGCACGGCGTCACGTTCGACCAGGCGGCGACGGTGTTTCTGGATGCGCTGGCGCTCACGGTCTTTGACTCAGCCCACAGCCAGACCGAGGAACGCTGGTTTACGCTGGGGCACGATGCGAGCGGCGCGCTCTTGGCGGTGGCGCATACGTATCAAGTCACGGGACCGGCCGCCCGGGTGCGCCTCATCTCGGCGCGCGAGGCGACCCAACGCGAACAACGTTTTTATGAGGACGAACCTCGATAGGTGACACCATGACTGCAACGAGCAATCCCTCCAACGACGACATGCCCGACGAGATCGACTTCTCGGGCGGGGTGCGCGGGAAATTCTACCGGCCGGGCGCGAAGCTCAATCTGCCGGTGTATCTCGATACCCAGGTGCTCGAGTACTTGGCCGAGCGCGCCAAGGCCAAGGGCGTCCCGCTCAATGATCTGGTCAATCAGCTGCTCAAGAAGGATATCGAGTTGATTGAGGCGGGGAGATAAAAGCCCCGGGTTACGCCGCTTCGCGGCTAACCCAGGCTACGCTTGCTTCATAGACTCCGTTTCGCCAGTGCTCGAAGCGCCGCTCGCCGTGTCTGACAGGCAAGCTCGCGGGCGCGGCGCTCGCCGTATTTGTCTACCGAGAACTTGCGGCCGTGGCGTCGGCCGTCCGATCCATCCCAGAACGCCTGCCAACTGATACGCTCAATGACCGCGCGGCCGTTTCGTTCGCGGCTGACGTAGCGGCCCACGCCCACGACCCCCGAGGTGTTGTTGCGTCGCTTGCAGTTGCGCCGCCACAGCTCGTAGCGGCGGTTGTGCAGCTCCGTGAGCATCGTCTCGCGCCAGCGCCGCGCCGCTTTAAGGGCTTCCTGTTTGCCGCCGTAGACGCCGTCGCTGAAGTGCTCGATCATAACGCGATGGCGCCGCTGCACCTGCGCGCGCCAGGCGTGCGTGCGGGAGCGCTCGTCGTCAATGCGTTGCAGGTGATGGTGGCGGGGGGTGGGCACGTCGAGAGGATACCAGAAGAGAGCAGCTCGCGGTGCGGGCTTCTGCTGTGGCATCGGTTGATGGGTTGGCACCCAACCGTGCTCGGCGGGGTTGTAAGGACGAGACCCCGGATTTCACTTCGTTGCATCCGGGCTACTTTGCTTCTTCCAGCGACACACAACGCGTCTTCCTTGAGGCGTGTCCATAGCCACAGTTTCTTGGTCGATGCTCGCTATCCGGTTTACGTTCTTGTATCCGGGCGGAACACCAGGATGGGTTGAAGAACGTACCTCGTAATAGATCTTCCCATTATCGATTCGCCATGTCCCTGCTACCGTAAAATGATTTACCCGTGATCCTTCAGTTCTTTCCCCGCGGTCCGTGAATGTGCCGTCAGCGGAATACGTATAGATTCTATTCATGCTCACGCCGGAGTCGAATTGATCATGCTGTATACATGTACCGAGCATCTTGCTTCTGATCTCGGCATCATCCATTGGTGCATCATGTGCAACTGACAGGCTGCCCACTAAGATTACGGCCATCACTTCGAGCTGGAGTGCATGCATTATCAACCTCTCTGACAGAGATCTCCTTGTCGAGTTTACACATCACTGACGCCGGAGTTATCGGGGATTACGAAGTGAGTAAATTCCCCGTCTATCCCACTTTTCTCTTTTTGCTCCGTTTCCAATACCAGACGACAAAATGACCAATGCCAAGAAATAGCGCAAGGTAGCCAAAAATACTCGATGCGTTGCTGCCGATCATCGCAATGCCTGCGATAGTGAACAACCAGCCATATGCTGCGTCTAACCGGCCCCTGAAATCGTTAAGCTCTGCAACATCCAGGATTACGCGCAGTACCAATGCTACGAAGACGATTAACCCGGCGATGGTGGCGACATCCATTTAGCACTATCCATTATTTCGCCGGGCATGAGTTGTTGTTTTGCGCGTCATCCTTGCATATCCATTTGCAAGCCTTGTACGAAGCCACATTGCATCCAACATAAACCCATCCACCATACAAACCATTCCCGGTACGAATTGCAACGGCTTTGCAAGGCATCCCAACACCCAGGTCGCACCATAGTTCACATGATTGGAGTTGTTTCTTCGTCCAGTCCCATTCGTTACGCAACTCGTTTTTCATGCGTTCCTGCAATGGATCGCTCATCTGTGCGTCGGGAGTGGACGGGAAGCCGCCAGGACCATACGAGGGTACGTCCCCCGGAAATTCTTCTAGACCTTTCGGATCGATATATCTTAGTGGGTTGGCCCGCGCATACAGATACGTGTTCAATCCCCCGCGTAGCCCTATTGGATCACTGCTGATGTACCTCCCAACTTTTGGATCATAATACCTCGCCATGTTGTAATGTAACCCCGTCTCTTGATCGAAGTACTGCCCCGCCAGTATTCGTATCGACCTCTCTCCCCCTGTAGAGCTCTTTTTTAAGGGGTCCCATGTTGCAAGGTCTTTACAGCGCTGCCAGCAGATTTATCACTGCGTGTGCCACAATCGCCGGAGCCACAGACTGGTATTTTTCGCGTAGCCACGCCAGACCCAACCCCGTCACAAAGATTGGAAAAAAGTACCATAGGCTCAGGTGAAAGGCGGCAAACAATAAGCTACTGGCCATTGCTGCTGTCACAGCCCCATAGCGCCTTCTTAGGATCGTATAGACGAATCCTCGCATGTATACCTCTTCTGCAATGGGTGCCAAAACCGAAATCGGGAACAACAAGACAAGATAGTCGATAACATTACTGGTGGCCCGTAGTCTGGCGAGATCGGGGTGTACCGGCGCTGGACCGAAGACACTTTCCACACCGGAATTCACCAATGAGACAACAGCCCATAGCGCTACCCCGACGAGCAGCCCAATCCACAGGGCGCGTGGGTGAATCACTAGCCCAAGGCCTATGTCCTTGATACCGGCATGGTAGCGCTTCGTGACGACCAGCACGGGAAGAAACACAAAGAGGCCACACTCAACCAAGCTTCCCAATAATGAAAGCCATGGTGGAGAATTCTGGTCATCGAGAACGTTAGTGCCAAATATTAAAATGACGATCCCGTAGAATAGGACCATCAATACAATATTGAATCCCAGAACAACAAATATGTCTAAAACCCGCCATGGGGTATTTTCCATTGCTGCTACCACTACGTCACACAGTAACCACAGTCAGAACGCACATTATGGATAAAACGTTTTCTCGCGCGCAGTATCCGTCTTCAATCGTTCCTGACACGACGCTTCGCACGCCTGTTTTTGGTCCCAAGTGCTCTGCCATGTTTCGGGGTTCTCTTTGTTGAGGCAGTTACTGTTGCGGCAATTTTGGACGCATTGCCAATACTGTTGTTCGTCTCGCTTCTCTAGCGCTTGCCGCTCATCCTTTACACTACGTTTCAATGGGTCACCGGCAATTTTTTCAGCCGCTCCCGTCGCCACACGCGTGGCGACTTGTTTGAGTAACAAGTTAATAATCGTGTCCACACCAAGCAACCCTGTCGGATCCGTATACCTCAGCGGATTTGCTTGCGCGTACAGATATGTGTTCAACCCACCAGCTAACCCGATTGGGTCAGACGAGATATACCGTCCTATCTTAGGATCGTAGTATCGATGTCCGTTGTAGTACAACCCCGTCTCGCTTTCGAAGTACTGGCCCGCCAGTATTCGCATCGACCTCTCCCCCAGAAAGCACTTTTCTGCGGGGGAGGAGACAGCATGTGATCCGGTGTGGAAGAAGGTTTTCTCCTTGTCAGTTGACGATCTTGAAGGTATTGAGGAGTTCGCGCAACCGCTTTTCAGAATGTACGTTCGGATAATAGATTGCCGATGGGTGGTTCGATCACCCGACGGAAAAGCTCTCCGACCGCGTTGGTGAGTGTCACAGGCTGAGGCAGCTTCACTGCATCGCGTGCGACCCGGACCCCGATAGCGCCCGCAGACTCGATTTCCCTGTCTACCGGCTGTGTGACCTCAATGAAAGCAATCCCGACATGCGGATCGAGTCGATCACGATCGCGGAACCCGTCAACAATGCTCACTAACTCAGATGTCGGGCCTCGCGATGCAAAGTTGAAGTCAGCCCGTTGACGTCCGTCGGTTACGATGATTACCAAAAGGTAGGAACGATGAAATCCGAGTGCATGGAGCAGGTTAGCTTGTTGGACACCGTGTCTAAGGTCGGATAGCTTGCCGGGCAATCCCGTGTCAAAAGCCCCCGCAGAGATTTTTACGCGCTTGGCCTCAAAAGCGATGGCGGCTTCCGGCCTCTTTGCGCTCGATACCAAAACGTCGATATCTCCGGGCCCGCGGGCGTCGGGGATGAGACTGGTAGTCGGGACTTCGAAGAGTGGACAGCAACCGGGCGCGAAGCCGAGTTCATCGGCAAGGAGTCGACTGCTTGGAAAAGCTCCGAACAGCCATCGACACAGTGGAGTCTCGTTAAGACTCGTTGCAGACGGCGCTTGCATGCGGGTGTCAGGCAACTGCATGGTCGGTTGTATCCCCTCTGTAGGCGAACTAGCTAAGCAGCCGCGCGCTTACACATGGCCCGGCTTGGACGCGCGGCTGTTTCGCCAATATTACGAAGCTCGCACACGAGGTGCATCTTCATCGATTTTTTTAAATTGCGTAATGCGCACCGCGCCTTCCGGAAAGTTTGCGATGATATCGAGCTCTCCCCCCATGGCGGCGATAATACGGCGCAGGGTGCTGATGTACATGTCCGCCTGGTTTTCCATTTTGGATACCGCCGCTTGTTCGATCTTGAGCGTTTTGGCCACTTCCTGTTGAGTCAAGTCGCGGGCCTGCCGCAGCTCTTGCAGCGGCATTTCCTCCAAAAGCTTCTTGGTCATGGCCTCGGACTGTGCCCGGGCCTTGGGCGACATGCGTGCGCGCAGCTCGCTAAACTTTTTTGCCATCGGTCAAACCCTCTTTCTTTAAAGCGGCCAGATGCTCTTCGTACAGTTTGTCCGCGATCGGTACGTATTCCTCATACCAGCGGTTGTTACCGCCTTTGTTGCCGCCGATCAACAGAATTGCGGCGCGTCGCGGGTCGAAGGCGTACAGCACCCGATACGGTTGGCCCTTGTGCTGAACCCGGAGCTCGCGCATCTGGCCAAACCGCGAACCCCGCACATCGGAGCTGTAGGGGAACGGGAGTTGTGGTCCCTTGATTTCCAGTAAGCCGACGACCGCGTCGATGGCCACCTGGGTTCCCTCGTCCAACGTTCCCCACCAATCCCCAAACTCATCGGTGTATTCGACGTCCCACGTCATTAAATATAGCTCCTAAGTTATATAACTTCAAGGTTATTAATTAGACTTGGGTTTTCTCGTGTATTGTTAACGTTTTTCGGCTTATTTTGGTGCAGATGCTGGCGCAGGACCATGTAATAAACATAAAAATGACCGCCATGGCAAGGAATCAGGGGTCGTCTTGGCGTTGATTCGTACCACCACACTCCCGCGGATGAAACTTCTTATGCATAGCCCGCAGGTCGTTGATCGTCACGTGGGTGTATATCTGGGTCGATTCCAAAGAGTCATGCCCCAGCATTTCCTGCAGCTGACGGATGGGCGCGCCGTTACGCAGCATATGGGTGGCACAGGCGTGCCGGAAGCTGTGGGTCGCGACCGGTTTATCCAGATCCGCCGCCTTGGCGTATTTACGCACCACGGCCCACACCGCATTCGGGTTCATGCCCCGGCCCCAGCGGTTGAGGAACAGGTGTTTGTCCTTCGCGGCATGGGGCCATTGAGGACGAATCCCGATCAGATAGCTTTTTACAATCTCACAGGCGCTTTTTCCTAACGGTACCACCCGATCCTTGCCGCCTTTGCCTTCCCGCACGTACACATAACCGCCGTCGGTATCGACGTCGCTGAGTTCAAGATTGGCGATCTCTTCGCGCCGCAGTGCAGTGGAGTACAGTACCTCGAGGATGGCCCGGTCGCGGTAGCCTGGCAGGGTGTGCATATCCGGCAGCGCCAGAATGCGCTCGACGTCACTGGTTTCCATGATGTTGCGGGGCAGCCGCTTCGGCTTTTTCGGGCGCGGAATGTTGGCCGAGGGGTCGGCGAGCAACCAGCCTTCCGCCACGAGAAACCGGCAGAAGCAGGCCACGTGGCCGAGCAGGTTGAGCTGACTGTGGACCGCGAGCGGCGTGCCTTTGGGCGTCAGCCGCCAGGCGAGTTCCTCCCGGTAGCGCATGAGCGTATCGCGATTGAGCTGCGCCACCTCGGCTACGTTCATCGTCTCCAGGAACCGCACCAACTCATCCAGCGCGCTCTTGGCGCCCCGGACGGTGTGGTGGCTCGCACCCTGCGCCAGCAGCTGATTGCGGTAACGGCGAATGGCATCGTTAATCTGCATGATCCGGTTCTCCTTTATGGCCTAACTCTGTGGGGTGAGACGCCTGATGCACGGCCTTGATGTCGATCGGCATGACGCGGGTGTAGATGGTGGTGCTGTCGAGTTTCGTGTGGCCGAGCAGCTCCTGAATCGCACGGATGTCCGCACCGGCCTGCAGCAGGTGGGTCGCGCAGGCGTGGCGCAATCCGTGGGGCGAGACGCTTTTGCGCAAATGGCATTGGCGTTGGTACTTCCGGAGAATCTCGCGGATCTGGGTCTGCTTGAGCGGTTTGCCTACCTGAGTGACAAAGAGCGCGCGCTCATAGGGTCGGTTTCTCACCAGCGCGGGCCGCACCTCATCGAGGTAGCGCTGAACCCACTGGGTCGCCGTCTGGCCGAGTGGCACGATCCGCTCTTCGCCGCCCGTGCCTTCACGGATATCCAGTATTTGCTCAGACAGTTTGATATCCGCGACAAACACTTTTTCCAGCTCTCCCACGCGAATGGCGGTCCCGTACATCGTCTCGAGCAGGGCGCGATCGCGGATGCCGAGCGGCATCGTGACATCCGGCGCCTCGATGAGCCGTGCGACTTGTTTCACCGTCAGCACCGCCTTCGGCAATCGATCCCGGCGCCGGATCTCGATTACGTGCTCGGCCGGATGCAGCAGCAGTTGCCCGGCGGCCGTCAGGTGATCGAACAGGCGCTTCACCGCCCGCAGCCGCAGTGCCTGGGTCTCGTTTCCGATCGGTTCGGACCGTATGTAGCGCTGGTAGCTGTCGATGTCATCGCGTGTGACGCGCCGCAGATCGCGCAGGTGTTCCTCCGGCAGCCACTCCTCGAAGCGCTTCAGCTGATCGCCATAATGCTTGAGCGTGGCCGGGCTGTAATTACGCAACCGCAGATCGGCAAGGAGCGAGGCGATCGATTCCACGAAGGTCATGACCCCTCCCTGGGCTTATCTCTCCCCGCACCCGGCCTCACACCCGTGAGGTGGATGTATCTACCCTGCCAATAAAGGGTAAACGGTGTTCGTAACTCTGAGACACGGGATTGCCACGAAGCGGCGGTTTCCACCCTCGAAGTGGGATCTCGATAGCCGGCGTTCATGGGGCCTCCGTGAGACTGTCCGGGTCAACGAGGGCGATGTTGAACTGATTACCGTCGTCTTCGCCATCCCAGGCCAACTCGTAGACGTATTCCTTGCCCCAGGCGCCGGCGCGGGACTTTAAGTATTCCAGTTCTTCGAGCTCCTTGACATGGGTGCGGATCTGCCAATCGCTCCAACCGGTTTTTTCACGGATAAGTTTGCGCGTGAATTTATACTCGGCAGCCGAGATCTTGTGGGTCGCGCAATGGTCTTTCACCATCGCGTGAATCTGCTTCAGCAGATTGCGGGCCGGTGCCGAGAGCTCATCCAGGCTGTGGCTCAGCACCTGGCTGGCCAAGCGGTTGGCACGGCGGATGTCGTCTTTGGTCACTTCGATATAGGGGAAGGTTTGACCATCGCGCTCGGCTTGTTTTGCTTGCCGTTGTTTTTGATACAAGAAGGCAATTGCCTTGATGAGCATCAAGTATTTCTTCTGATCGCGCCGGGCACGCAGGCTGCGCCCTGGAAACAATAATTGTTCGGCATAGGGATTAATGATGACGAGCGGTTCAAGCAGCCGCTGGGCCGTGTGGTGTTTGGCAATCACCGCCGCCTTGTCCAATTCAGCGAGATAGCCTTCCAAGGTATCCCGATGGCGCTGGGCGGCGAGGATGGTCTCGGTCATCTGGCGCGATTCATCGATCGTCAACGTGAGAAAACGCGAGGCGGTTTCTTCATCGAGCGAAACGGAGGTGGTGGTTAACAACACCGCGACCGGTCCTTGCACCTGGTAGTACTCGGTCTTCATCTTGCCGCTGATGGGGTCTTTGCTGGTCGTGGCCAATTTCAGTTTCTTGGCCGATTGCAAAGCGCGCAGACTGTAGGCCGCCGCCCCCAAACCCTCGGCTTCTTCCAGCGCCAACACCTTGTGCGCCAAGTGCATTTCTTCCTGGTAGAAAAGCGCTTGCGAGGTGAGACGCGTGTAATGCGCCTGGTCTTCCTCCGGGGTGAGGGCAAGCACCGCATGTTGCAGCGCGGACTTACCGGCGGCGGAGCGCGACTGGATGAGGAGTGAGAGCGGATCGTCGAGCTTGCGCGAGACGACCGCGAGGTAACAGAGAAGCTTGTTGGTTTCTTCGCCCGCGATTCCCAGGGTATGGAGGTCCATTAGGATTTCCTCGAAGATCTCGGGATTCTGCAGAAACGCCAACGCTCGGGCAGTTACCTCGGGCGAGGCCGCCGGCACTTTCGGTGCCTCGCTTTCCTTGGGTTGCCACGCCTCGACGCATTCCAGCACCCGGGTGAGATCGGCCTTGATGACGGCATCTTTCTCGCCAAAGAGTGCCGCGCAGGAACGGGTGTAGGCCTCCCGCGAACGGGCACTGTAGAGATCGAGGGTCGTGAGCTCGAAACCTTTGCGCGGATCGCCAACCGCCTTGATGGTGACCTTTAGCTGGGTCGGTTCACGCGAGATGCCTTTCACCTCGTAGCAGCGCTCGCGCAGGGTGAGTTTGAAGCCGTGCACAGTGTGCTCATATATTTCACCGGGTACGGCGACACTGACAGCTGCACCGTTTTCCTGTAAGACCAAGGACGAAAAGGCCTCGGCCACTTTAGCGTGGAAGGCTTTCTTTACCTCCTCGGCATGCCGGCCGGTGAGATAGGAATTAATGTCCTCACCGTCCGGTAGCGCCACAAATGCAACGGTAAAGCCTTTCTCCTTTAGCTGCTTTGCCACCTTATCGGCACCGATCTGCCCGACCTCGTTTCCCTTGAAGGCAATGGCGATGCGCTTCACGCCGCATTGCATGAAAAACTGTAGATGTTCATCCACGAAGCCGTGAACGCCATCATACGGAATGGTTTCGGGCAGACCGCAATCGATAGCAGTCAGTGCATCGATTATCGATTGGGCCAAGAGAATCGACGACGAGCGCTTAATGGCTGGGATGTTCCAGAGCCCCGGCTTTACGCCAGGGAGAGACAAATGGTTTACATCCCCATCGACTAGGCGCCGCCCGTAGAGATTAACGACCGCCCCGTCCATGCTCCACAGGGGAAACACCACACAGCCGTTTAGCGACTCGCGTCGCGACTCGGTCAGCACGCCGAGTTCAGTGAGTTGTGCAAGCGTTTCTTTGTCGGCAGGTAATACCTCTAATAACGAACCGGTGGCGAGGCCGATCTGGAACTGCTTGACGAGCGAGACATCGTGAAGGCCGCGCACCTTGGTCAGATACCGCAGGCCTTCGGGTCGATCCAGGAAAGTCCGGTGATAGTAGGCCGTAACTCGGGCCAGCAGCTTCACGCGCTGCACTGGGTTGATTGTTGAAGTCGTTGCAATTCCTTTTGAGACTGGAGTCTTAATCGATGTCATGGCCTAGTCCTCTTTGGTAACCAACGACAGGGCATGCTGCTTGCGCAGCGATTCGCCGCGCAGCTCGATACGGTGCGCCGTGTGTACCAGGCGATCGAGGATGGCGTCGGCGAGCGTAGGATCGCCGATATAATCGTGCCATTTTTCGACCGGGAGCTGAGACGTGATCAAGATGGCGCCGCTGCCGGAACGATCGTCGATGAGTTCCAGCAGTTCCTGACGGCCGCGAACCGTCAGAGGGGCCAATGCCCAATCATCCAGAATGAGAAGATTCGCGCGCGCCAACTGCGCACGCGTTTTGATCAGACTCCCATCGCCATGGGCGATCTCCAGCTCCTCCAGCAAGCGGGACAGGCGCCAGTAGACGACGGTGAATCCCTTGCGCATGGCTTGTTGGCCGAGCGCGCAGCCGAGCCAGGTTTTACCCACGCCGGTGGGTCCCGTGATGATGACGTTCAATGATTTTTGGATCCAATCGCAGGTCAGCAGGGACGTGGTTAACTGGCGATCGAGCCCGCGCGCGGTGTGATAGTCGATATCCTCAGGGCACGCCGGGGCCTTGAGGCGCGCCGCTTTGAGCAGGCGCCCAAGGCGGCGGTTTTCGCGTAGCTGGAACTCCGCATCGATAATAAGGCCCAGACGCTCCTCAAAACCAAGTGCCTGGACCGCAGTGCTCGCCCGCTGATCCTCGATCGCTTGCACGATGCCGAGCAAACGCAGGTGGCGTAACTTTTCCAGGGTTTGTTGGATGAGCATGTCAGTTCCCTCCCGTGCTGTAATACCTCGCGCCGCGCACGTTGTGATGCAGTGGCAGGCTCACCTGAAGCGGCGCATCGGCATCGGCGGATCCCGATAATTTGCGTTGCAGGATCGAGCGGATGCTTTTGACGGTGAGCGACCCGATGGCTTGCGCACGGCAACACGCCGCCTCGAAACGCTCGGCACCGTAATCCTTGGAGAGACGCTGCAGGCTCGAGCACGCCTGCATGCCAAGCAACGTGTGTGGACGATTGTCGAATTGATATTGGACAGCGGCCACCGCCGCGACACCGATGGTCTGAGCCCATTCCAGGAATCCTTCCGGGCTTTGTTCTGCGTAATGCCGGTGCGTAGCGGGTTGATGTTCGGACAGCGTTGTGTGTCCGCCAATGACGTTACTACGCACATGGCTCGCGACACGGCGACTTTTATGGAAGATCTCCACGGTGTTATTGGTTATACGCGCCTCGACTTGCTCGTGAACTAGCGCATGCGGTACGGAATAGTAGTGCTCTCTGATATACGCGTGGTAGTCGAGACCGATCTTCTGCCTGCCGATCCACTCCGCGTACTCGAACGGTTGTGCCGGCAGCGGCCGCAACATCGGTTTATCGAGTTCCAAGAATCGACTGCGACGACAGCCTGGCAGCCGTTTAAATCGCCGCTCGTTTAGTTGCGTCAATAACTCAGCGATGGCGGCATTGAGTTCGGCAAGACTAAAGAAGCGCCGATGACGCAGCCGTGCCAGAATCCAACGCGACACAAACTGTACCCCGACCTCCGCCTTCGCTTTGTCGCGAGGATGCCTGACCCGTGCCGGGACGACCACCACCCCGTAGTGTCTGGCTAGTTCAAGATAAATACGATTGAGCTCCGGTTCCCGTCCAGCACAAGTAACCGCCGCTTTGAGGTTATCCGGCACGATAACTTTAGGCACACCACTGAAGAATTTGAGCATGCGATTGTGTGCGTCGATCCAATCCCAGGTGGATTGCGACGCCGTTGCGTAAGCGAAGGTATAGTTGGAGCAGCCAAGCACCCCCACAAAAATCTGTGCGTCGTGGTCCTGGCCGGTTTCGCGATCCGTCCAGGACGCAGTTCCTCCCGCAAAGTCGACGTACACGCATTCACCGGCAAGATGCGTCTGTCGCATCACGAGATCGAGCTTGCCGATGTATTCACGCAGGTAGTGGTTGAATTGGGACAGGGAATAGGCGTCATCTGGGTTGGCAAGGCAGTACTCTTCCCACAGAAGTGCACGCGTCACATCCTTGCGTAACTGCAACTCCTTATGGATCTGGGAAAAATCGGGCAGGCGTTTGGATTCGAAGTGGTGACGTGACGTATGGAACAACGCTTCGAGCGCGGTGTCGTCCAGCGACGCGACGGTCGTCCAATCGAGCCGTTTCTTCACGGCCGTCATCCGATAATGGCGGACCGTGTTGTGCGAGGCGCCGACGGTGCGTCCGATCAGACGATGGGACATATTCGTATCTAGGGCCAATCGTAGTATTTCCCGCATCTTGTTCATGGCGTGTTTTTTCTCTGGGTAAAGGCCCGCCGGGGCCACCGGGCACGCCGGCGGGCAAAGGGATTCAAAAGGGCGAGAACCACCGTCAGGCTGGCCGTGAGGGCCAAACATGCTTGACAGCGACAGGATCAGAGCGGATACTGTGGGGCGTCGGGAGTAATTCGACGTTACACAGATTCAGGCCCGGGAGCTTCAACTCCTGGGCCTTTTCGTTTCTGGGCCTCGCGTTCGTTATTGCTGCTAAATCAGGTCAGTACCATCAGGTCACGTAAATCACCTCCTAGTCACGTTCAGCCGAGTTGATTTCGGTGGCGCCGGCTTGCAGTTCAGCAAGCCAGCGTGCCACATCTTTTGTCAGCGCGTATCGGCCACGGCGATTCTTCAGGGGGAAAACCGGAACCGGTACCGTGCGCCGTTTGATCGCCTGGCGCAGCGATCCGAGAGACGGATAACCCAGAATCCGCATGAGCCGCTCCCCCGTGAGAATCGGACCGAATTCGTGAAGCAACTTACGCTCCTGGTCATCGGCCATCCGCTCGATAGGCGAAATCCCTTGTTTTTTCGCTGTTTTTTCGCGCTTCGGCATCCCATCGCTCAACGTTATCGCCAAACGTGTGAGTTATAGCGATTTCCCCGGTTTGTTTCCAAGTCACCGGCCGGCCGGTTCGGCGGATTTTCGTGACCCGCCTATTCTGGTACAGAGTGGTACAAATCAGCCAGTTACGTCACTATCCCTTGGCTTTTGGAACACGAATTCCGATTGCCAATGCCGACCCGTCTACAGCACGTTTGTCATCGACATAAAGAATTTCGCTCGCTCCTCGGACCGCTCTGGATCGCGGATCTCATGGACATTTTCGGCGCCGACAATCCCGATGATCTTGAGCGGAAGATCGAGGGCAGTGGTGCGGATGACACAGGGGACGATGACGCGGCGGCGACAGAACCCGACGCGGATCCATCTCATCTTTATCGCAAGTACCATCGCGGGGTCGTTCTTCCGAGTGATCCGCGGATTGTACGATGGCAAGCGCTTTGTCACGATGCGGATCGGGTGCCGAAATTAGCACTGTGGTGGGTGCTCAAACACGAGCCCGTTCCAGATGGGTCCACGCTCGACCAACTGTTATCGGTTCTGCCGGACAATATTAGGCGGGCCATTTTCTTCCCCGGCATGGTGGATTTATCGGACAGACGTTTTCATTCGGTACTCGATAGTCTTGATCGTATTAGCAGCATTGATGCGATCACGGCATTGGTGATTTTTACGAGGAGCTGTGAAGAACAGCTGGTCGCGGAGGAAGCGGAAACGGCCACGTGGTGGATTGCGGTTTCCATTCGCGAAATGTTTTATCGGCTGGCAACGTTCCCGCCGTTCTTTACTGCGCGGCGCCGTCTCTACGATCACTTGGGAGCATGCGTCTATACGAGACTCGCCGAAGAGCATCGCCTCCCGGTCGACCACGATCAGGTGAGCAAGGCGACCCATGAAAACCGGCGCTTGCTCACGCTTCTGGGGCGACTCGGGTTGATCGGTCCGACGTTTCGCGAACAGGTCAAGTGGCTTTATGCATATGAATTAAACACCGGGCCGGGCGGTGCGCTCGCGGAGATCGAAGAAGCTTGTGATGCGCTAAAACCCATTGCGCCGTCGCCTGCTAACCCGCTGTGGGATACCCTGAAATGGTTGCGCCATCCGGGTACGCGGTCAAATCGGCCTATCGAAATGCCCTATAAAGGACGGTTCCGTTCAGATTTTAGAATCGCCAATGCCCTCGGCGAGACTGGCGTTTGAGTTCCTCGTGATTCGGAATCTGTCCCATCGAAGACAGTCGATCCGCCAACCAAATGGTCACGACCGGCGCGGCGGTAATCGAGTTCGGATCCGGTGGTCAGGGCCCTTCAATGACCCGGTCAATGGGATGCAGCGCCTGCACACTGCGGAAACCGGAAAGAATGACCACCGAAACCGGCGAAGGCTGACCAGTGAAACCGGAGAAGCCTGACCGGCGCGCTGGTGGTGGTCATTTGCATATGCTGGCGTAATTGAACCTTGATGCTGGCCGGGATTGCATGACCCGGGGTCGATGCTGCTGGTATTGCCTGCCGAAACCAGGGTTGATTATCTAAACCATAGTTGTTCGAAGGGCTGGTCAGCCGAGTGAGCGCTAAAGCGAAGAAGCCGGCGCAAGCCGGCTTCAATCATGTCTGACTCTGGTTTTCCTCGGCCTGCAATATCTGACGATTTTGTTTGCGCTCGTGTTGAGCTTCACGACGGTAGTGAGAGGCCGCACTCATCCGCTCGAGCGCCACCAACACGGCCTGACGCTTCCCCCGGGCGAGCGCTTCATAGGGAGACAGCTTGCCACTGCCGAGGTGCACCGCGATGAGCCAGAACGCGGCATCCTGGCGGTCATCGAAGGCTTCCACCGTGCGCTTCGCCACCTCGCGGTCGAGCTGTTCCAAACGCTGCAGCAGGTACTCCAGTTGCACCTCCCGTTCCTGCTCCAGGTACCGGGCCTCCCGGGCCAAGCGTTCCAGCGAATCGGCGAAGGCCGGTTTTTCTTCCTCGATACGGCGGATCCACTCTGCGATCCCGTGGGTAAATCGGGCCTGGTATTCGATCCGTCCCTGGGTGGCGGTCTTGGCATGGAAGCGGAGATCGCCGTGATAACGGGTATCCTCCGACGCCGCGGCACGTGTCGCCGGTTTGCTCTGCGGGTTGTACAGCTTGCGGTGTATCTGCCGCAGCCTCCCGTCGGTGCCGAGGCAATAGTGGTCCAGCAGGCACCGGAAGTTCAGGGTGTGAAAGGTCCGCTCCTGGAACTCGGGGTCCGGGAGAGGATAGTCACAGCGCAGGGTATCGAAGAAGCTCATGATGTCCGTCCGTCATCCCCCAACGTCAGCAGCGCCTGTTCAGCAGCCTATCTTCCGGGGTATCGAGGGCCGCGTCCACATAGTGCCGCCCGTCCTGGAGCACGTACACGTAGCCCGCCTGATTGTCGGTCTCCGGCACGGTACCTTCCCAGATCTCCGCCAGGGGCTCGAGCTACCGCGTCCCGTGCCTTCAGGTGCCCCGGACTCATGAGGTCGATCGCCACGATCTGGGTGCCTGCTTCCCGTAACGGCTGCAGCTGCGCCACCCGCGTCAGGAACATCATCTCGCGCAGCGTGTGCCGCTCCCCTTCCTCCTCGTGGGTCAGACTGTAGACCACGTGCAGCCGGGTGCGGACGTAGGACCACGCCTGTTCCCCCGGGTCGCACAGCTCGGATGGGAAGGGGATTTCCGCCTGATCATGCGTTTCGAACATCTGGTCTCCCTGGACGTTTTTGTTGTGCCCGCATGGGGATTCGTGCCCCAAATACTAAGGAAACCTTAGTATCGCGGCAAGCGCAATCCTAAGATTCTCTTAGCTCACGCCTCGTGAGGGTTGGTGGTGAGCGAACGAATCAAGGCAAGATCCCCTGTGGGACGGCGGTTGCGCCAGGCCAGGGTAGCCAAGGACATCTCCCAGAAACGCCTGGGCATCTTGGCCGGCATGGACGAGTTCACGGCCAGCGCCCGCATCAACCAATACGAGCGCGACAAGCACGTCCCTGACTTCTCCATTGCCCGCCGCCTGGCCCGGGCGCTCGGTATCCCTGTCGTTTATTTGTATGCCGAGGACGATGATCTAGCGGAATTGTTACTTTCCTACGCCCAGGCGAGCCGGCGCCGCCGCGCTCAGGTGAAGCGGCTGTTGAGCGGTGGCTGATAACAGACCGAAGGATTCGCCAAGGGTCGTGTCTTAATTTTGGCTATTTATTCTTGATCTGTAGTTGCGTTGCGCCGGGTCTTCTTGCCGAGACGTCGTCTGAGCCAGAAGAACCCAATCACGATGGCGGCCAAGAGGATGGGCATGAGAGCTGCGGGGAAGAGGGCTCCGCCTTTGCTGCCCCGCACCAGTTTCCACGGCCGGGCACCGTCTCCTTCCATGATCGCGATGATGGCGATCATGGATATCAGAACCAGTAGAACCCCGAGCAGTGTCCAGCCGACCACAACGACTTTTTTCTTCATGATCCCTTCATATGCGAAATCATTCCATATCGCGTGGCTTGAACTTCTCATATTTGTCGCGATAGAACTGATCGGTGTCGAAAGGGCCCTCGCTGAGATGCGACCATACTTCACACCCGTTCAGATCGGCTTCATTGTGTTCCAACATAAAAACCTCATACCTCCCGACCTTAACGAATTCCTTGTTGAGATCAAGGTACTGCGTGGTGTCTCGCTTGGCCATCTCCAACGCCGCATCGACATCTGCGGCACGGTAGACAATGATCTTCTCTTCGAAGATCCCCTTGCCCTTCGCAATCTGTCCGTGACGAAATATTGTTCTCACTGCAAACCATTGCATGGATTTCATCCTTATGGGACAAAAATAGGAATACGAATTGGAACGCCTGGTGCTCCGCGCGGTCCCGGGAATAACGGGTCAAACCCTGGAATGAGCGGCTCGTAAGGACTCGATGACTGCTCCATGCCAGGATATGGTTCTTTTTGCGGGGAGCACTTGGGCGGCTCATTGCAAGAGCAGCTTTCGTTGATCTTTACCCAGCCCCACGCACTTACGTCCTGAGTTGCTCGGACCACCTTAAACTTTTCGATGCGCTTGCAGCTTTCCACCGTTTTTCCCTGCGCTGCACAAGTAGCTTGGCAACGTGTCGACTCCTCGCTGTTACAAGGTACTTTCCTGATGCTCCCAGGCTTAGATCGGGCAAGTCCTGTCGGATCTGTCCATCTCAGCGGATTATTTTCGACATACGCATAGGTATTAAGCCCGCCCGCAAGACCGATTGGATCTGAACTGATATAGCGGCCGGTTTTGGGGTCGTAGTATCTATTCCAATTGTAATGCAGCCCCGTCTCGCTATCGTAATACTGGCCCGCCAGTATTCATAACGACCTCTCTCCCCCGGTAGAGCTCTTTTTGGAGGGGGTCAATGATGGGTTGCGCCCATCCTACCGCGCTATGGTTTTTTCTTTTTCTTGGCTTTGATGTAATAAGCTATTGTCAGACCGGTGATACATCCCTCCAGCGCTAGAAACCAGTATCTGATTTCCCCCGCTATCACATACAGTGTCTTTTGAACATGTGCATGTATCTCAGGAAGATCAACATAGGGGGCCAAATTCATGGGTATATATTCAAAATATAAATAATAGCTCTGAGCACCGAAAATCAGGAGCATGAGCATGAACAAGGCGATCAGCCCTTTTACTCTGCCCATCTCGCTCATTTTTTTTCTGCCCGTTTCATTCATTTGAGTTGCCTTCAGTCTAAAAGTTAGGAAACACTAAAAAAACCGTCCTCTATCGCGATTGTCCGTTCGGACAATTAGGCGGCGTTGATTTTGGTGGAAAGAGCTTATCGATTTTCTGCTGTTCTTCGTTTTGTCTCTCTTTAATTTTATTGGCAAGCTCTTGCGCTTTGTCTATAGCGTTTTTAGCTTCCTCGCCTTCTTGGTGTGTGTCGTAAACTTGTAATGCACCGCCGACAGCGGCTACTCCAAGTCCTCCGTAAAAAAGTAATGGATTCCCCGTTGCTAACCCACCTACAGCCGCTGCACCGCCGACGTACGTTATGACCTCACCTGCGACACCAGCCGCACCCAGGCCCGACGGATCGATGTACCGCAGCGGATTCGCCCGCGCATACAGATATGTATTTAAGCCCCCTCTAAGGCCGATGGGGTCGCTCGAGATGTACCTGCCTATCTTCGGATCATAGTACCTAGCATTGTTGTAATAGAGACCCGTCTCGCTATCCGCATACATTCCCGCATATCTCACATTATTCGCAACCGCCTGCATCGTCACCGTGGCGTTGCCGAACGGCTCATAACTCGCCTGCCACACCACGGCCCCGGCGCTGTTCGTCATCAGTTGCGGCGCGCCCAAGTGATCGGTGTGATAGTAATAGATGGCTCCCTTGTCGGCCCGGGCCAGCGGCAGGCCGTTCAGATAAATGTAATCCTTGGGGCCGCTGCCGTCGTTCTCGTACAGCAGCTCGCCGTTCAGCCCGTAATGGTAGGCCGTGGCGGTCCCGCCGGCGTACTTGCTCACTCGCTGATCCCGGGCATTGTAGCCATAGGCGACCGCGCCGCTGAGCGTGGAGGTCAACCGCCCGTAGCCGTTGTAGCCCGTGACGTAGGCGTAGCTGCTCCAGGTGGCATTCCCCGCCGCGTCGTACAGCCAATACCGGCTGGGGGTATTGGTAAGCCGATTGTCGTAGTAGAAGTATTTACTGTTTACGCCGTTACGCGTCTCGCGGCGCCGGTTGCCGTGGGGGTAATAGAGATAACTCAGGCTCCCGTAGGAGCCGGCCTGGGTGTCGGTGGCGGCGGCGAGCTCGTTCAAGGCATCGTAGGTGAAGGTCTGGGTGGCGCTCGCGTCCGTCAGACTCTGCACATTCCCGGCCGGGTCGTACGCGGCGGTCTTCACGCGCGGCCCGCTTTTCTGGTAGGTGGGGCGGGAGGCCTGATCGAGGTTCATCTGGTAGGTCTGGCCGTTGCCGAAGGTGAAACCGCTCACGGGGCCGAAGGGGGAATAGGTGAAGCCGCTGGCGAGCGGGGTCGTGACGCCGGCGCCGGAGGTGGTGCTGACCTGGCTGACCCTCCCGGCGCTGTCGTATTGGTAGCTCACCGTGCGGTTGTTGGGGTAAGTGATCTGGGTCAGCCGCCCGGCGGGGCTGAAAACGTAACTGCTGGAGGGCCAAGAGATCCCCGTGCCGTTGATCTGGTAGTTAAGCCGGCCCAGGGCATCGTAAAAGAAGTAGAAGTCAATGCCGCCGTTCTGCTGGAGGTAGCACAACCGCCCGCGGCCGCAACTGTCGTAGACATAGGCGTAGGCGGGGGTGCTGGCGTCCGAGCTTTGCTTGGACAACATACGGTTCAACGCATCGTACGTGTAGGTAGTGGTGATGTTCCGGGCGTCGGTGACGGTGAGGATGTTGCCGGCGGTATCCCCGGTGTACGCGGTTGTGCCACGGTCCGGCGAGACCTCGGACAGAAGATTGCCCAGATCATCGTAGCGGTACTCGGTCGTGAGGTTGTTCGGCGCCGTGACCGCCACCGGCCGGTCGTTCAGGTCGTAGCCGTAACCGGTGGTGCCGTTCAGGGCATCCAGCGAGGACATCAGGCGATTCAGCGCATCGGGGGTGCGGGCCGTGGTGTGGAGGTTGGGGTCGGTCTCGGCGGTGAGATTGCCCACCGCGTCAGAAACCCGTTGGGTGACATTACCCGCGAGGTTGATCGACGATACGTGATTGCGCAGGTCGTAGGCGTAGCCCACCGAGCGCGTGAGCACCCCACTCGGATCATAGGTGTAATCGGTAATGCGGTTGCCCTTGAGGTCGTAGGCATAGCGAATCTGGTTGCCGGCGGCGTCGGCGATGGTTTTTAAATAGTGCGCGGCGTCGTAACCGTAATTCAACACCACGCCGTCGGGGTCGATGGCCTGGCTCACGTCGCCCCAGGGGGTGTAGCGGTACTGCCACAGGGCGGCACTGCCCGACGTGGGGGTCTGGGTGGCGGTCTTCACGCGCCCGCGGGGGTCGTAGGTGTAGCCGGTCCGCAAGCCGTTGGGGTCGGTCATCTGCAGCAGCCGGCCGTTGGCGTCGTAGAGATCGTAGGTGGTGATGTGGCCGAGGGCGTTGGCGATGCGCTGCAACTGGCCGCAGGCGTTGCCGGTGGTGCAGGTGTAATAATCCAGGGTGGTGACGTCGTTGACGTCGGTGCGGGGGCCGTTGAGGGAGTTCACTTGGCCGGAGGGGTTGTAGCCCAAGGTGACAGTGCGGGAGACGGAAGTGCCGGCGGGGGTGTAACCCCGCTGAATGATCTGCGTGGGCAGGTTCGGGTGACCGGCATCGCCGTAGACGATCTCGGTTTCAAACGTCTGTCCCGCCGCCACGCTCGGGCGGCGGATGAAGCGCGGCAGGTCCAACGTGGGCGAGAGATAGTCGTAGGTCGTCACGCGCCCGACACCGCCGACGTTGCAATTGGCGGGGTTGGCCAAGCACGTATTACAGTCGCTGCCCGACAAGCCCTCCGTCAGGCTCAGCTTCTGGTTGGTGGCGTTGTAGCTATTTAAGGTAACGCGGTTCTCTTCGTCCTTCCTACAGGTGAGGTTGTTGTTGGCATCAAACACCTGGGCCACCGACTTGCTGTCGCTCTGATTAACTTTATTCACCAGGTTCTTCACGCCCAAGTTGGTACTAAAGGTCATGATCTCGTTCATGCCTACGGGGTCGGTGACGGTGGTCTGGTTCAGCGCGGGAACGTCGTAGGCGAGGGTGAACTTCTCCTGGGGGGCGCCGTTGTCGGTCTGGGCGTGTTCGGTGGTGATGGCTTTGCCGGTGGTGTCGTAGGCGTAGGTGCTGTAACGGGTGACTGTGCCCGAGGTGTCGACGTAGGAGATGCCGGTTAAATAATTCGAGAAAGAAGCGTTCTCGTAGTGGTAGAGTTTGGCGGTGGCGTCGGGGTAGCTAACTTGTTTGAGCGTGCCCGGAAAAGTAACCGTCAAGGAAGCAGACGGCGAGTAACTATAGGTATCATCATACGTATAAGTGATGACCTTTCCCGCCGGATCGGTTAGTGTCGAGAGCCGCCCTTGGGTGTCATACGCGAGCGTCAACGCGTGACCGAAGGGGCCGGTGATGGTCGCGAGACGGTTGTTGGCGTCGTAGCTGTACGAGATCGTTCGGCCGGTCGCGTCGGTCTCGGACACCAAATGGGCATAACTACCGAAAACGTCGGAGGTATTCTCGTAGGTTTCGCGGCTGCCGTCCGGCTTGGTGTAGTTCCATCCCGTGGCCGTGGGAGCCAAGAAGTCATGGATGTCGGCATCGGGAGTCCAGAGGCCGCCGTAGTTGGTAAAGTAAAATATTTTTCCATCCGCGCGCCTGACAGCGGCTGAGGAGATTGTGCCATTGGCGTTGACACGAATTGTACGATTCAGTCTCGCACTCCAGTGTCGCTGGGTACCCAGATCCACCGTGATGATTTCGGTGCTGGCGCTGACAAAGCTGTTGTAAATCCGTGTGAACATCAACGTGCCGTCGGCATCACGGTAATCGGACTCAACTTCGAACTTGTTCCCGCTCGCGGGATTACAGGGATTACCCTTACACTCGCCGGATGGCCCCGGACCGCCGGGGCCCATTTTATCCGGGTCGGGCTGGTTGCTCGGGAGCGAACAGAAAGGCGGCGTAAAAACGTAATTGGAGGGGCATAGGAGTATGGTCGAGATGTTGTGACACCACGTTAGGGCATCGTCGGGGCGGGTATCTCGATGACAACATTCGGCTGGACTATTACACCAGGTCGTGAAGCTAAAGGCGCCAGCGACGCTGGCGGTCATATCTGCAGCTTCCTTTTGCACGGTACCTAACGGTGTCTCAGCGGGGTAAGAGCCATAACACATTTCATGACAAGCTTGCACGCTATAAGCCCGGAGCGGCGCAATAGTCTGCGCCAACACGGGTGGTGATGATACCAGAGTCCATCCCACCAACCCACCCAGGACGATAAACAAGCGTAGCCCGGATGCAGAGGACGAAAAAGGTGACAGATTTATTTTTCGTGTTAAGCAAGCTAACGAATAGCGCAGCATGTTGCCCTCTTTGGATGGCGATCTGACGCAACGAAATGGGAGAATCACCCGTTGAAATATTTCGGAATGAAGCAACCGCCAGAATGATGAGATCATCGTGCCCCTCCCTGTGATGCCGCGCCGATCGGGCGGCGCGGTGTTTATGATAAGTTTTGTCAGTGACGATGGGTGGCGCTGCGCTCCACCCATCCTGCGGGTGATAAGGGGCGACGAAGGCATCCGCTTTTCTACGGCTACTGCATGCGCCTGAGCAGAATTCAGGTTTCAGAAATCAGAATTCAGAACCCGGAATTCGCCAGGGACACAAC
>OBEQ010880759.1_pt1 | contig 22724 bp, 14 predicted proteins | sample 1670901 | NCBI WGS metagenome assembly OBEQ01 (sample SAMEA104232315, study PRJEB22302) | groundwater metagenome | biome: forest; feature: aquifer; material: groundwater | place: USA | collected 2011-08-07 | depth 5.4 m
CCTTTCTATTACACCCCCTAATTTTGTTACCCTCGCCATTGTTGAAACAGATCCTGGCGTACGGGGCGACACTTCAGGCGGTGGCGGCAAGCCTGCCAAACTAGAAACAGGTGCCGTTGTGCGCGTACCTCTCTTTGTACAGCCCGGTGAAATCATCAAAGTCGATACCCGCACCGGCGCTTATGTTTCTCGCGCAAAAGAATAAAGACAAAGTTTTTAATTAGCCTTCTTTCCAAACTCACCAAGGTACCAGATGAGACGCTCAATTAAACCTTCAAATAAAAAACCTAAACAAAGCAACATTCTTTCAGTGGTACACGAAACAGCAAAAGGTCTTTATGATTCTGGCTTAATGGGTATTGAAACCATGCATACATTTGATGCGATGTATTTACCGTCTGATTTAACGCCTAAAGAAATTAAGCAAGTTCGGTTAAAAGAAAAATAGTGTAAGAGTTTAGTGGATAATAACGATGGATGTTTTACAGCGGCTACAGTTAAGAGCCACTACTTTTAATAAAATTCGTGATTATTTTGCTAAACAAGCTGTGCTAGAAGTGGATACGCCACAACTCAGTCATGCTATTGGCACCGATCCCCACTTACATTATTTCACTGCAGATTTTTCTATTGCAGGCGGCAAAGCAGCCGAAACGCTTTATTTACAAACTTCACCCGAGTTTGCCATGAAGCGCTTGCTGGCGGCAGGCAGTGGATCAATCTATCAACTTTGCAAAGCCTATCGTAATGGTGAAGTTGGTCCGCTACATAACCCTGAATTCACGCTGCTAGAGTGGTATCGCGTCGGCTTTGATCATCGCGATTTAATGCAAGACATGGATACTTTTTTACAATATGTTATTCAATCTCACGCTGCAGAATATCAAAGTTATCAATCTTTATTTGAAAAGGCTTTTGATTTTAATCCACACACAGCCAGCATCACCCACATCCAACATAAAACGCAGCACCTTGACTTAGATCACACCCTCACAGACCGTTTTGACAAAGATACCTGGTTGCAATATTTGCTTGCAACCTACATTGAACCCACGCTGGGTATCAAAACCCCTACTTTTATCTATGATTTTCCTGCTTCGCAAGCAGCCCTTGCACGTATCCGCATAGATGATTTTCCTGTTGCTGAACGCTTTGAGGTATACATCAATGGCATAGAGCTTGCTAACGGCTTTCACGAACTTCGTGATGCAACAGAACAACAAAAACGATTTGAAAATGATTTGGCTTATCGCAAAAAAAAGAATTACCCACTACCACCCATCGATCAACACTTTCTTGCTGCACTCCCCCAATTACCTGCTTGCGCAGGCGTTGCACTCGGCATTGATCGCTTGATGATGATCGCAGCACAAACACACTGCATTCAAGACGTCATTTCATTTCCGTTCGAGCGTTGTTAAAAGGTATTCTGTTAATCCAACAACCTCCACCTTCTCATGTAAAAAATAACGTTTTTTACCTGGATAGATGACCGTTATTTTTTTTAAGGATACTTCCTTTAACGCCGTTAACATCGATGCCATTAGCTTAGGCGCAGAAGTGTATTTACACTCAAACCCCAGCAACCCCTCACCTGCTTCAATACACAAATCTAACTCTGCACCACTGTGTGTAGCCCAAAAGTAACATTCTTCTGATCGAACAGCGTGGTGACGAATGATTTCTTCAATTGCAAACCCCTCCCACGAAGTTCCCAACCTAGGGTAAGTCAACAAGGTGTTTTTATCTTGCAACCCCAACAGCGCATGCAAAATACCACTGTCACGAAAAAATAATTTACTTGCCTTCACTTGCCGTTTTTTTAAATTTGCAAAATAGGGTTGTAACGCTCTCACCATGAAAGTACCGCACAATATATCTAAGTAATGACGCATGGTTTTATCTGACACACCCAAAGAGCGCCCTAGCTCTGAGGCATTAAAAATCTGCCCATGGTAATGGGCCAGCATCGTCCAAGCACGATGTAGCTGTTTAGCAGGAATTTGAATACCCAGCGCAGGAATATCTCTTTCAAGAAAGGTTTGGATATAAGCTTTTCTCCAAGCAAAACTAATTTCATCCGTATCAGCAAGGTAGGCTAATGGAAAACCACCACGCACCCATAACTTTTCCAAATCATGTGTTTCAGAAAAATTAAATGGCGTCAGCTCTTGATATGAAATTCGACCCGCCAAAGTCTCAGAGGATTGTTGAATAAGATCACGCGATGCACTCCCTAGGATGAGATATTGTTGTGTATCACGATGCTTATCAATCAACACACGCAATGTGGGAAATAAATCAGGGCGTTTTTGGACCTCATCAATCACTATCAGCCCTTCGAGCGACCCCAAAGACAGCTTGGCATCTTCTAAACGATGCAGATCTTCGAAATCTTCCAGATCAAAATAATGTGATGAAAAGTTTTCTTCTGAAGGGTAGCGTCGCTTGAAGTACTGCCTCGCCAGCGTCGTTTTGCCACATTGGCGCGGACCGAGCAAAGCCACTATCGGCGTTACCCGAAAAGCTTGATCTATCCTGCTTATATAATCTTGTCGTTTCATGGGAACATTGAAAATTCGGACTACGTATCCGAATTTTCAATAAAATAGGCTGTTTTGTCAAGAAAATGTTTGAAAATTCGGAAGTCAGCTCCGAATTTTCAAGCTAACCTGATGTTATGTGGCGTCCAAAAGAAGCAGGGTTGCGTGACACAACCGCCCTTTCAACAGGGGCACGAGGCGGTTTACCTGCAAAAAACCCCAGACCAAGCAAACGCTTGGCTAGGCTCGATTGTGCACGCTGCGCCAAGTCACTCGCATACTGTCCAGCACACGTTCCCAACAAAGCACTCCCGCTTGCCACACCCGCACTCACACCCGCCCAGACGCGCTCACTCACCTGCGCGTAATATGCCGCTTCTGCACAGGCGACCATGCTTGTTACAGCTTTTCTTGCAAATAAGGTTTTGCCTGCGCTCACTTTAAAATAAGCACACGCGTATGCCACAGACGCATCAGCAAGCGGCGCTAAAATCGATCCTGAAGTCAGCGATTGACGCACATCTTCGGGTAAAAACACATTTGCAAAACCTGCTGCAAAGGAATAAGCCCCACTGGCTGCGATCTGTCTCAACCTTGCCTGCCTTTGCGCGCTGACATACTCAGGCACGGCTGCATAAGCCTGTTGCAGTGCTCGCGTCACATCCGGTTCAGCGCAATTTTTCCCTGCAGAAAGTTGCTGAAGCTCGCTGTTCATTTCAACAAAAATTTCACAGCGTGGCTGAAGTTCAGCACAGTCCTCTTGCGCGCAAGATATCCCTGAGGACGCCACAGGCCACACACGGTAACGCACGGTAAACCCTGTCGCGTGAACAGACGTTTCTATCTCCTCATGGGGGAAAGAAGCGCTTGCATCATAAAAAATATCGCCTTCAAATGCTTCACCTGCACTGGGTTTGGATGAGGTAGTTTCTTCAGGCGCCGCCCAACGCTGAACAGGATCAAAAAGTTGTGATCGCGCATATTGCATCGCAAAATAAGGGCCTTTTATCAAAACGGAGAGATAAAAAGGTAAAGTCAAACGACTACTTGCAGAGGAGGTTGCTGCTGGCAAAGCCGGCTTAATCAAAGCTTGTCTGGTCACCTCTATCTCATTCCTGATGGCTTCTATGTCGCTGATTACGGGCGGCGCTGCGGGCAAATCAAACACAGCGGGTGGCAGAAAAAGCGGTCCCCACTTTTTCACATCATCATCACGAAAAGGTTGCCAAAGTAGGGTAGCCCATTCTTGTGTGCTGCTGGGTAAATTCGGTGTTTGAGACAAATCAGCATAAAACTGAATAGCAGGATGATCGTTTTTCAAACCCAACAAAAGCGCATCGGTCATCTTCAGATAATGACTCAGGCCGACCAAGCCCATCAAAGACTGGTATAAACTGCTACGCACAGCACCGCGTTCACTTTGTTCAAATTGCTCAATTGTTTTTTGATAAAGGTTTCCTAATGCTTGAACCGCAGTTTCAAATGCTGCTTCCGTTTGATTTTCTAACATCGCTTCGACTTCTTCTGAAAGCGCTTGTGTTACTTGCCAGGCACTGGCTTGCATCAACGGGGGCGACACGGAAAAAGCAGAGCTGGGATTGCGGTGATGAATCAACGGTGTGGTCATATTGAATTGATCGCCTGTTGCAGACAGGTTGCCATACCATAAAGCGTACGCAGCTTCATTGCTGATATATTCTCTCGCCACGTTGCCGCTGATTTGCCAAGACTGCATTAAAACAGGTTCTTCGTTCACAGCCTGCCAATCAGCACGAATATCAAAAATAAAACGCGTTTGATTTTCTGTGACTGGCGCTTTTTGTGTAGTATAAGATAAGTGAATTTCGCCCAACCCCAATAATTCGTTGAGTCTCGCGCGTGGTGGCAAAGGAATGGCATCACCCTCTAATGTAATCGTAGGGTGATCTGCCGATGTTGTTGTTGGATAAATAGCGCGGGGTTCTTCGGGTAATAGTGCTTTTAACTCATCGTCCGTTTTTTCAAACAAGGTGATCAACGTATGCGGATTTTCGTGTAATGTCGACCAAAGCGGATGTTTCTTCGCCGCTAACGCACGCGATTTTAAGGCGGCTTCACGTTCATATTTTCGCTGACGTAAATATTGCCTTCCTTCGCGCGATAACAAACGAAATTGTTTTACGCTTTCCTCATCACGCTGGTGTATTTCTCTTGACGCTAATGGATCGCGCGCATAAGCAATCGCAGTAATTTCTGCATCGGTCAACGCTGCGTAAGGCACCTCCCCAACGGATTGACCGAGCGGTGTTAAAAAATCAACAGACTCAAAATGGGTACCATTAAAAAATACCTTTTTTTGTGGATCATTTATCCTGGCCTGATTGACGGTTTGAAATCGCGAGAGGTTTGTCAGCGGTGGGCGCTGCAAACTAAAATTAAATGCTTTTGGTAATGTTTCTAAAATAAGGGGAGGCTGACTAAATTGCATTGTGATAGTTATGTGAGTTTGATGTGATGCTGCGGGTAGCGGCAACCAATTCATCCATGGCACGAGAGAATAGAAACCACGCATTTCGATATTGCGATTACGAGAACCACAAGTATCATGGTTTACTTTTACTGTTGCCTCAACCTCTTCAAAACGATCATGCCCCATCCCATTTGGAAGGATTGATGTAGAGCAAGCCCCCATACTTCCACAAGAGGTGTAGCTATACAGACGATCCCAGCCAAAAGCAAAACGCCACGCTGGCGTATCTAAATCAAAAGACAAACTCTGTGGCACGCTAGATAAAATAGCGCTTGAAGGTTCAAATCGATTGATCTGTGTCACGACATTGTCTATGCGTTGCCTTGCGCTTTCTTCGGCAATGTGAATTTGTTCTCTTAAAAAATCTTGCTCTAATTGCCGGAATGCGGCTTGTGCCTGCACCATGAGATCGGATAAACAGCTTGTAATCCACACACGGTTATTGCGACTTTGATACCAACTTTCAATCTGTGTGAGTAACGAAGGCACACCTTCTTGAGAAACAGGGCCTAATAAGCCTTGTATTTTTTCTAAGGTGTAATCGATTTGTTGTCTCAAAAAAACGGGCACTTCACCCTGCTGCATTTGCGCAACCACTTGTTGTCCCACGAAAACCATCTTCAGTGACTGCAACCATGCTGCTAAAGGCGCGAGCTTTTCTTCAGACGCAACGCCTGTTTGGCTCACGCTATACAACGATAAACGATAAAGATCGTCTGCATGCCTTAAAGCCGCAGCACTTTGATTTGTAGCGCCTCCGCTTTGTACCCTTCTGGCAAAATCAACCAAGGCATGTTCCCAACTAGAAACTGGCAAGGAAGTTTCTGTTAATTGATACTGGCCTTGCGACATCCCCAACACAATGGGCTGTACTGCTTTGAAAGCGGATTCTAAGCGCGCAGCGCCCTCAGTAGGCGCACGATTATATTGCTCTGCTGCGATCGCCAATTCATTTAAGCTAGACGCCACGGGTTGTTGAATAATTTGACCCACGCCTTTCAACACCTGATCCAAACGTGCTTCTATCTCATTAAAGCGACCCGTTTGATAGACCTGTGCTTGATCGGCTTGGGTTTGCAGCCGCACAAGCTTTCTGGTTAAGCCAGATAACTGATGTGACAAGGACTGAAAATGCATTTGTCTTTGTGCGTCTGCATCGCGTGCACTCACCGATTGAACTTCTTGCATTTCTTTCAATACCGCCAGTGACTTTTCAACATGGGCCTTCATTTCTAAAGACAAACGATCGGTTGAAAAATCAATTTTTTGACTGACGTGTTCAAAGCCTTTCGCCATCTGATGACTCAGTTGCCTCAATGAGTCATCATTGCCGCCCAAGCCAAAGAGTTGCCCTAAGGCGGGTAAAGCCATCACGATGGCGGTGACAGGGTTGCCCGCAGCGGCCATCGCTACCGAAGCGGATAAAGCTTTAAAACTAGCAGCTGCTTTCATCGAAAACTGAACAGGCTGCGGCAATTTCACTCCAATTGCATGCAAAGACCACGCTGTTTGATAAGCAAACTGCAAACCCTCACTGATCTCAGAAAGATGCGTTGATAAGGCAGGTAGGTTGGGTGAGGCCTCTTCAGGCGCTCTCGCTGCAGGCAATACCGCAGTAGAACGGGCCGGATTTGCAGCAGAGGGACGAGCTGGCGCTCTTGATAATGCCCCCACATGTCGACTGGCAGCAGCAACACATGCTTGAAGATTCACCTTGGGATGAGGTTGCCTCGCTTGCTCCATGATTTTTCTCATGCGCTCGCGTGCACGGGGATAAGGTTGCTTTGCCTGCTCCATTATTTTTCTCACGCGTTCACGCGCACGTGACTGACTTAGACTCATTCGACCTGATGCTTCATCTAAGGCTCCCCAGGCCGCATCCATCCCTTGAGTCCCCAGATAAGCGCCACTTGCGCCTGCCACCAAGACACACGCGGGCTCCCCGGGTCCAAAGATCGCGCAGGGCCCCAGCGCCGCCGCGGCAGCCGCCGCTGCCCCCTCCTCCGCAGCTACAAACAAGGCACCTTGATGCGCCGTTTCTTGCAAGGGGTTGTCACTGTTCAACACCGCATAACCTGCCAGTGCTGCAGAGGCTCCATAAGCACCTGTCCTCACAAAGCCACTCTTAGCCGCGGCTGCAACACTAGAGCTCGCCGCAACACCAGACTCCCCTAACACATGCCCTGCTTCTTTTGCACCAACTAATACCTGTTCTCCTGTATGTACAGCCTCCTCCATGGAAGAATGATCCGGATGTTCTGTTGGTTTACTCATCTTCCAATACCTCTTCTTCTAAAAAAACTTCTGTTAGCAATAAGGGTTTTTTAAAAAAATAAAAAAGCGAGCGCCTGGCTGTCACAGGCCAGTGCACGCTATAAGCTTGAATCCAACGGGCTTCCGCTTGGTCAGGAAAGATTTTCGCTATCTCAAACTCCGTACGCACCAGTGTGGGATCTTGAAATAACACTTCACCTAACGGTTTTTCGCCTAATTGTAATAACGGCTTCGCTGTTTCACCTGATAATAATTTTTCTGTCAAAATGGCACGCCCCCATAAACAGGGTTTCACACCCCCCATTTCTACCACTCTCACCATCACAGGTTGACTCACAGGCATTTTCAATAAACTTGCCTCACTTGTCGTTAAATATTGCTTTGATTGAGACAATAATTTTAAATAAAAATTTTTTCCAAATTTTAATTTCATTGTTGCTGTCATTGAATCGGCTTGCATCATCCAATCTGGCAAAGAAAATTCGTTATTTTTTTGAAATAGCGATAACGGCTGCCATTCACAGGGGGTCATGACGCACGCTCAAAAAATTAGTTAGTAGATCATAGCCACATTCGGTTAACACAGATTCTGGATGAAATTGAACACCAAAAACAGGGTAATCACGATGCTGTAGCGCCATCACCTCTCCCTCTTCACTGTATGCCGTTATCTCTAACACACCAGGAAAATTTTCTTGGCTCACAATCAACGAGTGATAACGCCCTACTTTTATTTCTTTTTTGATATCTTTGAAAATGCCACGCTGCGTATGCTTTATCACCGACGCTTTACCATGCAATGGTTTTTTTGCCTTTGATACCACACCCCCAAACGCTTGCCCCAACGCTTGATGTCCTAAACACACCCCTAACATTGGCACCGTTTGATAAAAATGCTGAATCACCGCCAAGGTAATGCCCGCTTGATCAGGCGCTTTGGGCCCTGGTGATAATACGATATGACTGGGATTTAAATGCGATATCTCAGAAAGCGTAATTTTGTCATTACGCACCACCTGCGTTTTATAACCTAACTGCATGATGTAGCGCGCAAGATTAAATACAAAGGAGTCATAGTTATCGATCACAAGCACCATACAACACCTTTTTTAAAGATTGCACTTTATCTAACGTTTCTTGATATTCTTGTCCAGGCTCAGAGTCTAAAACAATGGCGCCTCCTGCCTGAAAGGTCACCGTCTTGTCTTTGATACAAAACGTTCTAATCGTCATCGCCAAATCCATCGCGCCATCAAAACCAATGTAACCCAAGCCCCCGCAATAAGGCCCGCGTGCGGTGGGCTCAATCTCTGAAATAATTTCCATGGCCCGTAATTTTGGCGCGCCGGTAATAGATCCTCCAGGAAAAACCGCTTTCAACAAATCAATGACGGTTGTTTGTGCGCGCAACTCACCGGTAATCACAGACACGAGGTGATGCACATGCGTAAAACTTTCTAGCCCACAGAGTTTTTCTACAATCACTGAATCAGGCAAACACACTTTCGATAAATCATTTCGCATTAAATCAACAATCATAATATTTTCTGCGCGATCTTTTTCAGAATGAAGCAATGTCTCTGCCAGTTTTTCATCCTCTATCAAATTTTTGCTGCGCGGCCTGGTCCCTTTGATCGGACGCACTTCTACTTTACCCCCTTCTTTTTTGATAAATCTCTCTGGCGACGCAGACACCAAAGACACACCAGGATGAGAAATAAATGCTGAAAAAGGCGCTGGATTAATTTGTCTTAACTTCAAATATAAATCAAAAGGCGTTGCGTTTTCAGTTAAACAAGCTTGAAATCGCTGAGAAATATTCGCCTCAAAAATATCTCCTGCCAAAATATAATCTTTCACTTCTCTCACTGCTTGGCAATAATTTTCTTGCGTAAAATTAGATTGGATCTCACCAGAGATCATTTTTTTTATAGCGCTCGGCACTACAGCAGGCTGCTGTAATAATGTGAGTACCCACGCTATTCTTGACTGCGCATGCGCTAAACGATCAGGTGCTACACGGTGTGATAACCCAGAAGAGAAAATAAAGGATTTTTGTTTTGCATGATCAAAGGCGATCACTACATCATAAAACCCCACACTGATATCCGGAAACTGCATATCATCTAGAGGAGGCTTCGGCCACACTTCTAAATATTGGATGAGATCATAAGCAAAAAACCCCATAATACCCCCTTGAAAAGGCGGGTAACCTGGTAACGATTGTAATGTATAGGCTTTTAATTGCTGTTCTAACGTTACAAAGGGATCTTCATTTTTCAGTTGTAGACATTCAAAAGGATCAACACCAATAAAACTGTAGCCTTCCTCATCTGCACTTTCGAGTAACACCGCACCAGGCTGTTGTGAAACTTTTGAAAAAACATCCAGGGGTTTACAAAAAGGAATTTCTTTAACAAGGGGGCGGATCATTGTTTTTGGCTGGATTGCTTCGCTGACGAAGCAATGACGGCCCGGAGGGGGGAATGACTAGGTTGCTTCGCTGACGAAGCAATGACGGACCGCAAGGGGAAATGACTGGGTTGCTTCGCTGACGAAGCAATGACGGGCCGAAGGCAAAGCGCTACAAACATCTTTATCACGCCACCTCTAAATCTAATTTTTCTTGACGTTTAGCAGCACGACGCATCAACAAAAACGGCACACCACAAAATGTCAACAAGCCACCCACTAAAAACGCTTCATAGTAAAATACATTCCCAATATTGAGTTTGGCAGGCGGAAAAAAGCCTAAACAAATCGCGATAAGGCAACTTAAAATACCCAATGTCACCACCACCCACATACCCAATTTACCACCCGGAATTTCATAAGCCCGCGCCACCATGGGGGCAACATAACGTAACCGTATCGCTGCAGCAAACACAAGCGCGTAATACAATAAAGCCACTTGCGATGTCAGTGCTGTTAAAATCCAATAAGAACTATTTACCGTCGGCATCAATAAAAAAACAGAACACAACACGCTAAAAATACTGGCTTGAAATAATAAAATGCCCACCGGGGCGCCTTTGATATTCACATGATGCAATGAGCGCAACACGCTACTTTCTTTTGCCGCAATCAACAAACCTCGCGTAGGGCCAATCACCCAAGTTGACACCTCAGACATACACCCAATCACTATCGACAAAGTGACTATAGGCAATAACCACCTTAAATGATAAGCACTGAAAAATTGACTAAACGCATCAATCAAACCCGACACAAAATTTAACTCTTGACGCGGAATCACCATCGCAATCGCCAGCGAAGACAACACCAATGAAAACCAAATTAAAATAGAGGAGTAACACAATGCACGCGGATAATTTTTTTCAGGGCGTTCTACCTCCCCCGCATGAATAGCCGACATTTCCATGCCCATCAAACTAAAAATCAAGCTGATCAAAAAAGCAAGATTTCCTAAGTTTTGTGTACTCGGCAAAAAGCTGCTGGCTGAAAAATCAATTTGTGCAGGTCGCCCTGACCACAACCAATAAACCCCTAATCCCACAATTAATACCATAGGTGTCACCGTGCCCATCAATGCACCCCACACACTGATGCGCGCAGACACCTTGATGCCCATACAATTAATCAAGGTAACGATCCAATAAATAGAGAGCACCATCGCCCACATATACACTTTATTCGCGGCCAAACTAGGGTTAATCAAATACGCTAATGTACCCGCAATAAAAGATAAAATAGTGGGATACCACACAACGTTATAACCCCACTGCAACCAGATCGCCAAAAAACCAAGTCGACGCCCAAATGCTTCACGCACCCAAATATAAGCACCGCCCGTTTGTGGCCAACCCGTCGCTAATTCCGCTGCCACTAATACGCAAGGAATATAAAACATGATCGCAGCAACGGCATAAAAGAAAACAAGGGCCGTACCATATTCCGCGCTCACTGTTAAATTTCGAAGGCTGTCTACTGCAATGACATTCATCATCGTCAAACTAAACACACTCAGTGGTTTATGTTTCTTACTCAACTCCATTACTCACCGCCCTATTTGTACGACAATTCAATGCGTTACGACATTATTTTTCTTTTTCGTCTCTTCGCGCGTTGAATCAATAAAAAGGGGAAACCACAAAACACAGTTAATCCCGCTAATAAAAATGCATCATAATAAAAAAGATTCGCCATATTTAATTCTTTGGGTGGCTGAAACCCTAAACAGGTTGCGCCCAAGCAAAACACAATGCCCGTAACCACCACCACCCACATCCCCGCTTTGCCACCCGGAATTTGAAAGTGTCGCTTCACCAGAGGCGCGCAATAACGCAAGCGGATCGCTGCGGCAAAAAGCAAAATATAATAAAGCAACGCTAACTGTGAGGTGAGTGCAACCAACACCCAATAAGAACTATTCACACTCGGCATCAATAAAAATGCGCTACATAACAACGTAAACACACACGCTTGAAAAACTAAAATTTTAGCGGGCGCTCCTTTGGCATTGACAAAATGCAGTCGTCGCATGATGCCACATTCTCTTGCCGCAATTAACAAACCCCGCGACGGCCCTACTATCCAAGTAGAAACACCCGATAAGCAGCCAAACACGATGGCCAACACCATAACAGGTAACCACCCGCTTAAATGATACGACTTTAAAAAAACAGCAAACGCATCGACTAAACCAGACACTAAATTGAGTTCTTGGTGCGGGATCACCAACGCAATAGCCAAAGAAGAAAAAACCAGTGAAAACCAAATAATAATCGCAGAATAAAGCAAGGCCTTAGGATAGTTTTTTTCAGGTTGCACCGCATCTCCTGCGTGAACTGCTGACATTTCCATCCCCATCAAACTAAAAATAATGCCTATCAAAAAGGCTAAGTTTCCCATACTGTAAGTTGTTGGCAACATTGACTGCCATGTCAACGGGATTTGCATGGCATTGCCTTTCAATAGCCAAATCACCCCTAGCACAATAATGACGCCCATTGGCATTAACGTCCCTAATACGGCGCCACTGACACTAATTTTGGCGGAGACACGAATACCCAAACAGTTCAGCAACGTCATGCCCCAATACAACACCAACACCGCTGCCAGCATGTAATAGTTATTGGTTGCTAATGATGGCGCTAAAACAGCAGCCAGCGTGCCCACAATGAACGATAAAATTGTGGGGTACCACACAACATTGTAGCTCCACTGCAACCACATCCCTAAAAACCCCCAGTGCTGACCAAAGGCTTCTCGGATCCAAATATAGGCGCCCCCCGTTTGAGGCCAACCCGTCGCAAGCTCTGCACCTATCAAGATAGAAGGAATATAAAATACCAGCGCAGCAACCGCATAAAAAAATACCAATGATGCGCCATATTCTGCACTGACTGCTAAATTACGCAGGCTATCTACCGCAATCACATTCATCATCGTTAAGGTAAAAACGCTTAACGCTTTGTGTTTATTCAGCACAATTCCCATATCTTCTTTATCCTAAAAAACTTTCTTATTTATAGGGGCTCAAAAAAATGCCCTGTATTTGTTGGCAAAGAAAATTGCTCAGGGTAAGTAACCCTGTGTAGATAAAGTCCATTTGCGGGGGCGGTAACACCGCCAGAGGTCCGATCTCGTGTCGCTAATACAGCTTGAGCCCAGTTGGGCGCTTGCAGGCCTTCACCGATGGGTAAAAGCACACCCACGATGTTTCTAACCATGTGGTGAAGAAAAGCGTCAGCTTCAACGCCAACAACTACAAAATCATTTTTACGATTAATTGTCAAATCAAAAACAGTACGGACTGCGCTTTTAGCCTGGCATTCTGATGCTCGAAAAGAAGAGAAATCGTGCTTACCCAGAAAATATTGGGCGGCCGCTTGCATCCTTCCAAGCTGTAATGGCCGGCAATGCCAAGTCACCTTACGGTTAAAAATAGCAGGCCGCACCCAGCCGTTATCTATCACATAAACATACCGTCGACGCACCGCACTAAAACGCGCATGAAAAGTCTTGGGCACGAACTGCGCCCACTTCACGACAATATCCGGCGGCAAATAAGCATTGGCACCCAACACCCAAGCCCGTATATCTCGCACAGCGGTTGTATCAAAGTGAATGACTTGACCTGTTGCATGCACCCCTGCATCCGTGCGACCTGCAACAACGACCTTAATAGCGTGATTTGCAAGCTGGCTTAATGCTGATTGCAAAGCCTGTTCAATGGTAGGGATCGCTTGCTCTGCTTGCAGCTGAAAGCCATGGTAAGCTGCGCCGTCATACTCCACTCCCATGGCAACGCGCATTATTCCCACTCAATGGTGGCAGGTGGCTTGCCCGTAATATCATAAACAACACGCGAAATGCCCGGTACTTCATTTACAATGCGGTGTGCAACATTAGAAAGCAGGGAATGGGGCAACTCGGCCCAATGGGCTGTCATGAAATCTTCTGTTTGCACCGCACGCAAGGCAATCACTGGCGCATATTGGCGCGCATCGCCCACCACACCCACTGAATTAACAGGCAGAAATACAGCAAAAGCTTGGCTTGTTTGATAATAAAAATCGTGTTGATGCAGGGCTTCAATAAAAATCGCATCGGCCATACGCAGCTTTTCTAACGCTTCCGCCGTCACCTCACCCAATATGCGCACCCCCAAACCCACCCCAGGAAAAGGATGACGATAAAGCCAAGCCTGTGGCAATCCTAAAGATAACCCCACTTGGCGCACTTCATCTTTAAATAATGATCGCAATGGCTCGATGAGTTTCATCTTCATCGAGGCAGGTAACCCACCCACATTATGGTGCGACTTAATCACCTGTGATTTGCCAAGAGAGGCGTGTGCCGACTCAATCACATCTGAATAAATCGTGCCTTGTGCTAGCCAGCGTACATCCCCTAGCTTGCTTGCCTCTTCTTCAAATACTTCAATAAAGGTTTTACCAATTACTTTTCTTTTTTCTTCTGGATCGGTGATCCCTTGTAAAGCCTTTAAAAATAGCTTCGATGCCTCTATTTTCACTAAGTTAAAATGGCGCTCTTTTCCAAAAAGCGACATCACTTGCTCTGCTTCTTGATGTCGCAGCAAACCCGTATCGATAAACATACAATAGAGTTGATCACCTATGGCTTGATGTAACAGGGTCGCGGCAACTGAAGAATCCACCCCACCAGAAAAAGCTAAAATTACTTTTTCATTTTTCACTTGCTCACGAATGGATTCCACCATTTGCGGAATCACTTTAGATGGCTGCCAATGCGGTTGACAGCCACAAATAGCATAGATAAACCGCTTGAAAATCGCCTCACCCTGCGGCGTGTGTGTCACTTCAGGGTGAAATTGCAAACCATAGAAGTGACGAAGCGGATCCATCATTGCAGCAAACTCTACATCGGATCGCGCCATCGCATAAAACCCTGGCGGCAATTGGGTGACGTGGTCACCATGACTCATCCAAACATCCATCTGCTTATCTTGCCCCACCACCTCGTGGTTTAGTAAAGATTGTTCTGCAAACTCGGCAGGAAGGGCTGTCACAGCAAGCGCCGCTAACCCAAATTCACAACGTGCACCCGCTTGCACGGCCCCACCCAATTGCACCGCCATGGCTTGCATGCCATAGCAAATACCTAAAACAGGCACTCCCAGCTCAAACACCATCGGTGGCACTTGGGGCGATGCCGCCTCGTTAACAGACGCAGGCCCGCCCGACAGAATAATGCCCTGCGGCTGCAGCGCGCGCAGCGTTTCTGGCGTGATGTGACAAGGATGCAGCTCACAATAAACCCCTAATGCGCGCACGCGGCGGGCAATCAGCTGACTGTACTGTGAACCAAAATCCAGGATAACAATGGGGGTCGACTTTTTCATCGCGCCAAAATAGCACAAAGTCGTTGATGGATAAAGGAAAATACGCCCGCCAAGACCTGGCTTCGCCCAGCATTTTAGGGCAGAAAAAAATATTGACACGTCGCAATGTAAGCAGTATTTTCACGCACATATTAGGTTATTTAAGAGAGCACTCATGGCCAACACCCACCGCAAAACTGAATTACTCTCCACTGAAATTCAGCACATCGATATTAAAAATTGCAATACCGCTGATCTCGTTGCCGCAATGCAAAATACCGCATTTCAAGCACGCAACTTATCACGCGCAGCACAAATCTATACGCAAATGATCAACGATAAAGACTGCGGTATTATTTTGTGTTTGGCGGGTTCTCTTATCAGCGCGGGCATGAAAAAAATCATCATCGACATGATCGATAGCAACATGGTCGATGCGATTGTTTCTACTGGCGCCAATATCGTTGACCAAGATTTCTTTGAAGGCTTAGGCTTTAAACATTATCGTGGCTCTTCACAATTAAATGATGTGGAATTACAAGAACTTGCCATCGATCGTATTTACGATACGTTAATCAATGAAGATGAATTGCGCATTTGTGACGACACGATTTGCCAAATTGCCAATAAAATGGCGCCAAAAGCCTATTCTTCTCGAGAGTTCATTCAAGAGATGGGACAATACCTTGAATTAAACGGCAAAAATAACGAATCTATCGTATTGCGTGCTTACCAAAAAAATGTACCCATTTTTGTGCCCGCTTTTAGTGATTGCAGCGCAGGTTTTGGTTTGGTGATGCATCAAGTACAACATCCTCAAAATCATGTCAGCATTGACAGCGTCAAAGATTTTCGCGAACTCACACAATTAAAAATCAGCGCCAAAGAAACTGGCTTGCTGATGTTAGGTGGCGGCGTTCCCAAAAATTTTGCGCAAGATATTGTGGTGGCCGCTGAACTCTTAGGTAAAGAAGCGCCACTACATAAATATGCGGTGCAAGTCACTGTGGCTGATGAACGTGATGGCGCACTTTCTGGCTCTACCCTACGTGAAGCTTGCTCTTGGGGCAAAGTCTCTGTGGTGCACGAGCAAATGGTCTTCTGCGAAGTCACCATTGCCCTGCCACTGATTGCACACTACGCCTACCAAAAAAGTGCATGGCAACATCGCCAAGCACGCGAATATAGCAAATTATTCTAGTGCTATTCCCCTTCCGGGCTGTCATTACTTTCGTCAGCGAAACAATCCATTTCCCCTCTGGACTACCATTGCTATGTCAGCGAAGCAATCCACTCCCCCTTTCGGGCCGTCATTGCTTTCGTCAGCGAAGCAATCCACTCCCTTTTCGGGGGCCGTCATTGCTTTCGTCAGCAAAGCAATCCACTCCCCCTTTCGGGCCGTCATTGCGAGCGCAGCGAAGCAATCCACTCCCCCTCCGGGCCGTCATTGCGAGCGCAGCGAAGCAATCCATTTAAATAAGGTATAACTCATGTCTGATTACTCCATTCAACAAGCCAGAGAAATTTATAATATCGCGCAATGGAGTGATGGCTATTTTGACATTAACGAACAGGGTCGCTTGCAAGCGTATCCTGATGGGCAGCGCAACCGCAACAGCATTGATCTGGGCAAATTAACCGAAGCCATCCGCAAAGCGGGGCTCACTTTTCCTATTTTGGTGCGATTTAACGACATCTTGCATCAGCGTTTTCAATCTCTTAATGATGCTTTTTCTAAAGCCATTCGCGATCATGACTACCGCGGCCTATTCACAGGCGTTTACCCGATTAAAGTCAATCAACAACGTCATGTTGTAGAAGAAGTGCTGCACAATAATAATTGTTCCAACATTGGATTAGAGGCGGGTAGCAAGCCAGAGCTATTAGCCGTTTTAGCACTGTCTACCAATCAAAACTCCGTGATTGTCTGCAATGGTTATAAAGATCGTGAGTACATTCGCTTAGCGCTCATCAGTCAAAAGCTAGGTCACCGTGTTTATATCATCCTAGAAAAAATGTCTGAATTAAATTTGATTCTGGAAGAATCAAAAAAAATGGATATTCAACCCACGGTCGGCATTCGCATTCGTTTAGCCTCTATGGGGGCAGGCAAATGGCAAGATACAGGCGGTGAAAAATCAAAATTTGGTTTTTCTGCCTCACAAGTTTTACATATTGTTGAAACCTTAAAGCAACACAATGCCCTTACTATCTTACAGGTATTGCATTTTCACTTAGGCTCTCAAATTGCCAATATTGCAGACATTCAACGTGGTATGCGCGAATGCGCACGTTACTATGCCGCACTGGCTTGCATGGGCGTACCCATTCATACGGTTGACGTAGGCGGAGGGCTTGCGGTGGATTATGAAGGCACCCATACCCGCGCATTTTGTTCGATGAATTACACCATGCAAGAATACGCCAATAATATTGTGTATACCCTGGCGGAAGTGTGCCAAGAACATCACTTACCCCACCCGCATATTATTACCGAATCAGGGCGCGCCATGACAGCCCATCATGCGGTGCTTATCACCAATGTCATTGCCGTTGAGCCCGCTACTAACCTAGAAAACATGTGTGAACCCACAGAAGACTCACCGCAAATTTTAAGAGATCTGTGGGAAGGTTATAAAAATCTATCAGAGCGCACTGCATTAGAAGCCTATCATGATGCTTGTTATTGGCTTCAAGAAGCACACACTATGTTTACACATGGTATTGTTGATCTAGGCGCACGCTCACAAGCAGAAAAAATATATTATGCCACTTGCTTGAAAGTCAGAGATCACCTAAAACATTCCATTCGGTCTCATCGAGAAGTGTTAGATGAATTAAATGAAAAACTTGCAGATAAGTTTTTTTGTAATTTTTCGCTTTTTCAATCGTTACCTGATGCTTGGGCCATCGATCAAGTTTTTCCTATCATTCCACTCGAAAACCTAGACAAGCCTTTAACACGTCGTGGCATTCTACAAGACATCACGTGTGATTCAGACGGTCGCATTGATCTCTATGTGAATGAACAAGGCCTCGACAGCACCTTACCGCTACCCCCTTATGATCCCGATCAACCTTATTTATTAGGCATTTTCTTAGTAGGGGCTTACCAAGAAATTTTAGGAGATTTACATAACTTATTTGGTGATACCCACTCTGTTCATGTCTCTCTGACAGCCGATGGAGGATATCGCATTCAACAGCCCATGGAAGGGGATACCGTAGAAGAAGCCTTACGTTATGTTCATTTTGAAGTAAAAGACTTACTCCTTTCTTACAGCCAACAATTGGTACGCGCAGGCCTGCCAACGCAAGAGCAACAAGCTTATTTAAAAGAACTCGAAAGCGGCTTGCGCGGCTATACTTACTTTGAGGATTTTGACGGAGAATAACGCATGGATGAAGTCCAGGTGAAGGAAAACATAAAAAATCTTGCACAAGACAATGCGGATGTAGTGGTTGTGTGGATTTATGGTTCTCGCGCCAAGCAAACAGCCTCACTTGAAAGCGACTATGATCTCGCCATTGCTTTTAACACTTTCCCGCAAGACACGCTGCAAAGGCGCTTACGCCCAGAAATACTAGCCATTGACTGGGCAGCCTTACCACCCTTCATTGAAAAAACACTCACGAAGATTTTGATGGTGGGGTTTTACGCTTTGTTTCTTTTACGATTTCTCTTAACGCACTGTGTTTTTCTTTTTTTCCAAAAAAAGTAAATTTTCCTTGCGCTTTATCTTTTCTTTTATTTTTTCGATAAGTTTCGCGGAACCCTTGTTCTGGATGATGCGAAAAAATTATTTTTACTGCAATAATGATTTTTCGAAGCGCCTCTTTTATTTTTTCTGAAACCGTTTTTGATTGAAATAAAATTTTAAATTCTGGCTGTTTTTTTAAATTCCACACTTCCCGCTTAAATTGCGAAAAATCGTCATTGGCAGGATAGGGTATTGCACGATAGCCTTCTACTTTCTCTTTCACCGCTGCGATAAAATTTTCTGCTTGCACTGGCGATTTTGATGCAGATAACACTTGCTTCAAAGAATCAAAAAAAGAATCCTCTTCAATACCTTGCGGGACTTCTTCTGTCACAACAGCACTTTCAGAAGACACAGGCTCCTCAGGCGCTGATGAGACCCAACATAAAGCCCCTCCCGTTCGCTGCCTTGCAAACTCAAGCAATTCACGTAACGTAGCAATCGCCTCGCGATGACTTGCTTGGCTTTTTTGCGCTTTCAAAAACCCATCGACCAGCATTTCACGCTCAGCAGGTTCTAACGTAGGAAAATTCACTTCTAAAATCTGAATTAAACTCGATTTTTGATAATCTTCACCTATTACATGCAAACATCGATTGGCTAAAGCATTTGAAATGGATTGTCTGCCCGCCATTGAAATTGGATTTTGTGTCCCAACAAATAAAAACCCAGGCTTTTTAGCAGGACGTCCTTCTAAATCCTGCCCAGAGATCACAGCGTTAAACAATTTTTCCATGGTCACCTGTGCATTACACTCATCTATCAACAATACGGCCCCTTCATGAAAGGCTTTTAAAATAATTTTTGTTTTTAATGCATAGGGTGTATTGATGGGGAGATGATAATATCGCTTTCCGCTTGATGACACGCTGGTTTCATCTGTCAAACTTGCTTTTTGATAACCCATTTTCGCCAACGCCCACATCACAAAGTGACTTTTGCCAATGCCACTGGGGCCCTCATAAATCAACCCAGGTAAAGGTGACGCTACAGTGGCCTGTCCACGCGATCGCAATAAAGGACACAAAAGATCAAATGCAGCTTGATGTTCCGTCGTCAACACAAAGGAATAAGCACTTGAAGCAACCTTAAACGCCTCTTTTTTTGCTTTAATCTGAAATGCAGAAAACGCAGACTCATCGTAAGAAAAATTCGATTTAAACACTTCCCATAAAAAAACAGGCAACCCACTTTTCGCAACCTGATACGCACAATACTGCGCCAAAGCAGCCATATTTACCTTTCTGCCTTGATCAGACTGTAAGTGATATTGACTCACAAACAAAAGAGCCATCACCTGCAACTGACGCGCCGTAAAATATTCTCGCGCCTCAGGCATTGTCTGAATAATCTTTTGATACACTGCCATAAAACAGGTAGCAATTTTTTCTTTTTCAGCCGCACGCAAATGCGTCAACCCTTCTAAAACAGGCGCAATATTTTGTTGGTATAAGCTTGCCAAAGGTAAATCTTCAAACACCACCACTTCTTCTTCTCGAACAGACTGTAAAAATAAATCAGGTAATTTTCGCTCTCCACCATAGCTCAAAGGATTACACGCAAAAATGACTTTATGTTTTTCTGTTAACGGATATTGCACGCCTTCAAACCACACCACAGGCGGTTGTTGACGTAAATCATTTAACAAAAGCCAATCCATTTTTGTTTCAAGATTCGCTTCATCTAAAAATAAAACACCCCCCTTTTTATTTTCTAACCACGATTTTAATTTTTCTCTGCCCCAATAAGCACGCGGATATTGTGATTTAACAAAGGCTGTCTTGCCTACGCCTGTTGGGCCCACCAATACCACCCAAGGATGATTTTCTAAAACAGTCTCTACTGCTTTCTTCCGTAACGCATTAAATTTTTCTGTTTTTTGTTTTGCATGATAATCCCAATCTGTTTGAAATGCTGTCTGCGCACTCACAGGCAGCGCTAACAACGCTTTTGGTGTCGCGGGAAGCAATACATTTTCTATTTCCTGCACACAAGGAAATAATTCTCTTACCCTCGCATCATCCGTCATTAATACGAGTTGTCCCCCAAAAGAATTTATTTTTATTTTTTCACCATTTAACCAAATATAACCTGTACTCAATGGTAATAAAGCTTGGATAAGATCCTCAGATACCGGCCCTTTTAATACAACACGTTCGCCCGCGCAAAACCTTTTCCAAATTTCAGTCTCCATAAAACGAGCTTGCAATTGTGTCTTACCCAATTCATCCTCAGCCACACTGGCCTGCATACGGGGCAAAATATCACTGACCAATAAACTGTTGGTCAAGCTCATCACGCTGGTTTTGCCTTGTCTTTTGGGTAACGCAACTACGCCCGCCTCTACATCTTGTGTGTGAATCACCGTAAAAAAATCTGTGTGTATTGATGCCGCCGCACTCATCTCTGACACAATTTTTTTGCTATTGAGCACCCGTTCTAACACGTCTGGCAAAACACAACCTGATGCTTTTAACACAATCGTCAATGTAATATTGCGCCGCTGAACTTCCATCAATAAACAAGACCACTGATCGGCACTCAACGATTGGCTCACCACCAAGGTCAATGCCTTATCTTGATAACTTTCTAAAATACCGGCTTTTTTACCCAGCCTGCTGCCATCAACACAACAATATTGACTGAAAAACAAAGCGAATTGATTTTGGCTTATGATCTCCACTGATTCATCAGATGCGACTGATTCACTCAACATCACGCCTTGCAATTGCTTTTCCCAATCGTAACCACCCTCCTCCGTTTGAAGCTGAATACTGTTTGAAATCGACAAGCTTTGGCCATAGAGATCCATTTTTCTCTCTAAAAAAAGTTTTTGCCAAAACACATCAAATGCAGGATCCCCCAATGGCGGATTGCGCAACACCACCATTCTTGCTTGCGTCCCCGTCAACACATCCTGTAAGTCTTGCTTTCTTTTAAAAACTAACCCCTCATAAACTTCCCATTCCCCTTCCAAAAAACGCCGCCAAGAAATTGCATCATGAAATAGCTCTATCACAAGCTCTTCACGTTCAAGCACACCGTCATTAAAAAGAGGGTTAAGACTTGCTTCATAGGCTCCAGCTAAAGGGTCTTCTAGTGACGAATTTAGTTGCCTTTGCGCTTTAAAACGAGAAAGAAAATCAGGGCCACGATATGCTTCTTGATCTGCAATATTATCAATCCCTATTATTTTTGTGCCCACAGGCAAGGGAATACCATCTAATGTAGGCGGTTCATCCAATAATGTATTGATCGCTATCCGCTCTTGTGCTGTGAAACCACTTAAGTTCAACACTAAAAAACGTTCGTGCGCTTGCAACTTAAAAAAGAAATCATAAAGTTCGCCCCCGCGCCCGGCTTCTTTGACCGCTTCATTGCGCTCATTCAGGCGTAATCTTGGATTTAGAAAAGAAAGTTGCTCAATGCTATTCACATAAAAAACGGGCTTGTTCTGATGACAGGCTTGCTCATGCAAGATATAACCCAAAGTCCAACAGGCCTGCTTATTGTTGCAATCAATCAGCTGACTGCTAGCGCCGTCAAAGATTTTTTTGATAAACACGTCTAACTTGGTTTCTTCTTCAGAAGATCCTCTTTTTAAAAAGGCCTGCTTGATCTTTTTTGCTGTTTCTACAGATGGCTCACTAGGCGTAGGCGCTACGCTTTCATCCGTTTGCTGTTGTGCCGCACTGTCGTCTTGCTTAACGTCTTGAACAGCCTCTTGTGGCGTGTCTTGAGGGGGTTCAGATACTGGCACATCACTCCGTGTTTTTGGCATCTGCTCTGCAGCAGGCGCGCCTAATGCA
>OBEQ011727912.1_pt1 | contig 22714 bp, 21 predicted proteins | sample 1670901 | NCBI WGS metagenome assembly OBEQ01 (sample SAMEA104232315, study PRJEB22302) | groundwater metagenome | biome: forest; feature: aquifer; material: groundwater | place: USA | collected 2011-08-07 | depth 5.4 m
CCTTGATAGTGTTTAAAACCAAGCGCCTCAAAAAAGTCCATATCGACGATACTTGCGCCAGTCGCGACAACTACGTCAACCATATTGGACTTGATAAGCTCGGTATACAAGTCCATACATCCTCCCGCACTGGTACTTCCCGCGAGCGTGAGAATAACCGTACAGTCCGTGTCTCGTACCATCTGGTCGAAGATTTCGGCAGCGTTTGCAAGGTCGCGAGAGGTAAATGACATCTTCGCCATTGATTCAATGATGGGCGTTGAGTCGAACTTCTTTATATCAACGTGTTCAATTACTGTTGAAAGAAGCTCCTTTTTTGTTGTTTTCCGTGGCATGTTAAATAGAAATGTGGTAAAATTATTTTTTTTAAAAGCATACCATATTATTAGTCGAAGTTCAAGAAAATGAGTGACCCTATTACCAAAGTACTCTCACAACCGTTTGCCCGACGTCTCGGACTTTGGTTTGGGGGCGTCAGTGCCTATTATTGGGGATCCTGGCTCTACGACTATCTCTTTGTCTCCTATATACTTTGGACCTACGGAAACTATGAGGGGGGTCTTATCATTATGTTCGCTTCAGTTCTGCTGGACCTCGGCACACTTAAATTCTACGATTGGTTCAAAAAAGATTGGCTTGCACTTGAAACATTAAAGGTGACAGAAACACGAGAAGGTCGGCTTGGACAAGTTATTAAGTGGCTCCACAACAAAGGGGCACTTATAACCATTGTGGTTCTTTCCGTTCTCACCACTCCTTTTATTGTGACGACTTTTATGCGAAAAGGTGCTCACCAGTACGACGGAATGAGTGCACGTGACGCCGTTATCTTTATTGCAAGTTCAGTGATAAGCAACTTATACTGGATTGTTGTCATTGGTAGTGGAGTATCAATCTTGAAATATCTTTATAGTTTTGTTGGAATAATTAACTAAAGTATGTCAGTCACACCATTTTCTTGGACAAGTAAAGAAGTAGATGTACGAGAAACTCCTTACGGAAAGGGGGTATTTGCAACTGCCAATATAGCCAAGGACGAGCGTGTAATTGCTTTCGGAGGATATATGCTTTCCGAAAAAGGGCTAACCTCTCTCTCAAAAGCCCTACAGGAGCACCCTTTTCAAGTTGCCGATGACTTATTTTTTGGCCAGATTGCCGAACACGAACTTTCAACTGCTGACTATCTCAATCACAGCTGTGAGCCAAATTCGGGATTCAAAGGACAGGCTTTTGTTGTCACCATGAGGGATATAAAAGCGGGGGAGGAAATTACCATCGACTACGCAATGTGTACAAGCTCAACATTACTACGTGATATTGAATGTCTTTGTGGAACAAAAAGCTGTAGAGGCACGACGCGACACGATGACTGGAAGGATACAACTCTTCAAGAAAAATACGCCGGTTATTTTCAATGGTACCTCGAAGAGAAAATTCGAACGTCAAGGAAATAGAAGTATACTATTCACATTTTCTGCATAGCATTCTATACTTAACCAATGCTAGAACTTCTTTGCCCGTGGGATGCTCCTACGTTTCTTGTTTTTTCAACAAACGTCCCCAACCTTTTTTACTACTCGCATGGAATTGCTATTGCTTCGGCTCTTCTACTTGGCTTGTTTGTTTTTCTAAAGGACCAAAAAGCACTCATAGGTAAAATACTACTTACGATTAGTGTACTTTTTTCAGTATGGGTATTCCTAGACATTTCTATCTGGGCAACCAACAATCCATCCTTTGTAATGTTTTGGTGGTCAGTCATTATCCTTGTAGAGGTCTTAATATATGCTTTTTCAATTTACTTTTTGCAGGTATTCATAGACGGTAAGGATGTTTCCTTAAAGAAAAAACTATTTATAGGTGTTTTAATTTCCCCGATTATCGTCCTCCTATCGACATATTACAACCTTTCCGGAATAGAGCTTGAGTCGTGCCTGGCAATAGAATCATTTATCCCACTTTATTACACTTACTTTTTTGAGGTCTTAACGGCTATACTTTTATTACACTTTGCGTTTATTCGCTATCGAACAGTAGCAGATAGAAAGAGAAAAAAAGAAGTAGTCCTTATCACTGTTGGCATTCTTCTTTTCTTACTCGCATTTTCATATGGAAACATCATCGGAAGCATTACTACCGATTGGGAACTTGCTCAGTATGGACTGTTTGGCATGCCCGTATTTATAGGCTTCCTCGCCTATATGATTGTTAAGTTTAAGACGTTTGATATCAAAATGGTTGGCGCGCAAGCGCTTATCTTTACTCTTATCGTTTTGATTGGTTCTCAATTCTTTTTCATCAGAAATAACACAAACCGCGTCCTGACCGCCATCACCCTTGCGGTAACAGGTGTCATCGGTATCAACCTTATCCGAAGTGTCAAAAAGGAAGTTGCTTTACGTGAGCGGATTGAAAAGCAAGAAAAGGAGCTCGAGAAAGCAAACACCCGACTTACCGAGCTTGACCAGCTCAAATCGGAATTCGTATCGCTTGCGACACATCAAATCCGAGGACCGCTCACCGCTATAAAAGGCTACGCCTCAATGATGATTCAAGGTGACCTTGGAACCATTCCGGAAAACCTCAAGGACACAATCCACACAATTTACGATTCCAGCACCGCGCTTACGGGGGTAGTGCAGGACTTTCTTGATATCTCCCGCATCGAGCAGGGAAGAATGAAGTATGATTTTTCAATTTTTGATTTAGGAAATCTTGTATACGATGTTGCGCAGGAGCTTGACCCCACTATTGTACGAAAAGGTCTTAAAATTAAACTTGATATTGAAAAGAACCTCGTCGTGAACGCCGACATCGGAAAACTGCGTCAGGTATTTGAAAATCTCATTGATAACGCGATTAAGTACAGCCCGAAAGGAACCATTATTGTGACCGCAAATCGTACGGAAGAAAAGATGGCGCAGGTGAGCATCACGGATAACGGCGTAGGTATCAAACCGGAAACGCTTCCCAATCTCTTCCAGAAGTTTAGCCGTGCCGAAGACGCAAGCAAAGCGAACATCCTCGGAACCGGTCTTGGTCTGTACGTGGCCAAACAGCTCATTACCGCCCTCAAAGGAACTATCAGCGCCGAGTCGCAGGGGGAGGGTAAAGGCTCTACCTTTGTCGTTGAATTGCCTCTGAAGGGATAGCCGCTAATCCGCAGACTCTCTCGGAGAGTTATTTCTCTGCTTGTAAATTCAGTCTCTCAAAAAGAGAACATCTAACTTTCGGTTTTCTGGAGGAATCAATGCTACTCAGCTACCCTTCATCACCTCAATTTGTCTAGAATGTCACTGACTATGACTCATGGACGATTGGGATCCCTAATGTTATAGTCTATGTAGAATTCTAGCTAGAAAATTAAGCGCGTTGTGCTTAACAACGAAAATTAAGAAAGGATCCTTGAAAAATACAGATTCAAATGCAGTAAAACTTGATCTTGGAGTACTTATCCTCTCTGCAATGACCGAGGATTCTCATCGATTTTATACTGAGTCCGGCCTTGGAACCGATATTGACTGGTTTGCTACCGCTATGCCGTTTATTCCACGAAGAAACTTTCGTAGAGTGTGGCTTTTACACGAGCCTATACCGACATATGTGCCGGAGCAGGTCATTATTATTCCTGGTTCAGAATGCTCAGTTCACCTAATGCCTCGGCGAAATGATCTAAACAAATTCATTCAGACTATGTGGTTTTCTGACAAGAGTTGCCTCTTCATTTGTTTTGGTCATCAGGCACTATGTGATGCGTTTGGTGGAAAAGTGGAAAGGAATAAAACGGGACTGGAATTCGGCCAGAAAAAAATAACGCTTACTGAATATGGATTGTCTGACCCAATTTTTCAGGGAATTTCTTCTCCCTTTTCTACAATTGTTGCTCACGAAGACTGTGTTTCAGTTCTTCCAGAACTACCACGACCTACCTTACTAGCACAAAGCGACAATTGCACATACCAGGCACTATCGTTCGGTACACGATGGAAATCATTTCAGTTTCATCCGGAAATGCATGGAAAAATTATAGAGGCGACTGCGCAGATCAATAAAGAGAGTCTGTTAAATGAAGGTGTAGTCAATGCAACTACCCGCTTGCCAGAGTTCATTCGGAATCTTGGAAAAGCCTCAAATGAAGGGAGGCGCATATTTGAAAATTTTATTAAGCACTGTGTGCCACACAAATAGTGACACTGTCTAAAGTTTTTGCCCCGCTGCACCATAGAGGGCTGCGGGTGTTTTTTATAATTTTTGTGTCCTATGATAATATTCGTTACATATGAGGAAAGTACTAAATTTTAAGGACATAGACACCCGAGCAAAGAGAATTGCGAGTTTTATTGAAAATAACAAACTGGATTTTATCCACATTCTGACACGTTATGAAACGTACGAAGTGGCCGAGGACGAAATATCAAGAACTCTCGATTTGCTTACCCATCTCTCGGAAAATGCTGAATATTTTAAAATGGAAATAAAGGCAGTTGCGGCCTTTCTCCCCAGAAATCAGCCACTATATGCATTCACATGCTTTGCCATCGTGCCCTCTTTTATGGCGGAAAAGGTCTTTGTTAAAGCGCCGGAAGTGACGAAGTATTTTTTTCGTGACTTGCTAGACAAGCTAAATGTGCAGTTATGGCTACCTAACATATATATATCGGAAAAACTACGAAGCGACTTCGTTGCCGAGTGCTCAGCTACAAAATTAAATATTATCACAAATGAAATGGAGCCGGTCATTGAAGCGGTTATCTTTACTGGGACAAGGGAGAATGCAGACAAATTGCGAAAGGTTTTCAGTCCACGGACACTATTTATTTCGAATGGTGCGGGCCACAACCCTATTGTCATCACTGAAACTGCAGACCTTGAAAGGGCAATTGATAGTGTCTTAAGGGTACAGCTGTATAATCAGGGACAAGATTGCGCTGCGCCTAATTCAATTTTAGTTCACAAAAAGCACATCGAGGCTTTTTTAGACAGACTGAGAGAAAGTCTTTCCTTAGTAAAAGTTGGACCCTATTCAGATAGTACTACCCGTGTAGGTCCAATGACTAAAGTTGAGGACTTCCCCAAAATACTAAAGATTGTGTTAGAAAATTTTGGTTGGGTCGATGCGTATAGTGAAGGGGTATTTCGAGTGAAGTCAAAATTTATTGAGCCACTTATTGTGACTAAACCCCTCTCTGAAGGAGGAAATTATACGGAAACATTTGCCCCTATCTTTTTCGTACAGGAATATAATACTGATAACGATTTAAGCCTATACTTTGAGGATGTTCGCTATAAAGAAAATGCCATGTATGTAACTCTATTTGGGGAAAGCAAATATATAGACTCACTTACTACAGGCAACAGCGCGGTCTTGCATGGCCTCCACGACAACACCACAATAATTAGAAATACCGATTTACACGCACCGGGAGTTGAGCGAGGAACACATCCATATGGTGGATATGGCAAGGGGGCATCAAGCCTGAGCCTAAATGGTGTAGTTATGCCCTGCCCAACCTTGCCACAACGAGATATATATGATTATATTATATGTGGTAAGAAAATGAAAACTACATTCTCAAAAATGAGGAACGTAATGAAAACAACACAACAACGAAACTATAAACAAACCGATAGTCACCATTGGGCAGAAGCACTTGCTGACAGAGTAATATCAGCTTTCCCAGACAAGGACGTGTACACATGTGCAGCTGGAATAAGTCCTTCCGGGGTTGTTCACTTTGGTAACTTCCGTGATGTAATTACCTCTTATGCGGTTGCTCAAGGTCTAAAACAGAAGGGTCAGAAAGTCCGGCTTATTTTTTCGTGGGATGATTTTGACCGTTTCAGAAAAGTGCCTTCGGGAATTGATGCTTCATTTGAAAAGTACATCGGCATGCCTTTATCAAAAGTGCCATGCCCGGAGGGGAAATATTCTTCGTATGCTGAAAGATTTGAGGTTGAGTTTGAGGCGTCTATGTGCAAACTTGGAATTGAACTAGAGTATAGATATCAGACAAAGCAATACCAGTCTGGTGAATATGATGACCTAATCATACAAAGTCTCCAGAATCGTGAAAAAATAGCAGAAATATTGCTTTCTTTCATGACTGAAAAAGGAAAAATAATAAAGAGCATCGAGCCTACTGAATACATAAAGCATTACTACCCCATATCAGTGTATTCTCGTTTTAGTGGAAAAGACAATACGAGGGTGCTTAGTTACGATGGCGCGTCAAGTCTTACCTATAAATGTTTTGATACCGGTAAAACTGATACCATCAACCTTAAGACAGAGAAAATCATAAAATTGTCCTGGAAGGTTGACTGGCCCATGCGATGGAAAATGGAGGGGGTTGTTTTTGAGCCTGGCGGACACGATCATGCATCACCAGGAGGAAGCTATGACGTCTCGAGGGTGGTAGCAAATGATATCTTCAAGATTGTGCCGCCTGTGTTCCAGGAATATCAATTCGTGGGGATACAAGGATTAGGGAGTAAAATGTCAGGTTCGAAGGGAAATGCTGTTTCGCCCGGTACCCTGCTCGAAATATATACACCAGAGTTACTGAAGTGGATGTACCTTAAAAAGGTACCATCGCAGACTTTTGAACTTTCGTTTGGTAGTGAAATTTACAAGCAGTACAGTGAGTTTGATGATGCTATAAAAAGTCTAAGAGAAGGAGGGCTGAATCGACAGGAGCGATCCACAATGGAGCTTGCTGGCGCAAACGCACCTGACTTACTTCCCGACATTCCTTTCCGCCAGGCTGTTGGCTTTGGACAAATAGTACACTGGGACATAGGAAAACTTACTGCGGTGTTAAATAGCATGGACATGCATTACTTGCATAGCTCGTTGTCTTCGAGGGTGCCACGAGCTAGATCTTGGCTCGAAACCTACAACAAAAAAGAGGCAATCGTACTCTTGAATCATGTGAATTCTGAGTATATAGAGCGTATGGACAGTGAACAGCTTGAGTACATAGAAAGACTGTACCATTACCTGAAGAATCATAAAGAATTTTCCGTGTCAGAACTTGAAAAAAGTTTGTATGATATAGCAAAAGATGCAGCACTACCTATGAAGGAAAACGCAAAAAAACAAAAGGCGTTCTTTAAAGATGTGTATAATTTGTTAATTGGCGGAGATACAGGTCCTCGATTGTCTACTTTTTTGTGGGCGACTGACAGACAAGAGGTGCTACAACTTCTGCAATGTCGCCAAAGCCGTGAGATTAACTCTTAACGGTCAGCGTAAGATGCACCTCAGGTCGACAGCAAGGCAAACATCCTCGGAACGGGACTTGGCTTATATGTCGCCAAACAGCTCATCACCGCTCTCAAAGGAACTATCACCGCCGAGTCGGAAGGGGAGGGTAAGGGGTCTACCTTTGTGGTTGAATTGCCTCTTAAATCCTAGGTCTGATATAATTACCAAATATGGCAATTAAGAGTGTCAAAAAAATAACCGTTGATGAACTTGCGAGAATGACGCAAAACGGGTTTACTGAACTTAAAAACTCTTTCAGGATTGAGCTTAAAGGTGAACTTGCAGAGCATACACGAGTAATTCTCGCTGAATTTCGTCGTTTAAATGATGAAGTTAAAGACATCAAGACTATACTTAAACCCACGACAGTCATGGTTGCTGAACACGAAAGGCGAATAGGGACTCTTGAATCACGACTGGAGCCTGTTGAGAAAAAAGTCGGCATCGTGCGATTAAGAAGATAGTTTATGCAAAGATAAACACCGCCCATTTCCAAAAACGGGCGGTGTTTGCTATTATTCTCTGCATGAGTAAAAAAATCCTACTTTCAGGTATTCAGCCTTCCGGCCGACCTCATATCGGAAACTATTTCGGTGCGATGAAGCAATTTGTGGACCTACAAGAGACCCACGACTGCTTTTTTATGATTGTGGATTATCACGCGCTGAACACGATTCAAGACGCGAAAGTAATGCGCCAAAATATCATTGATTTGGCGATAGATTATCTCGCTATCGGGCTCGACCCGAAGAAATCGGTAATCTTCAAGCAGTCGGATGTTTCCGAGCACACCGAGCTCGCGTGGATAGTTGATACGATAACGACCATGCCGTATTTGCAGAGGGCGCACGCCTTCAAAGATGCCGAGGCAAAAAACAAAGAGGTGAGCGTCGGTTTTTTCAACTACCCGATGCTTATGGTTGCCGATATTCTGCTCTACGATACCGACGTCGTTCCCGTGGGAGCCGACCAAAAACAGCACGTGGAAATCACCCGCGACACGGCGGAGAAGTTTAATCGTATCTATGGAGAAACCTTCAAACTTCCTGAACCGAAAATTCTTGCAAATGTAGCTGTGGTTCCGGGTATTGACGGTCGCAAGATGAGCAAGAGCTACGGAAATACCATTCCGCTTTTTGCCGAGGATAGCGAGATTGAAAAGCTGGTGATGAGCGTCGTTACCGATTCTTCCGGTGGTATCCCAAAAAATGTGTACGAAATCCACAAGCTGTTCCGCTCTGAAGCCGAACTCGCCGAACTCTACAAACAGCACGAAGGGAAGTACAAGGCACTAAAGGAAGCGCTGATTGAAGATATTAAGGCGTTTATCCGCCCACTTCGTGAGAAGCGTGCGGAAGTTGCAAATGATGTAGATGCGGTACTTGCCGTACTCAAAAAAGGAGGAGAAAAAGCAAAAGCAAAGGCCTCCGCCAAAATGGACGAGGTTCGTGAAAAAATCGGGGTCAAACTCTACTAGTTCCATCTACTTGCAGGCCCTTGATTTTTTGTATAAACGGTATATACTAGTGGCTATGGTAGTCCGAATGCGGTCAACGAAATCCCACCGAAATAATAGGCGCTCACACTTTAAGCTTGTGGCGCCGAGTTCTTCCGTGTGTGATTCCTGCAAGAAACCGCGACCCTCTCATAGCGTTTGTCCCCATTGCGGAAAGTACCGCGGTCGGGTTATTGTTGATGTACAGGCAAAGATAGACAAGAAACTCAAGAAGCAGAAGGAAAAAGAAAAAGCAGGAGTAAAGTAAAGCCCAAAGCACAGTACACAAAAACCCAAACAGAGCACAGAACCTCAAAACACAAACTAGAGAAGAAGCATCGTTTGAAAGTTTGTATTTTGTGATTTGCTTGGAATTTGGAAATTGTGATTTGGCGATTTCCATCTTATGGCAAATAGGCACCTTGCAAGGTCAATCGTTCTCCAAACCCTCTACGAGTGGGATTTTAGAAAGTTGCCTGTCGCACAAGCGACGGTTCTCCTCAAACGTAATATCGGCGAATTCGCGCCGGGTCTCACCGACTCCGATTTTTTGGACGAGCTTCTTTCGCATATTCTCTCCAAACGAGAAGACCTTGACCGTATTATCGGAAAGGCCGCTCCCGATTGGCCGATAGAAAAAATATCGCCGATAGACCGCAACGTTCTTCGTTTGGGGCTCTTTGAGCTACTTTTTGCCGACAAGGAGGAGGTTCCGGCGAAGGTGGCTATCAACGAAGCGATTGAACTCGCGAAGACGTTTGGTGGCGACAACAGCGGTAAGTTCGTGAACGGCGTGCTCGGCTCCATCTACAAGGAGCTCGGTGAACCTGGTAAGGAAGCCGCTCCTCGCAAGAAAAAGGTAGACGTGCCGTTTGAAAAAATGCCGATACAAAATCTTGTTGGCGCGGTGGTGTATGCAAAGGATAAAAAAGATATTTACCTCGCGCTCGTCCATGACATCTTTGGACACTGGACGCTTTCTAAGGGGAAGCTCCTTCCTAATGAAGATGTGCATATTGGCGCGGTGCGCAAGATTAAAGAAGAAATAAACGCGGACATCACGTTGCAGGAAGAGCTCGGCAAGAACGAGTATGTCGCCTCGGACCCCGAGCTCGGTAAAATCCGAAAACAGGTACACTACTTTCTCGCCGAGTCGCCGTATAGTCCGCTGAAGCTCGAGAAAACGGGAGGACTGGATGATGTGCGCTGGTTTAAGCTCGGTGACATCTTGGAACTGAACTTTTATGAAGATATTTTGCCGATAGTGACGAAAGCAATCAATCTTTTATTAAAGAAATAATAAAAGTAAATCCGAAGCACGAAATCCGAAATCCGAGACAATATCTAAATCCTAAATTCAAAACGTCTTTGTTTGGAGTTTGTGATTTTGATATTTGAATTTGTTTAGGATTTAGAGTTTAGTGTTTAGAATTTGCTCATCCATTATGAGTTTAGACTTTGGTGGTTTTGAAAAACATCTCGGCATCACGTTTACGGACAAGACATTGCTCCGTACCGCCTTCACGCACCGTTCGTATTTAAACGAGAACCGCAAAAGCGGAATGGAGCACAACGAACGGCTTGAGTTTCTCGGTGACGCGGTGCTTGAGCTTATCGTGACTGAGTATCTTTTTGGAAAATATCCCGACCGAAACGAAGGCGACCTTACCTCCTATCGCTCGGCGCTGGTGAATGCGGTAACGCTCGCTGGTGTCGCCGAGAAGCTCGGTATGAATGATTTTCTTCTGCTCTCTCGCGGAGAAACCAAAGACACAGGACGCGCACGTCAGGTCATTCTCGCGAACACTATTGAAGCGTTTATCGGAGCGCTCTATCTTGATGGGGGGTACGAGGTGACTAAGCTTTTTGTCAGTAAACACATCTTCAAACTCATTGACGACATTGTGCACAAGAAGATGTGGCTTGACGCGAAGAGCCACTTTCAGGAAAAGGCGCAGGAGGTTGTCGGTGTGACCCCTTCCTATACCACCGTAAGTGCCGCGGGACCCGACCACGACAAAAAGTTTACGGTAGCTGTCTTTCTTGGAAAGGAGAAGGTTGCCGAAGGAGAAGGGAAGTCAAAGCAGGAAGCGGAGCAAGTCGCCGCGAAGCTCGGGCTGGAAGCTAAGAATTGGGAATAGCTGGATAGTTATAAGTTCCCAGTGAAAGTTTTAAGTTAAGAAAAACGGCGAGCAAAAGCTTGCTGTTTTTGTTAGCCCCCGGCAAGTATAGACAATTAGAATGATATATGTTAGTATTTTTATAGAAAAACTATGATCAACACATGAAAACACCTGCACAAAGAAAAATGAAGATGGCCCAAACATTGCTAACAGAACTCGGAGTTGCTTCTCTCAAAGAGTTCATGAACTCCTTTCTTGTCCTCGGTGTTAGTTATGGAAACGAGAAAGCTGAAGGCGAGACTGTCGTGATACGTCCTGAAAGGGTATACCTGACTGAACGGTCACTCAGAGTAGAGCTCGAACAGTGTCCAGTTGTTATTGAGTTCGGTGATCTTACACCGGGGACTGCGACAAATGGAGAGTTCAAGGACTTTACTTCCGAATCGCGCGTGGACATAACACAGATTCAATTTTCCGGAAAACAAGGTTGGATTGCGACATATTGTTCAACCAATCCGAGCTTTGCAGGTGTTCTTGACTCTAATTACCTCAAAGTGGAGATCATTTAACCACACCTAATGGGGTTCTCAGTCTATCGCAAGCAGCAGAATTCTCTGGCTGCTTTTTTTATTGCCCTAAAAAAGCTATACTTTCCTTGTCTTTTTCCGTATTCTTTTTGTTCGTAATTTCGTACTCATTCGGAGTTCGTATTGTATGTATCTCAAAAGCCTAGAACTCGTCGGTTTTAAGTCGTTCGCCAAGAAGACCGAACTCTCCTTTAACACGCCCATCACAGGAATCGTGGGGCCAAACGGGAGCGGGAAGAGCAATACCGCTGAGGCGTTCCGTTTTGTGCTTGGTGAGCAGTCCATCAAGAGTATGCGTGGAAAGCGCACCGAGGACCTCATCTGGAACGGTTCTCCCGAAGTAGGACGCTCAAACCGCGCATCGGTGAAGCTCGTGTTTGATAACCGAAAACGGCTTTTAAATCTTGATGTAGACGAGGTAACGATTGAGCGTGTCATTTATCGTGACGCGGGAAGCGAGTATCTCGTGAACGGCTCGCCGGTCAGGCTTCGCGATATTGTAGAGCTCCTCGCGGGCGCGCACATTGGCGCGTCGGGACACCACATCATCTCGCAGGGCGAAGCGGACAGGATACTCAACGCCAATATGCGCGAGCGCCGTGAAATGATTGAGGACGCGCTCGGACTCAAGATTTTTGAATGGAAACGTGAGGAGTCGGAACGGAAACTGGAGAAGACCGAGGAAAATATGAAGCAGGTCGGCTCGCTTCGTCGGGAAATTGCACCGCATATCGCCTTTCTCAAAAAGCAGGTGGAGAAGGTGGAGAAGACCAAACTGCTCAAGGAAGAACTCCGCTCGCTTTACGCGGAGTATTTGAAGCGGGAACACACCTATCTTACGCACACCAAACAAAAGATAGCCGATGAAGAACGCTCGCCGAAAGCGGAGCTTGCCGATTTGGAACAGAAACTTTCCGCCTCAAAAAAGATTTTGGAAGAAACACACGGCGCGGACGCAAAGACCAAAGCGGTTATCGCGGTGGAGGAGCGTTTGAACGGCCTCCGCAAGGAGCGGGAAAGCCTCTCTCGCGACATTGGACGGCTTGAGGGTGAGATTGCCTCCGCCGAACGTATGAAGAGGGCGCAGGAATCGGCTAAAGTGAGCGAGGCGCTCATTCCCATTTCCGAAGTGGAGTCTATCGCGAAGGAGGTGGAACAAGCATTTACGAGCGAGGACATTGGTCTTTTGAAGCGAGCGCTTGAAACGGTGAAGAGTGCTCTCGGAGGACTTTTGGATAAATATCGCCAGAAGAAAAATCCGAGCGTTGAGGGTTTTGAGCGGGAGATTGCCGGACTCCGTGAAAAGAAACAGGTTGTGGAAAAGAAACTCGCCGAAATTCAGCACGCCGAGCGGGAAGTCGCGCAGGACGAAAAGAAACTTCGGTTGGATATTGAAAAGGAAAAAGACTCCAGTAGGGACGCGGAGAAGGAAGTATTTCGCATTATGGCTCGCCAAAATGAGCTTCACGGGACGCTTACCGCGCTTCGGGTAAGGCTGTCCGAGCTTCTACACCTGGAAGGGGATTTCAAGCGTGAGCTTACCGAAGGGATACTTCTCGTAGGGAGAGAACTTATGGAGTTTGAGAAGGTTGAGCTCCCGAACCAATCGGAAGACCGAGTACTTCAGGAGGAACGCAGACGTAAGGTGGAGAAGCTCAAAATTCGCATTGAAGATGCGGGCGGGGGAAGCGGAGCGGAAGTCCTTAAGGAGTTTGAGGAGGCAACGGAACGCGACCAGTTTCTCGCGCGCGAGATCGCCGACCTTGAAAAGAGCGCCGAGACGCTTCGTGAACTTATCACTGAGCTCTCTATGAAGCTCGACGAGGAGTTTCGTGAGGGTATTCTAAAGATAAACAAAGAGTTCCAGAATTATTTTTCCCTTATGTTTGGCGGAGGCTCGGCAAAGCTTTCGGTCGCAAAGCCCGAAAAGAAAGTGCGGCGGGAAATGGATGACCTTCTCGCGAGTGAGGAAGGAGTAACGGTACCTGAAGACACCGAGAAGGAAACAGGCATAGACATTGAAGTGAACCTTCCGCGCAAGAAAATAAAGGCGCTGATGATGCTCTCGGGAGGGGAGCGCGCGCTCACCTCTATCGCCCTTCTTTTCGCGATGTCGCAGGTGAAGCCCCCGCCGTTCATCATCCTTGATGAAACGGATGCCGCGCTTGATGAAGCGAACTCAAAGAAATACGGCGATATGGTGGAAAATCTTTCCAAGCACTCCCAGCTTATTTTGATTACCCACAATCGCGAGACAATGTCCCGCGCGGGAGTTATCTACGGTGTCACGATGGACAAGAGTGGTGTTTCCAAGCTCCTTTCGATCGCATTTGACGAGGCGGTGGCAGTGGCGAAATAATCCCCCTTACGAAAGGGGGCCTCCGTCGTCGGAGGTGGGGGTTGTGCTTACCTTGTATGAGACTACAGTACAATCATAACTCCAAGGATTTCTCTCGGCAGTTACGTAACAACAGCACCATGGGTGAGGTGTTGCTGTGGCAGGAGATTAAAGCGAGAAGGCTTGGTTATCAATTAGGGAGATTTATCGTAGATTTTTATTGTAGCCCCCTAAAACTGGTCATAGAGATTGATGGTTCCAGTCACGACGCAAAAGTGGAGGAAGACATTCAACGACAAAAGGAAATTGAAAGATTAAATATCCATTTCTTGCGGTTTACAGAGAGGGATGCGAGAAGTAACCTAGAAAGCGTCTTGCATGAAATTAAGAGATATATCTCGAAAATTGCACAACCCCCGCTCCAATAAGAATCGGAGTCGCCCCCTTTGCTAAGGGGGATAAAAAACCGCGTTCCGGTAACGGAACGCGAGTTTGTGAAGTGTGTGGAAGGTATCAGTCTTCGAGTGCCTCAAAGGCGTCAGCAGGGAATGCGCTCATCTTTCCTGCCAGGTTAAGAAGTGGCTCCCTGGTTTCGCCGTCTTCAAACTGAAGCTGAACAGTGCACAGTGTCCCTTGTTCAAGGGTGATCCCATTGTTGATGCTCTGGACTCTTCGTGTTGTAATAACCGACGTTCCTGACTGAAACATCTGAAGTGTATTCATAAGAGGGAGTGGGGGTTGAGATTGCGGTTGTGAGAACTTGCTCTATCCTACGTAACTCCTTTTATTTGTCAAAAATTATACGAGTTTGTAGTCGAGCGTCTTCCGCTCCACGTCCGCGCCGACAACCTTGAAGCGCACTTTGTCGCCGAGTGAGTAGCGCTTCTTTGTGCTCTCGCCAACGACCGAGTATGTTTTTTCTTCAAGCACAAAGTAGTCGCCCGAGAGGTCGCGGAGCTTTACCATGCCTTCGGAGCGAGTGTCTTTTTCTTCCACGTAGATACCCCATTCGGTGACACCGGAAATTAATCCCTCAAATTCTTTACCCATCCGCTCTTCCATATACTCCACTTGCTTTAGCTTAATGGACTCTCTCTCCGCTTCCGCGGCGGATATTTCTCGCTTGGTAGCGTCCGAAGCCATTCTTTCAAGCTGTGCCATTTTCTGCGGGTCCACCTTGTGTTTTTCCTGTATCGCAAAAAGTGAACGGTGTACTAAGAGGTCGGGATATCTTCGGATAGGTGAGGTGAAGTGCGTGTAATGTTCAAAGGCAAGGCCAAAGTGTCCGATATTCATCGTGGAGTACACCGCCTTCGCCATACTACGGATAGCTGCCGTTTTAATGAGCGACTCGGAAGCGTGACCTTGGATTGCATTAAAAAGTGCTTGGAGGTCTTTTCCGCTTACGCTCCCATCTTTCTGCACCAACAGGTCGTGCCCGAGCGCCCGTACGAAGATACCGAGCTGGTCCAGCTTTTCACGGTTCGGCTCGTCGTGGGTTCGGTAAATAAATTGAAGCTTACCTCCCGCCTTCACGGCGGTTTTTGAAAAGTGGTGAGCCACTTCGCGGTTGGCGAGGAGCATAAACTCCTCAATGAGCTTGTGCGTATCAAGGCGCTTCTTTTTGTAGACGCGGATAGGGTGGCCGGTCGCATCCAGTTCAAAGGCAACCTCGTCCTGCTCAAAATCAATCGCGCCCTGCTTTGTTTTCTCCGCGCGCAGTTTTTTCGCGATGCTGTTTAAGGTCCGCAGTTCTTCCGCAAGCACACCACCGTTGTCTATGGATTCCTGCGCGGTTTCGTACGTAAAACGCATCTGTGAATGGATGACACCTTTCCCGAACCATCGGCTGTGAATATGTCCTTTCTCGTCCATTTCAAAGAGTGCCGAGAAGGCGAGGCGGTCTACATTTGGATTCAGCGAACAGAGGTCATTTGAAAGCGCGTGGGGAAGCATCGGAATGGTGCGGTCTACAAGGTAGACGGACGTCCCTCGCTCTCGCGCTTCGCGGTCAAGCGCGGTGCCTTCGCGGACATAGTGCGAGACGTCGGCAATATGCACGCCGACCTCATACCTTTGACCATTAACATTTGACAATTGACGAAAAGATAAGGCGTCGTCAAAGTCTTTGGCGTTCGCAGGGTCAATGGTGAAGAGGGTTGTGGTGCGGAAGTCTCGCCTTTTCGCAATTTCATTCACGGGAATAGGGGAGCCGGTCTCTTTGATGAGCCTCTGTGCCTCCTTGGCAATCTTTTCCGCTTCCTCTTCGGTGTCGTGAGGGAAGGCACTTCCAAATCCTCGCTCAAGAATGATGGACTCCATTTCCACCTCGTGCTCGCCCTTTTTGCCAATGATCTTGATAACCTCACCTATGGGTTCACCTCCGTCTTTCCACTCTTTGATTTCAACCAAAGCTTTGTATCCTTTTTGTGCTTCTCGCGGAGGGCGAGGTATGACTATCTTTGTGTACATCCGAAAATCATCGGGTGCGAGTACAAGCTTTGTTCCGTTTTCCTCAATTGTCCCGACAAAGCGCATTTTGGCGCGGGTGATAACACGCAGTACCTTTCCGGTGTGTCTCCCTTTTACTTTTTCCTTGAGTACCTCAACTTCCACTTCGTCGCGGTTAAGCGCCGTATGGAGATTCGGTGTTTCAATCATCACGTCCTCGTCCTTGTTTCCTCGGCTTTTTTTAGGGGCATTCGTAGCGGGGGAGATAAAGCCAACAGCGCGCGAATTCACGCTAAGTACCCCCGTAATCGTTCCCGGGGCGTGCTTTTCCTTGGTTTCTTTCGCTGGATGCATGTTTTTCACATGCTCACTATAACGTAGTTTTAATAGTTTGACAAATCAAGACTGTTATGGTATCTTATTTCCCGGAATAGCGGACGAGCCTTTTGTGGCTTACCTCCGGTCTGTTCCTCACAAAAAATCAACAAAAAAGGAAACTAGTACTATGAGTGCGAATGCACCTCTCACTACTGGAAGCTCTCTGTGTGCCGATGAAAAAAAGGCGCTTAGTTTGCTCAAGCACACCGTTACCCAGCTCGAATCCGAGGCAATTACCTTGGATGAACTCTCGCGCTTCAATGCGCACCAAAGTCCGTTTGAAAACACCTCGAGGCCGTACTCAAAGCAGATTGAGGGGTTTCAGAAGTATTTTCAGGACCGCTGGAACTTCAAATGCGGTGACGCAGAAATGGGTGGACTCTACGTGCCACGTCCGCGGGGCTACTGCAAGACGCTTCTGATTCTGCCTCCCGCAAAGGTGATCGCTGGAATGGATGACATCTGCGCGAAATGGCGGAGTGAAAAGAAGTTTAGCGTCTGGACCTTTGCGGATGGTGCACTGAATGAAAAAGTTCGGAACGATCGCCGACATCTCGGTATGTATGCACTTCTGCATAAAGGCGAACGAGATGCGGACGAAGAACTGCGCAATCGCTCATTTGAGCAAAATCGGGAAGATGGGCTTTTGGTACAGATTGCCCGCACCGAAGAAACAATGCGGGCCACAGAAGTTCTCCTCTTTGAGGATTTCTACTTCTTGAAGACTGGAGAGCATCTTGACCCACGGACCGCGACGATAACTTCCTCGCTCGACTCCGACGGTTACGCGGTGTTCGTGCGCTGGGCTGACGACGTCGACGTGGGCCAGTACGTCGTGCAGAATGCGGACCCGAGCTGGGCCAGCCGTGCAGCAGTTTATCTTTAAACTGTTTCCTTGTTCCCTTCGATTGTCCCCACTTGCTTCGTGCGAGTGGGGATTTATTTTTGTTACAATAATTCCGGCTGTGAAGTCGGTTCGCCACGCTGGCGAATGGCGATTTGCCACAAGAAAGAAACTGCCTGTCTCGTGTTACACATCTCCCGCTCTACCACGGGCTATAAAACACAGGAAAACTCCTCGTTTTTTATATGAATGGTTTTCCGGTGATACGGACGACATAAGACAATATGAGCTCGCTCGACTCCGACGGTTACGCGGTGTTCGTGAACTGGAATGACAACGTCAACGTGAACCAGTACGACGTGCAGAATGCGAACCCGAACTGGGCCAGCCGTGCAGAAGTTTCTCCATTTAAAAAGAGCCGAGAGGCTCTTTTATGGTAAAGAATTAATCCACCCATTTAGCATCTTTGAGACTTCTTGCAGTTGTCCTTCCAAAGCGAAATAAGATGTCTCCACAATACAATGAAGTTCATACTCAGTTCTAACAAGTTGTTTTGCGATTTCGGTCTTGAGGCGAGCCGATTCAAGGATTGGCTTCTTTCTTTCCCGTGGAGTAAAGGTAGCGGTAATGGTGAGGGAAAGCATTTCTAACATTACCAATTCCACCTTTGCGTGAAGGCCCAGCCTATCTCGTTTTGGGATTTTACTGCCGATACGATACACTTCTTTATACAGATTTTGTATCTTATGAACAACGGGAACCAAGGCAAATTGTTGCGAGTTGTTAGTGGGGGGGGGGGCGTCATAAAGTAAATTTTTGTGATGTAATTTCCCTTCAGAATCTTTTAGGCGCGTGGCAGGAGTTTAAGCGAGGAAAATCAAAAAGAGTGGACGTGCAGGCATTTGCATTTTGTCTTGAGGATAATCTGTTCGCGCTTCACGATACGCTAAAGAAAAAACAATGGGTACCCGACCCGTATGTTGCTTTTCGTGTCGCTGACCCTAAACCAAGGCAGATACATAAAGCAAGTGTTCAAGATAGGGTTCTGTATCAAGCGGTATTTCGGCAATTATATCCCATCTTTGACAAAAGCTTTATCCATGATTCCTATGCAAGCCGAACAAGAAAAGGCACGTTGGCTGGAGTACTTCGTTTAGAGGAATTTGCACGGAAGGCGAGTAAGAATTATACACAACGGATATTCATTCTTAAGTGCGATATTCGTAAATTTTTTGACGGGATAGACCACGAGATCCTTTTCAGTTTGCTTGAGCGAAAAGTTGATGATGCAAGTCTGCTATGGCTTTTAAGGCAAGTCATCTCAAGTTTTGAGAAGATACCCAGAAAAGGACTGCCACTCGGAAATGTAACGAGTCAACTTTTCGCCAATGTCTATCTTAATGAACTTGATCAGTTTCTTAAGCGGGAACGTAAGGCGCACTATTATATTCGTTACTGTGATGATTTTGTGATTGTGGACACCGAATATGAGAAACTTTGCGCGTTGATTCCACAAATCGGCAGATTCTTGAAGAAGATACTCAAGTTACACCTTCATCCAGGCAAGATTTCAATTCGTGCCCTGAAACAGGGAGCCGACTTTCTTGGCTATGTAACGCTTCCAGGTTTTCGCATACTTCGTACTCGTACAAAACGGCGGATGCTAAAACGATGTAGTCTCGTCTTTAGAAGGCGGAAGGATGAAGCATGCGAAGCCTATGCAAAATGTGTTTTGTCTTCATACAAAGGGTTATTGTCGCACTCAAGGGAATACAGGTCGTGGAAACGGCTGGAGAGGTTATACCAAGAATAATTTTTGACTTTTTTGGGATTGCTGATATGATGGCGCCATGTTAAAGATTCGACTACAGCGAGTGGCGCGCAAGCACATCCCGATTTTTCGGGTGGTTTTGACCGACTCCAAAAACTCCACAAAGAGCGGTAAATTTCACGAAGTACTCGGCACCTACAACCTTATGACCGACGAGAAGAAGGTTGACGCCGACCGCATCAAATATTGGATTTCAAAAGGGGCGCAGCCGTCGGGTACCGTGCACAATTACCTCGTTCACGAACGAATCATTCCGGGAAAGAAAATAAATGTACTCCCTAAGCGCCGTCCGATTAAGAAGGAAGAAGCCCCTGCTTCGCCAAAGGCTACGCAGGGCGAGCCCGTAGCTGAAGCCACTCCGGTAGCGGAAGCTCCAGCCGAAACGCCAACCAAGACTGAATAACACATTAACTGAATTACTGAATAACGACCATTTTCGCGCGGGTTATTCAGTTATCGGTTATTTCAGTTGTTTGTTTCTTACTTTTAGGTATGTTACGCTTTTAGGTAGCAGTAAATCTGCACGGTCGAAATTTCTTTAAGAAGATTAGTAAAAGACACGAACATGGCACAGGAAAGTGATGTTGCATTTCTAGAATACGTTGTGAAGGCGCTCGTAGACGCTCCGGATGAGGTCAAAATCAATCGGACCGTTGACGAGATGGGAGTCCTCCTGACTCTCGCGATTAGCCCAGTTGATATGGGCAAAGTTATCGGTCGCTCTGGCAATACTGCCAAAGCTATCCGAACCCTCCTCCGCGTCGTCGGTATGAAGAACAACGCGCGCGTAAACCTCAAGATTAGCGAACCCGAAGGCGGTATGCGCCCCGAACGTTCTACGACAAAGAGTGTTGACGAGGCGATGGAAGACCTGAAGATTTAGTTAGAAGTTTGAAGTTGACAGTTTAAAGAAAACACAAAACCGCCCGCAAGGGCGGTTTTGTGTTTCTTGACAGAGCATCAGTCTTGACGTAGTGTGGCGTTCGAACAGCACCCCAAAAAAACTATGCAAAATAAGGCTATGCATGTCCGTGTCATTGTGACCGGAGCGACTAAGAAATATGGCTTTAGCGCTGACATTCACACTCACTCTTCTTCCGACACCCTCTTTCTTGATCCGGAGGATTTTTATAGGAAGTGGGGCGGAGAGGTTCCCGAGCAACACCACGAAATCGAGATTACTGAGCCAAGCAATGAGGAATTGCGTCGAGTACCGCTTCATGTGCACGTGTCGAAAAAGTCGGAACGTCTTTTTGTGTGTTACCCTCTCGCAATTCCGGAGTTCCCTCGTGCACTCGATGTCTTCAAAGTGTGGTGTGGCGGGACCGTTCTCACATGGGAGCAGGGAGTTGACCTCAACACAATCGACACTGAATGCGGAGGCGATAAGGAACGATGCCTCGCTGTGCTTGCCGAGCGATACAACATTCAAGTCGGCAAACCATATCGCCTTCCCGCTAGTTAGCGACCCGGTTGTTTTCCATCAGCCCGCCGAATCAATTGGGGGGCTCTTTTCTTGCTTTTTTATTTACTACTAACTACTATCTACGTACTACTAACTTCTGCCATGACTTTCCACATCATAACCCTCTTCCCGCGCGCCTTTGATTCCTACCTCGGGGAGTCCATTTTGAAACGTGCTATTGAGGATAAAAAGATAAAAGTGAAGTTTTATAATCCTCGCGATTTCACCGAAGATAAACATAAGCGGATTGACCGCGCGCCGTACGGCGGGGGACCGGGGATGGTTATACAGGCGGAGCCGGTCATTAAAGCCGTTGAAGCCGCTTTGACAAGCTCGAAGTTCGAATCCCGAAGTTCTAAGAAGAAGTCCAAGAATTTCCTAAAGCCTAGTGCCTATAGCCTAGTGCCTAAAATTGTTTGGTTAAGCCCGAGCGGAAAACAATTTACGAACGAAACGGGAGTGAAGTACGCAAAATCCTCCGACCTTATTATTATCTGCGGACGATACGAAGGAATAGATGCTCGCGTCAAGAAAGCTTACAAAGTTGAAGAAGTGTCTGTTGGGCCATTTGTGCTTACCGGCGGGGAACTTCCCGCGATGCTCATGATAGACGTGATTGCGAGACAGGTAGAGGGCGTACTTGGCGATTTTAACTCGCGCGAGGAAAGCCGTATCGCAAGCCCGGATGTCTATACCCGTCCTGAAGTGTTTGAATACAACGGCAAGAAACTCCGCGTTCCCAAAGTCCTCCTCTCCGGCCACCAAGCTAAAATAGACGAGTGGAAAAAATTAAAGCGGGCAAAAACGTCAAATTAAGAAATTACCACATATCCGCGACCGCGGATAAGTGGTAATTTTGTAAATCGTTGTGTAGTGTGGCGTAAATTCAAAAGAGTATCAACGAGGGCGCTTTCCGCCGATGAGGCCGAAGGCGACGAGGGCGAGCAAGATGAGGCCAAGGGCGAGCGTGAGTGCTTGCACGGCGCCGTAGTGTTGCCAGAGGTAGCCACCGCCCACTCCCGAAATGAGGAGGCCGAGACCGATGGCGGAGTTGAGGAGGCCGTAGGCATTGCCTCTCTCCGATTCAAGAGTGAGTCTCGCGGCGAAGGAACGCTGGACGCCGTCCGTAAATGAGTTGCCGATACCAAGAATAAAAAAACCAATCGCAAGAGCCACGAGGGTGTGGTCGTATATCATGAGCACATAACCGAGCGCGATGAGGAGGTATCCGCCGAGGATGACCGGGCGGTCGCCTACTTTGTCGGCGAGTCGTCCCGCAAAGTAGGAAAACGCGGTGTAGGAAAGGCTGAAGAAAAGATAAAAGAGTGGAATGAAGCTTGCGCGAAGCCCGAGGTCTTGCGTGCGAAGAAGGAGCAGGGCAATCGGAATGTTCGCGATGGAGAGAATGAAGATAATAAAGAGAAATTGTTTAAACTCTTTCGTGTGCGCCCGAAGCTTCAAGCTGATGGCAGCTTTGCGTAAATGCATCGCTCGGACCTCGCTTATGAACACGAACGAAAAGAGTGCGAGGATGCCGACGAAGAAGGCGGTAAGGAAAACCGTATTGAATGCTCCTGGGAACATCGTCAGAATAATGAATGCGACGAAGGGTCCGAGGATGGCACCGGCAGAGTCCATCGCTCGGTGAAAGCCGAATGAACGGCCCACGGTCGCGCTGTCGCTTGAGAGGGAGAGGAGCGCGTCGCGCGGTGCCTCACGGACACCTTTGCCAATTCGGTCTACGATGCGAATACCGAGCACGTGACCTGCAACACTTGAGACGAGATAGAACGGACGGGTCGCGACCGAGAGCATATAGCCGAGGAGGGCGAGCTTTTTTCGTTCCTGGGTTCGGTCGGAAAATCGTCCCGCAAAAACCTTCGCGAGGTTTGAGAGTCCGTCTGCGACTCCTTCTATAAAGCCAAGCGAGGCGGC
>OBEQ010665869.1_pt1 | contig 22707 bp, 15 predicted proteins | sample 1670901 | NCBI WGS metagenome assembly OBEQ01 (sample SAMEA104232315, study PRJEB22302) | groundwater metagenome | biome: forest; feature: aquifer; material: groundwater | place: USA | collected 2011-08-07 | depth 5.4 m
AGCCCGGTCAAGCCCTTCCATGTCCGCAACAATTTCACCGTGATGGAACTCGCGCCTTGGAAGGTGGTGCAGGCCGGAGCCATGATCACCATGACCTCGCGGCAAACCTTCAAGGACTGGGATCTGAACCTCGAGCGCCGCGTGCTGCTCAAGGGCCGCACTTTGATCTCCACCACCGTGATCAAAAACCAGGGCAAGGCCGACGCGCCCATCCGCTGGTTCGCTCATCCGTTCTTTCCGCATGCCGGATTCGCCTGCGGCAAACTCTCCGTCGAGTGCGATTTTCCTTCTTGGGTGCCGGTGGCGGGCGGCTTCCGCTTCAACGCCGACGGCTCCCTTGAGCGCAATCCCGACTTCGATTGGAACCAGGGCTGCTACCAGTTGCTCAATCTTCCCTTCGGCGCACCGCTGGACATCGTCCAGAAGCACCCGACCCTGGGCGAGGTGAAGATCGAATGCAAATTCCCGGTGGCGTTCATGCCGTTGTGGGCCAACGCCAATACGATTTCCTTCGAGCCCTACTACCATACGGTCCTGCATCCCGGGAACCAGACGGAATGGTCCATCCGGTACGGATTCTGATCCGCGCCGGCGGCATTCCGTGCGCGCGGGGCAAGCAGACCAGCCAGGATAAGCAGGCCAAGCAAGGCAGGCACGGTAAAGGCGGTCCATGGCTGCGGTGAAATCGCCCGGGCTCATCCTGAAGAAGATCCCTTTTTCGGATACCAGCCTCATCCTCAAGGTTTTCACCCGCGAGTCCGGGCTCATCACCCTCATCGCCAAAGGCGCCAAGCGCCCGAAGTCCAAATACGCGGGCCTGCTCGACTTCTTCACCTTGAACCAGTTCGTCTATCCGGAGAAATCCAAGTCCGAGATCCACACCTTGATGGAAGCGGGATTGATGCGGGAGTTTCCCCGGCTCAAATCCGATCCGGGCCGCCAGTCACTGGGCCATGTGTACATGGAACTGTATCTCAAATACATGGCGGAGCCGGCGCAATCCCATCCGCATTATGAACTGTTGCTGGAAAGGCTGGAACAGTTGGATGAAGCGGGCGCGGATTTCGATCCGGTGCTGCACCTGTGCGATTTCCTGCTGGGCCTATGTTCGGTTTCCGGCTTCAGCCCGCAATTCTCGGCTTGCGTGCAATGCGGTCGCGAGGATTTGGGTTTCCGCGTGCGCATGGATGCGGATCTGGGCGGACCCGTTTGCGGTGCTTGCGGCGGCGCGGGCGCGGGAGCCAGCGGCATCGCCTTTCCCGGTCGATTGCTGCGCTGGCTGAATCGTGTGCAGGACATGGGCGTGCGGGCGGGACGCCTGCCGCGTGAAGAGGAGATGCTGGCGGAAACCTTTCTGTTGTCCTTTCTGGGCAAACACGCGGGTGGCGCCCGGTCCATGAAATCCCTGGATTTCTATCACCAGATGCTCGGAGCCGCGTGAATCCGGCTGCCTGAGCCTTGCTTGAATCTTAGCGCGGCGGCGTACCATCGGGCCATGGGGCCGCCTTGGCCTCGGCTCCGGTAGCGATCAATCCTTCGGCCACGGCCCGGCCCGTTTACCTTCCCTATATCGTTTCTGCGGGTCTAAAAGGTGGGGGCACCTCGGGGGCTGTATGGGAAACGTCATTCACGGTACCGGATTTTCACGCGGCCTCGCCGCTTTCGGCTCGGCCACTTTCGTTGCCACGGCGGTTCGCGCGGCAGTCGTTGGCCTCGCAGGCATTTGCCTGGCGGTCAATCGCGCGGCGGCCTTGCCCGCGGATTTCGAACGCAGCGCGTGGGTGGTCACGGGAAGCGATTCCCCACTGGCCATGCGCTTCGCTCCGGACGGACGTTTGTTCTTCACCGAGCAGGCCGGCAATATCCGCATCATCAAGAACGGGCTGTTGTTGCCCACGCCTTTCGGCCGGGTCAATGTCTTCAAGGGGCATCGGGAATCCACCGTGGGCATCGCCATGGATCCGGACTTCGCCCACAACGGCTACGTGTACGTGGACTTCCTCGATTCGGCCGACAATATGTGCAAGGTCAGCCGACTCAAGGCCAGCGCGGCGAATCCGGACTTGATGGAGCCGGGAAGCGAGGTGGTGTTGATCGACAGCGTCACCTCAGGCGGATACGTGGGCGGCGCGCTAACCTTCGGCAAGGACGGAATGCTGTACATCGGTTCCGGACACGGGCAATCCCAGGATTCCACCGTCCTGTTCGGCAAAGCGCTGCGCATCAATCCCAACGGTTATCCCAACGTGGTGCCCGCGGACAATCCCTACATCGGCCATGCCAAGGTGCGTCCCGAGATCTGGTCCTTCGGGTTCCGCGAGCCCTTCACCGGCACCACCGACACGGTGACCGGCAACGTGGTGTTCAACGACGTGGGCGGCACGGGTTTCGAGGAAGTGGATCTGATCAAGAAGGCCGGCAACTATGGGGCCGAAGGCGGATGCGAAGGCAATTGCACCAAGGCCGGCATGGAGAACCCGTGGATCAACCTGCCGCAGAACCAGGCCCTGGGCGCGGACGGCGCGGCCGTGATCACCGGCGGCGCGTTCTACTACGGCCACGGTTTCCCCTCCAGCTACCGCGGCGCCTATTTCTATAGCGATTGGGGCTTCCAGCAAATCTCCTACAAGCCGGTAACCGGGCCCGCCGTGCTGTTCGATAAGGGCCCGGACAAGGTGATCCAATTGGAAGTGGGCCCCGTCGACGGCGCGCTGTACGCGTTGAAGATCGAAGGCGAAAACCCGCCGTGGAAAGGCACCATCCAGCGCATCCGCTATACCGGTATCCTCGGGGTTACCCCCTGGGACGGCGGTTCCGGCCGGGGACCCCTGGGGCCGGAACACTCGCTGTTCGACGCGGGCGCGGACGCTCCCATCCGTTTCTATCTGGGATCGGGGCCGGTGGCCGAAGCGCACGTGCGGATTTCCGATTTACGGGGCCACCTAATCGAGACCTTGGATGCGATGTCGGGAGCCACCGATTTGACCTGGGATTTCGCCGGGCAACGCCGGCTATCGGGTATGTTGGTGTATTCCCTGGAAGCCGTGCCTGTAAGCGGACCGGTTCTGCGTAAACAGGGAAGTCTGTTCTTCCGCTGAGGAGGAGAAATCCTCCTGTCGGATCATCGCCTCCCCGAGATTCCGCCCGCCTCGGGGCGCGAAGCCCGGACGGGTAAATCCCCGCTGTAAAAATCGCGGGGATTCTGCTATTTTACGGGCATGAGCCGGGCCCCGCATCTTTGAAAAGCCGTACCCGCATCGCGCCCACTCCCAGCGGTTACCTTCATCCCGGCAACGCCTGGTCCTTCCTGCTCACCTGGCTGCTGGCCCGCCGCGAAGGCGGTTCCATCCATCTCCGCATCGACGATATGGACACGGCCCGTTTCCGTCCGGAATACATCGAGGACATTTTCGCTTCCCTGGAATGGCTGGGCCTGGATTGGGACACCGGCCCACGCTCCCTGGCCGAAATCCAAGCAACGCACAGCCAGCATCTGCGCTTGGACCGATACCGGAAGTCCTTGGGGGCTCTGATCGCGGCGCGCGATGCCGAAGGACCATTGCTGTACGCCTGTTCCTGCAGCCGGGAAAAGGTGCGGCGGGATTCCGCTGCCGCCGGCCTACCGGGCATCTATCCGGGTACGTGCCGCCATGCGGGCCTTCCCATGCACCAGTCCGGCCTGGCCGCGGACGGAGCTCCGGCCGCCGAGGCTTATCCCTTGCGCCTCCGCGTCCCCGGTAACGCGGAAGTGACCCTGGATTCGGTCGCTTCGGGACCGCTGGTCCTGGCTCCGGGAAGGGACATGGGCGACTTCGTGGTCTGGCAGCGGAACGGGGAACCGGCCTACCAATTGGCTTCCCTGGTCGACGATGAGGAGTACGGGATCGATCTGGTGGTGCGCGGCAAGGATCTGCTGCCTTCGACCGGCGCGCAGGCGTGGCTCGCGGGCGTCCTGGGCTACGGGATTTTTCCGCGCGCCCGCTTTCTTCACCATGAAATGATGTTGGATGCGGAGGGCGGCAAGCTCTCCAAGTCCCAAGGCGCGGATTCCCTGCGGGCCCTGCGTGAACGCCTGGTGACGCCGACGCCGCTGCTGCGCTTCTTCGCCCGGCGCCTGGGCCTGGATCCGGCCGGGATCCAGGCGCCGTCGGACATGCTCGCGGGATTCGCTCCGGAACGGATTCCCGCCGCCCCCGTGACCTGGGCCGACTTCGCCCGGGAAACCGGACTGACAGGGTGATGAAAATCGCTTGCTGGGCCTCGGCCATCCATTTTCAACACCCTGTTAAGCTAAATTGGGATCCATGATCGCAGCTTCCGATTTCGCCCGCTTCAAAAGGCAGCCCATGGTCATGGCCACGGGTTACGACTTTCCCATGGCCCGCATCCTGGAAGAGGCCGGGGTCGATGTGATCCTGGTGGGGGATTCCCTCGCCAATGTAGTGTTGGGACTTACGACCACCCGGGACGTGGACATGGACGTCATGGCCCTTTTCGTGGGGGCGGTGGCGCGCGGCGCGAAACGGACCCATATCCTGGCCGACATGCCCTACGGATCGGATCTGGAACCGGCCAAGGCCGTGGCCAATGGCCGCCGCTTTTTGGGCCTGGGCGCCCATTCGGTCAAGCTGGAAGGGGCCAAGCTGGAAACCATCCGCGCCTTGACCTCGGAAGGCATCCCGGTGGTGGGCCATCTGGGATTGCTGCCGCAGACCGCCAAGTCCTTCAAGCAGGTGGGACGCGATCCCGCCGAGCGGGACGATGTGCTCCGTTCCGCCGAAGCCGTGACGAAGGCCGGCGCCGTCGGCATGGTGCTCGAGCATATGGCCGCCGATCTGGCCGCCCAGGTAACCCGTGCGGTACCCATTCCCACCATCGGCATCGGGGCCGGGGAGGATGTGGACGGACAGGTGTTGGTGCTGCATGATTTCCTGGGATTGCATCCCGGGCCGTTTCCCCCGTTCGCCAAGGCTTTTGCGGATTTGCATGGGGCCGCGCTGGCGGGTACCAGGGACTATTGCCGGGCCGTGCGCGAGCGCCGGTTTCCGGGAAAGTGAAGGGGAGACCATGGACGGACAGGGGCCTACCGGCGCGGCCGGGGAAAATACCGGCGGGGAAAACATCGTCCCGGGAATTCCGGCCGAGGAATCCTTGCGTCCGGAACCGGGGCTGGAACTGGTGCAGGGCAGGGAATTCCTGTCCGAGAACGTTTCCATTTCCGGCCGCCATTTCGTGCGTTGCTCCTTCAACTTCTGCAACCTGATCTATTCCGGCGGGCCCGTGGGCCTGGTGGAATGCGGGGGCGTGAATAACCGTTTGGTGGAAGTGGGGCCCATGCAGGAGGCCTTGAAGGATATGGCCGGGGACGCCATCCGCGACAAAATGATCCGCTATTGGAAGGACGTGCGGACCGGTCTGCATCTGGAGATTCCAGCCGGATACTGATCTTCCACCTCGTTGGGATCCGTGTGCGTCGTGGGAATCGGAACGCTTCCAGGGAAACTTTCGCGTTGTCGTGAACTTTCCATTCATGAAACGGTTGGTAGGCGGTTTGTAAGCGGTTGCCAAGTTCCCCTAGGCGGAAATCCTGCGACGATTTTCCATCCACGCAAACAGAAAACAAACCAACAGCCCCGGCACGAAGCTCCACAACAGCACCGCCTCCACCGCATCCCCATGCCGCAAATACCAGGTATCCCGTGAGATCAGCGGCACCTTCCGCCGCAGCACCGTCGCCTCGGACAGTTTCGTCTTGCCCAGCACCCGGCCCTTGTAGTCGTAGAAGACGCTGATGCCCGCGTTAGAGCAGCGCGCGATGGGGACTCCGGCCTCGATGGCGCGGTAGCGTGAGATGTTGGCGTGCATGAACGGAGCGTTGCTGTAGCCGAACCAGCCGTCATTGGTGATGTTGACCAAAAGTTCCGCGCCCCGGCGGCGCGCCCCGCGCACGAAATCCGGATAGATGATCTCGTAGCAGATGGAGGGCGCATAGGCAATACCGCCGCGGTTCCAGATGGCGTAATCCTTGCCCGGGGAAAAATCGCCTTCGCCCAGGTTCACGTAATTGATGATGGGGAAGACGTCGTCGAAGGGCAGACGCTCGCTGAAAGGGACCAGGCGGAGTTTGGAATATTGCAGCGCCGGGGTCAGGCTTTCCGGCGTGAAGAGGAAGGCGGAGTTGTAGAACAGGTAGGTATGGTAGGGCTTGGGATCGGAAACGTAATCGAGGGCTCCGACCAGCACATCGGCGCCGGTGGTATGCGAGGTGCGTTGGAAGCGTTCGTACACGTCCGGGCGGCTGCGCAGGAAATCCGGCACCGCCGTTTCCGCGAACACGATCAGATCGGTCCCTTTGATAAGGGAGCTGTCCATGGGGATTCCGTCCATGGTGTCCCAGGACTTCTGCATCACCTCCTTGAAATAATCATCGTCCCATTTCTTGGTCTGGGGAATGGACGGCTGCACCAGGCTGATGTCGATGCTCCGCGCCGCGGCCGGATCGGGGCGGGAAAGCGATACCGCTCCCCGGATGCCGATATAGGCCGGGATGAAAATGGCCGCGGCGAGGGCGGCGCAGCGAAGCAGGCCCTTGGTCCGCAGGATGGTGAAGAGAAGGCAGTTACAGGCGACGATGGCCATGGACAGGCCGAAGACGCCGAGGTAGGAGACCGATTGGATCAGGCCTTCCCAATGACCCAGGGTGTAGCCCATGTCGTTCCACGGGAAGGACATCTCACCGGTGGTGCGCACCATTTCCAGGCCGCCCCATAGCAGCGGATAGGCGATCAGTCCGAAGGGGCGCGCGGCCAGGACGCGGAACATCCAGCCGAGCAGGGCGTTGGCGAGCGATAGGAAGAGGATGAGCAGGACCAGGCCGAAGCCGATGATCAGCGCGGGACCCACCTTGATTACGTTGTAGATCCACCAATACATGAGGATGTTGTAGGCGATGCCGGCAACGAAATGATAGCGGAACGCCTGTCCGGTCGTGAGCCGCATGGTCGCGAGGAAGGCCGGGATGAGGACGATGAAGGCGAGGGGACCGAAGGGGAAGGGCGGATAACACAGGGCCCAGCAGGCGGAAGAGAGGGTGATCCAACCCAGGGTCTTCCACTCCGGGCGGCGCGGGCGGAAAATCCTTTTGAGGAAGGCCGGAACCTTGGCCATGGGCCGTTACCGTTTGTTCTGGGGATGGAGGAGCAGAACGTATTCCCCGCGCGGCGTTCGCTCACGGTAATATTCCCGCAACTTGAGGGCCGTGTCGGAAAGGAATTCTTCGAACTTCTTGGTCAGCTCGCGCGCGAGCACCACATGCATATCCGGCCCGAAGACCTCGGCGATCTCTTCCAGGAACTGGCGCACCTGATGGGGCGAGACGTAGAAGATGAGGGTGGGCGCGTGCTGTTCGTCGCCGCCCCAGCGTTGCTTCAGGGTCTCCAGCTTGCGCAGGCGCTGGGCGGATTTCTTGGGCGGGAAGTTCTCGAAGGCGAAGCGGTCCGTGGGCAGACCGGAAGCGGTCACGGCGGCGACCATGGCGCAGGGGCCGGGAATGGGATAGACCTTGATGCCTTCGGCCAGGGCGGCCTTGACCAGGTTGAAGGCCGGGTCCGCGATGCCGGGGGTGCCGGCGTCGCAGATGAGCGCCAGGCGTCCGCCCTGTTTTAGTCGATCGATATAGCCCGGAGTGCGCTTCTCCTTGTTGAAGTCGTTGTAGCTCTCGCTGGGCCGCGCGATTCCGTAATGGCCGAGCAGCACCCGCGAATGCCGCGTGTCCTCCGCCAGGATCAAATCCGAGGTCTTGAGGATGCGCACGGCGCGATAGGTCATGTCCTCGAGATTGCCGATGGGCGTGGCCACCAGGTAAAGGCCGGGCGCGGGCGCGGAAAAGGGATCGATGGCTTCCACAAGTTGGGATTGTCCGTCCCCTTCTTCGTCCTCGTCGGCGCGTGACGCGTTTTCGGCGATCAAGCCGTCCGCGTTTTCGTCCGCATCTGAATCGGTATCCGGATCTGATTCCGGATCGGTGCCGGAGTCGCCGGCCTCAACGGAATCGGCTTTTCGCTCCGCGTCGGAAGGCTGGTTTTCATCGGCGATGCGGGGAGAATCGGGGTTACGGGACATGCATGCGAAAGATACTAGATCGCGCCCGTTTTGGGGGAAGGTCCGGATGGTGCCGCGGGAGCCTCCAGCAATTCTTCCAGGTGGGCCGCCACGCCATCCGCCAATCCCTCCGGATTGTATCCGCCTTCCAACAGGGAGACCACCTTGCCTCCTCCCGCGATCCCGGCCAATCGCGAAGCCATTCGTGTCATGCGCCGGAAGGCGTCATCGCTTATGCGGAAGTCCCCCAGATAGTCGTCCTTGCGGCTGTCGAACCCGGCTGAAATGAGAACGAGGTCCGGCCGGAAGGCTTCCGCCGCGGGCAAGAGTTTTTCATCCCACGCCTTCAGGATCGCCAGGTCGTCGGCTCCCGCGCCCAGGTCCACGTTGATGGTGTATCCCAGGCCGGCGCCCGCGCCCTGCCGCAACGGATTGCCCGTGCCCGGATAGGCCATCCACTTGTGCGTGGAGAAGAACAGCACGGAAGGATCCGCGTAGAACGCCCCTTCGGTGGCGTTGCCGTGGTGATAGTCCCAGTCGATGATCAGGATGCGGGCGCAGCCGTGCTTGCGTTGCGCGTAGCGGGCGGCGATGGCGACATTGTTGTAGAAGCAGAAGCCTTCTTCCTCCCCACTGTCATGGGCATGATGTCCCGGCGGCCGCACCGCGCAGAAGGCGTTGGCGACCCGGCCTTCGCATACCGCGTCCACGGCCCCCATCGCTCCCGCCACGGCCAGGGCGGCGATGGTTCCGGTAACGGGGATTTCCTTGATCCGTTCGATGTGTTCGGCGCTGTGGATCGCGGCGATGGCGGGGAAGGGATCGGCTACGGGCGCAATGGGAAGGAAATGGTTTTGCAATCCGGTCACCTTCAGCTTGCGGGCGATGGCGCGAAGGCGGGAAGGCGATTCCGGATGACCGGAGTCGATGACGTGATCGAGGTAGCGTGCGTCCAAGACGAGGCCGGAGGATTGCGTCATGATCGGAAAGAAAAATAGGATTCCGCCGCCGGGGCGGCGAACCCCCGCGTCGGGATCCCTATTTGCGTTGTTTCTTGAACAGCTTGAAAATCCTGGTGGATTCCTTGTCGCCGGCCTTGGCCGTGACCTTGAGGAAATACAGTCCGTTGGCCACGTTGTTCCCGGAGGCCGTGCGGCCGTCCCACACCACTTCCTGATAGCCCACCACGTTGCGCTGCTCCAGGGAGCGCACCGCGCGGCCGGCGCGGGAATACACTTTCAGATCCACCCGGTCGCAATAGTCGGTGAGGCTGTAGACGAACACGGCCGTATCCGCGAAAGGATTGGGATAGCTCCCCAGATCCCGGATGTTCAGATCGTCGCCCATCCGGTAGACCAAGGTCCGCGTGGCGGTGTTGCCGGAAATGTCCCGCGCCGTCACCGTGATCGAGTCGCGCGCGGTTTTGTTGTCCGGGACGAAACGCAGACGCGCCAGCGTGGGGAAGACGGAGCCGGTTTCGGAGGACTGGTTGGACGTGTCCAGGACCTGGTTCTGGCTTTTGAGCACGGGAGGATGCAGGGCCAGGTCCACGCCTTCGCCGTCGCGGATGACCACGTCGATGGCCGTATGCAGGGGAACGTAGTCGTCCATCAGCAGTGCCTGGCCGCGGCTGCTGAGCTGGATGATCGGGGAGGTCGCGTCCTGGTTGATTAAGAGGGCGTACACGCCGTCGGAGAAGCTGCTTCCCAGGCGCCGGCCTTCGGGGGCGACGACGGTATCCATTTTCACCCAGACCGTGCCGTCCAGATCGCGGACGTGCCAATAGGGGCGCGGGGGCGCGGCTGCGGATGCCTTGGGAGCGGCGGAGGGCGACAGCTTTCCCAGGATCAGGCCGCCCGGCGACAGGCCGGGAGCCCGGACGCGGAATGCCGTAATGGGCAGTGAACCTTCCGCCGGGCTGAGATGGGGGGGCAGCGAAGAGATGGTAACCGTCTCGAGGAAGACGCGGTAGGGCTTGGCGCCGGAGCCCGGCAGGGTCAGGAAATTCCCGGAAGTATCCAGCCGTAAAGTGTCGGACGCCGTTGCCAGCAATCGGCTCCGCACCCGGAACACGGTATCCTGGGAGCGTCCCGCGACGGCCAATTCACCATCCCGGGACGGGATGAGCGAGGCGCGCAGGCGCTTGCCCTGCAGCATGCTGTCCGCCAGGGCGAAGAACAGCGAGTCCTGCCCGCCCATTCCCAGTTTGCCTCCGTAGGGTAACGTATCTGTTACGGGTTGCGGGCCTTCCGCGTCGCGGGAGAGGAAGACCTTGAAGCCTTGCGCCGTTCCCACGCCCTTGTTGTGGAACACCACCCACACCCCCAGCTTTTCCTGGACCGGAAGATGGAAGGCCTGCGCGGGCAGTTCCAGGCGGGGCAGTTCCGACAGGGGCAGGGAATAGGTGCGGGAGCTGAGGTTGGGAATGGACTGGACCGGATCGCCCTGTGCGTCCAGTACCTGCACGTTGAGGCGGAAGGCGAGATAGACCTTGGGGCCGGTCAAATCCGTGGTGGGCACATCCAGCAGCACCTTGGAAACCGTGCTCAGATGGATGCCGTCGTCGCTGCGCAGGCCGTTCTGGTTATCGCCGGGAAAGAGGGGGGCTTGATCGCCGCCCACCACGAAGGAGGCCACGCCGCCGGTGAAGGAGGTCTTGGCATAGGCGGTGTTGAGTTTGAGCGCGATGCGCACCGAGTCGCCCGGGGAGGCCACGGCGGGATCGATGGACACGGAATCGATGAGCCAATCCAAGGTGGAGAAGGGTGCGGAAAGCACCCGCGCCTGCTTGGCGTTCCAATAGTTTACCAGGACCTTGCCGTTCTGGACGCCGCCCGGCTTGACTGCGAAGGTCTTGGACAGGCTGAGCGCTCCGCCCGTATAGTTGAGAGCGGTATTGCTTTCCGTCGAGTCTCCCAACAGGAAGGTGGCCACCGCGTCGCCCTCGTCGACGGCCAGGCCCGTGCCCTTCGCGTCCAGGGAGGCGCCGCCGTTGAGCACCTGCGGAGCCAGTACCAAGGAGCCTTCCTGCTTGGGGAAGGCCATGCCCAGGGCCGGATCGCCCAACAGATTGAACTCGGCGAGGATGGGCAGGAACACATCTCCGGTACGGAGTTTGACCATGGTCTCGGCCTGGGTGACGATGGCGCCCGTGGTCGCGAAGCCGTTACCGGTCGCGGCCTTGAGGATTTCCGCCGACAAGGCCTCGCCCGCCAGGTTGGAGATGTAGCCTGCGGCCCCATAGAAACCGGCCGCGCCGCCCTTGGGCATGCGGATGAGTTCTTCGCCCAGGGAGCGGGCGGAAATGTCCTCGAAGAATCCCGTGAGGCAGGTGATGGAGGCTATCAGCGAAACCGGGTAGTCGCCTTTCAGCTTGCCCTCATCCAGCGCCTTCAAAGTCAACACGCCCGCGTCGGACCAGACCGCGCCTCCGCCGTGGCCGACGAAGCTCACGAGGTTGAAGCCGGAATCGATCTGGTCGAAGAAGTCGGTCCGCTGGGCCGCGCTCTTATAATGGGGAGAGCCGGGGAAGAGATCCAGGCGCGAATACTGGCGGTCGTTGGCCGAGGCGATTCCTTGCAGCACATAGTTCTGGGCGGTAAATGAGGATTCGAAGCCGGAGATGAGCAGGGCCTGGTTGCTCCAATGGCCTTGCGGCCGCGCGGTTTCCAGGGTCAGGGTCTTGCGGACCACGTTGGAGAGCTGCTGTTTGTCGGAAACGGGGATGCGTCCCACGAAGAGATCCGCCAGATCATCGTCCCCGGAAACCTTGGCGAAGTAGTCGTCGTTGGCGGCCACGCCCCAGCCCCGGATGTTGACGGGATGGAAGGGCACCACGGTCTCGCCTTTCTTGTCGAAGCCGGAAGAGGCGTCCCCTACGAGCACCAGATAGGACGGCGCGGGGCGCGCCCAGTTGCGGTATGCGTAACCGACGAAGCGTCGGATGGCCGCGGGATCCAGGCTGCCGTCGCCGAAGGCCTGATAGATATGGCGGGCCATCACCACGCGGGTGCGCATTCCCTGCTTTTGATGGAACTCGAGCAAGGAGTCCAATCCCTTGCCAAGCAGCTCCTTCTGCGTGATCACCAGATAATCCGCGCCCTGGGCCGGGTCGAGGAGATCGTCGAGAGTATCGAGGGCCACCACCGGGACTTCGCGCTTCGCCGCCGCGCAGGCGATGTAGTCGGTGTGGCCGGCCAAGGTGTCCAGGAAAGCCAGTTCGAAGCCCTCTCCACGCCGGGTGGTCCGGAAGTTCGTCAGCTTGCGGCCCTGCATGTCCCACAGGCTCAGGTCCTCGCCGGTGAAGCCCGACAAAGTGAAGAGTTTCAGGCCCGCGCTGTCGGCGAAGGAGTTGTTGAAGGCGAGCCGGTCCTCCAGGACCGCGTAGCTGGATGGAAAATCCAGATCCATGAAGTTGAGGAACGCGTCCTGGGTTTCCACCAGTTGGCCCTCGCTGGTGCGGAGATCATTGACCTTCTGGATCACCAAGGTGTTCTTGCCCGGCTTGAGCACGGAAGGATTCAGGGGTTGGGACACCCAGGTGTAGGACTCCTGGCCTTCCCAGATGGCGTCGTTCTTCACGCCTCCGACAAGGGAGATGTCCGATCCGTTCAACAGGAATTTCAGATGGTGATCCGGATCGGCCTTGGGATTATTCGTGATACCTTTCAGATTGATGGTGACCCGGAGCGGTCCGTTGCCCGCGCCTTCCACGGCGCCCGCGCCGGCCGTGGTGGCCGGGGTGAAGCGCAGGTTGAAGGGAACCTCGGCCAAATCCTTTTCGGCGCCCACTCTTTTCCAGACCCAGAAATCGGTAAGTTCGGATTCCTGGACGCGCGATCCCAGGTCGACGACCTCTTCCGCCGAGGTGCTGCCGATGCGCATGATGTCGTTGTCCTCTTCCACATGTTCGTGTTTCCGGAAAGGCGGGGCTTCCTTGGCGTCCGCGGGAAAGGACGGGACCAGGCCGCCGGTGCGGGAGGCCACGGGCACGGCGGGAGCGCGCAGGCCCAGCCTGCCGCCTTCCCAGGTCAATATGAAAACCGACCGGGAGGTGTAGAAGGAGTTGTAGCTGTTCGTTCCCGCTGCATGCTTGCCGATGAACTCGATATAGTCTTCCCGATCCCAGCGGCCGTCTTCTTCGCCGCGCACGTACATGGGCACTTCGCGGCCGTCGCTGTAAAGATGCATATGGCGCGGATCGATGGTGGAAAGGTTCAGGCCCGACTTCACCAGGGTGTCGTAGGACAGGAACTCGATGTTCTCGTCCAGGGTCTTGATCACCAAGCGCCGCTTGGCGAGGTAGGCGCTCGGGGAAGGACCTTCACGGCCGGATGCCGCGCTCTTACCCAATGCGGCCGACGCCGCGGGGGCGCTGCGGAATCCGCGCGACTGGGCGTAGTTGGCGATCCAACCTTGCAGATGCATTTCGGAAGGCGCGCTTTCCATGGCGGCGAAGGCCGGCCGGAAGGGCTTCGCGGCGGAGGCTTTGCGGAAGGACACGCGGATGCTCGCGGTTGCCGCGACGGTGCCTTCGGCGGCGGCGCCGGGATCGAAGGTGAGGGCCGCGATGGAAGCGTCGCGGTACTGCGCGGGAGCGGAAACGGTGACGGAGGATCCGCCGGGTTGGTCCGATTCGAACGTGGCCGCGGCGACATACCCTGGAGGCACGGCAAAGGCCACCGTGCGTGGCGTCCCGCTTGCCTGGGCGCGGGACCGGGTCCAGCTCAAGCGAAGGCCCAAGGCATCGGTGGCTTCCAGTTTCCATTCCGGATCGGACCAGGTGCCGCCGCCGTTCCTGGAGGTGGTGGCTTTGGCGATGGCGGCGCTAATCGCATTGCGCGAGGCATTGGCCGAGGCTGCCGCGGAATGGAAGGAGGCGGCGGCGGACGCGGGCGGCTTGGCCGGCGACGAAGCGGCTCCGGGCGCGCACGGATGAAGGAGCGGTAGGGCAAAGGCCCAACCCAGGGCCGCGGCCATCCGTGTTCGTCGGAAACGGACAAGGGAAGCGGATTGTGCGAAAGCTGCGGAAGAACGGTGGTCTTGTTTCATTTGCCGATCCGGAAGAAACGCGTGCAACCCAGGGATTGCATCAAGCCGGTGGTGCGTTCCTGGAAGCTCTCGGTGCCCACCACGCAGAACAGCGCCTGTACCGTGTCGGTTACGGCGTGCTGCTCCAGGGTCAGGGAATCCCGCTGCACGGAATTCCCGAAAATGGTGCTGGGGCATGGGCTGAGCGGCAGGCAGCCGTTCTGCTTCAGCTCCCATTTCCCATTATCCTCGTAGTACGAGAACTGGATCATGACTCCGGGATCGCTGCTGGTCTGCACTTCCATGTCCAGGGTGCGGCCCGGCTTGAACGTTCCAGAGGCCGGCTGGAGGATGGTCAGGGACGGGGTGATGGTGATCGAATCGATCGACATCGTATCGCTGATCAGCTTCTGCCCGGTCGGTTCGACATAGACGGCGCGGACGCCGTAGTAAATCGTGAAGGGCCGGCTGGAATCCGATAACGTAAGGACGACGAAGGGGGAATCCTCGGCCGAGTGGGATTGGAAAACATGGTTCAGGGAATCGCGGTTCTGGCTTTGGTAGATTTCGAAATAGGAGACCCTGGATTCCGCGGGGTAGCTCCAACCCACGTGGATGCCTGGGGAGCCCAGGGCCGGGTCCTTGATTTCCAGGTGGATGTCGGTGAGCAGCGCGCTGGGCAGGCTGGGCGGATCGTGTTTGTCCCCGCAATAGGAACCTTGGCAAATCAGCGCGGCGAGTAGCAGGCCGGCGGGCCTGGCGATCCGCAACCGGTGGAAATGACGCAAAGGATGTGCAACGGGTTTGGATGGCATCGAGCTTGGCTGTTCCAGTACCTGTGCGCCGCGGCGCGGATGTTTGGGTTTTTGTCGAATTATATCCCTCTCCGGCCTTGGGATGCTACTCCTATGCCACTCAAATGCCATAAGCGGGCCAATTTCCTAGCTTATTTTCGGACCCATGGAACAACCTCCTCGCGGACATTACATCGTCGCCATCGATGGCGTGAGCGGCTCCGGCAAGAGCAGCACGGCCAAGACCGTGGCACGGCAATTGGGCATCCTGCATCTGGATACCGGAGCCATGTATCGGGCCGTTACCTTCCTGGCCCAAGAAAAGGGCATCAAACCCTCACAAATCATGGACATTTCCAACCTGGTAGAGAGCCTGGACTGGCGCGCGGACGCCCAGGGAAAGCTTACGGTTGACGGTCGCGACCTCAGCCAGGATATCCGCACGGGTCCGGTCACCGCCGCGGTTTCCGATTTCGCCCGCATCCCCGAAGTCCGCCATGCCCTGGTTCCGGTCCAGCGCCGCATCGGCATGCGCCAGCCCGCCGTGGTCGAAGGCCGGGACATGGCCACGGTGGTTTTCCCGGATGCCCGCTTCAAATTCTTCATGGACGCCAGCCCGGAAGTGCGGGCCCAACGCCGGGTCCGGGAACTCGTATCCCTGAATCTTCCCGCCGATTACGGCGAAGTCCTCAAGAACCTCGTCGAAAGGGACCATAAGGATTCCGGCCGCGAGCACAGCCCTCTGGCCCTGTCCCCGGACGCCCAGGTAATCGATACCAGCGGGTTAACATTCGAGGGACAAGTTGCTATCATTGTCGACCGCGTCTTGAAAAGCCTTTCCGCGGTCTCCTCGATAACGTAGGGGACTCAGGGGCTTTCAGGGAGACCGACGCCGCTTCCGCACAGGAGCCGGCCGGTATCCCAAGGATGCCCAGGGTCGCGTCGGCAGCTTTTTCCGGGGTCCGGAAAATCAACCCGCTTGCGCAGGCCAAGTCTACCGCTCCGGTTGGACCCGTTCCAATCGGGAACCCCGCGAGGGGCCCCCAAAGCCGGCGGCGATGACTCCAGGAGAACCAATCAAATGTCCCAGAAATTGCTATACGGCACTGAAGAGGATTTGAAGGATTTCGGCGAAGACGTCGACTCGAAGGTCCCAGGTCAGGTCAAAAAAGAAGTCCTCGCACTCTACGACATGTCCCTCACGGGCTACCAGGAAGGCAGCATCGTCAAGGGCACGGTCGTGCGCATTTCGGAAACGGACGTCTTCGTGGACATCCGCTTCAAATCCGAAGGCATCATCAACAAGATGGAATTCAAGGATGACACCGAGCTCGTCGTGGGCAAGGTCATCGACGTCTATCTGGAGCAGGTGGAAAACGCCGACGGCCAGATCATCCTCTCGAAACAGCGCGCTGATTTCATGCGAGTGTGGGAACGCATCCGCGAAGCCTTCGAGAAGGAAGAAATCGTCACCGGCACCATCACCCGCCGCATCAAGGGCGGCGTCGTCGTGGATCTGTTCGGCATCGAAGCGTTCCTTCCCGGTTCGCAGATCGATCTCCGCCAGGTTCCCGATCTGGACGCGCTCATCAGCCAGAAGATGGACTTCAAGGTCATCAAGGTCAACAAGATCCGCCGCAACATCGTGGTGTCCCGCCGCGTGGTCCTCGAACAGGAACGTTCGAAGATGCGCGACGAAATCATCGACACCCTCGAGAAGGGCCAGATCCGCGAAGGCGTGGTCAAGAACATCACCGATTTCGGCGCGTTCATCGATCTCGGCGGCGTGGACGGATTGCTCCACATCACGGACATGTCCTGGGGCCGCGTGAACCATCCTTCCGAGGTGGTTTCGCTGGGCGACCGGGTCAAGGTCGTGGTGCTGGATTTCAACGAGAAGAAGGAGCGCATCTCGCTCGGCATGAAGCAGCTCACCAAGCATCCTTGGGAAGACGTTGCGGCCAAGTACCCCGAGGGCACCAAGGTCAAGGGCAAGGTCGTATCCATCACGGATTACGGCGTGTTCGTGGAACTGGACCAGGGCGTCGAAGGCCTCATCCATATTTCCGAGATGTCCTGGACCCAGCACATCAAGCATCCCTCGCAGCTCCTGAACCAGGGCGACGAAGTGGAAGCCGTGGTGCTGAAGCTGGACGCCGAGAACGAGAAGATCTCGCTCGGCCTGAAGCAGGCGACCCCGGATCCCTGGCAGAACATCGAGGATGAAATCCCCGTGGGCTCCAAGGTGACCGGCGAAATCCGCAACCTCGCGGCTTTCGGCGCCTTTATCGAGATCAAGGAAGGCGTGGATGGCCTCATCCATGTCAGCGACATGTCCTGGACCAAGAAGATCAACCACCCGTCCGAAGTCCTGAAAAAGGGCGACAAGGTCGAGTGCATCGTCATGGCCATCGACAAGGAAAAGCGCCGTATCAGCCTTTCCATGAAGCATCTGACGGACGACCCGTGGGACACCCTGGCCGAGAAGTTCCCCGTGGGAACCGAAGTCAAGGCCGTCATCTCGCGTCTGTTGGAACGCGGCGTGATCGCGGAACTCGCCGGCGGCATCGAAGGGTTCATCCCCACCTCGAAGCTGACGACCGAATCCATCCGCAGCCCCGCCGACGCCTTCAAAGCCGGCGACGAGGTTCCTGCTGTCGTGATTGAAGTGGAAGCCGCCTCGCGCAAGCTCACGCTGAGCGTCGTGGACTACTTCAAGAACAAGGAAGACGCGGAATGGAAGTCGTACCTGTCGGCCCACAAGCCGAACCAGGCGACCTTGGGCGACGTGATGCCGAAGATCGAAGGAGAAGGGTAAAAGCCTTCTTCGGCGTAGGCTAAAAGCCGGCGCCCATGATGGACTCTCCATCACAAGGCACTGGCGGATACCTTCGTTTCCGCATTGATTCGGACCTGCTACCAGGTCCCGGGGCTTCTCCTTCCGGAGAGGCCTTTTTTTTGCCCATTGCGCCGACCCTTCACGAGAGTACTTTCCCATGGAGGCCCGGGGAAACGGGCCCTATCACCGGGAACCGATGCGGTTCCGCATCCCTCTGACCAGGAGAGACATCATGGAAGGTAACGGAGTCGCTTTGGACGGGGTTGACGGAGTTAACGGCGTGAAGGGCGTGAAGGGCGTGAACTCGGCCGGCATCCTCAACCCCGCACGGGAAATCCTGACCCGCTATGGCAAGATGAAAATCAACGTGGCTGAAGCCGAGCGCTGGGGCTCCGTGGCCCTGGGAGCCGGTCTGCTCGCTTACGGGATCAAGCGGCGTTCGTGGATGGGATTCCTCTTCGCCGTGGCCGGCGGCGGACTCCTGCTCAGGGGCGCCCTGGGGAAAAGCGTGTTCTACCGGTTGATCGGGATCAACACCGCCACGGGCAAGGGCCTGATGGGGCAGACCGCCGTCAATGCCATGATCCGCGTGGACAAGTCCCTGGTCATCGAAAGGCCTTCGGCGGATCTGTTCGCCTTTCTGCGCGATGTCGAGAACCTGCCGCGCGTCTTCGGCCATCTCCGCTCCGTGCGCGCCTTGGATTCGCGCCGTTCCACCTGGGCTGCGCGCATGCCCGCGGGCCTGGATCTGGAATGGGACTGCGAAGTGTGGGAAGAGCGCGAGAACCGCAAGATGGCCTGGCGCGCCTCGGACTCCGCTGGAATGAGCAGCGAAGGCGCCCTGATCCTCGATCCGATCGGGGACGGTTCCCGGACGCAGGTCGGTGTGCATCTGGAATACGTGCTGCCGCCGGGCAAACCCGGGCGGGTTTTCGCGCGCCTGTTCGGGAAGCATCCTGATCGATTAATCGATGAGGAGCTTCACCGCTTCAAGAGCCTGATGGAAACCGGCGTTTAGGCGCGGATTCACGCATCCGCAGCGTTTCCGGATGCGTTTTAATTCTTTCTACTGCGATAGGCAAAACGTAGTTTCGCCTCAGGTCGGCTTTCGCCAAAAGCGGGGGCGCCGGGGGAGGTCTTTCGCATGGTAGCTGAAGCGGCAGTCGCGGTCGAAGGCGGCGGCTTGGTGGACAATAAGCCATCCCCAGGAACCGAACCCATACGCGGCGAGATCTTCAGCGCCGAGCACCTGGAGGCCTATGCAGCCGGGCTCGCGGCGGGGCATGGCAACGCGCGCGCCCATCGCCGCGGTTTTCCGCTCCTGAGCCGGGTCAAGGAGAACGGCGCGGCCCTGCACGAAGCCCATCGCGCCATCGCCCGCACCGCCGTCTCCGAACGGAGCATCACCCCCGCCGCCGAATGGCTTGCCGACAATTTCCACGTGGTGGACGAACAGCTGCGCGAGATCCGCAATCATCTGCCGCGCGATTACTATCTCGATCTGCCCAAGCTTTCCGAGGGCGACTTCCGGGACTACCCGCGCGTGTACGCCGTCATCTGCGCCTACATCGCGCACACCGACAGCCGCCTGGACGCGGACATCCTGGGCCGCTTCGTGCGATCCTACCAGCAGGTCCAGCCCCTCACCATCGGCGAGTTGTGGGCCGTGGCCATCACCTTGCGGGTGGCGCTCATCGAAAATCTGCGCCGCCTGGCGGATCAGGTGGTGGGCGGCCGCGAGGCGCGCATCCGCGCGGATCATGTCGCCGATCTCATCCTCAGTCTGCGCACTCCCGATCCCGTTTCGGTAGAGACCGGGCCGCGCGATTGGGAGCGCTTCGCGAACTCGCCGTACTTCGACGCCTTCGCCGTGCAATTGTTCCAGCGCATCCAGGATCAGACGCTTCCGCATTCCCCGGCCCTGGAATGGCTCGACGATGAGCTGGCGCGCCGCGGCATGTCCTCCCAGGAGATCATCCGCCTGGAGCACCAGAAACAGGCGGCCCTCAATGTTTCCGTACGCAACATCATCACCAGCATGCGCCTGGTCCTGGAACTGGATTGGAAGGAATTCTTCGAGACCGCCAGCCAGGTCGAGGCCATCCTGCGGGCCTCGCCCGTGTACAAGGACATGGATTTCGCCTCCCGGGATCTCTACCGCCATGCCGTCGAAGGGCTGGCGCGTGGCTCGGGCCTTGCGGAAATCGAAATCGCCGACCGGGCCGCCAAGGCGGTGGGAAACCGCGCGCCGGGATCCACCGGCGAGATCGGCTATCTCCTGCTGGGCGCGGGCCGTAAAGCGTTCCGGGCCGAAATCGGGTATCGTTCCAGCCTGCGCGAAACCCTCGGCGGCGTCCTAAAAAGACATGGATTGTGGATGTATCCCGGCGCGTTGGCCGCCGTTACCGTCCTCTTCGCCGCGCAAGGCGCCGAGACGCTCGCCCATCACGGCCTGGGCCCCGCCGCGGCCCTGGCGCTCGCGGTCCTGGGCGCGATCCCACTTTCGGAAGGCGCCCTGGTCCTGATCAACCGCGTCGTCGCCGCGCTCGTCCCTCCACGGATCCTCCCCAAGCTCGATTTCAGCAAAGGTATCCCCGGCGCCTGCCGCACCTTGGTGGCGGTTCCTGTGATGCTGACGAATCAAGATGAGATCTTGGAACTCTTACAGCGCCTCGAAGTGCACTACCTGGCGAATCCGGACGGCGATATCCGCTTCGCCCTGCTTTCGGATTGGAGCGATGCGTCCGCGGCTTCGATGCCCGGTGACGCGGATTTGCTGCGGACGGCCATGGAGGGCGTGGCCGAGCTGAACCAGCGTTTCGGCCCCGTGCCGGGCGGCGGTCCGCGCTTCCTGTTGCTCCATCGCGAGCGGCGCTGGAATCCCCGGGAGGGAAAATGGCTGGGCTGGGAGCGCAAGCGGGGCAAGATCCATGAATTGAACAAGCTCCTCCGGGGTAACCGGGACGTTTCCTTCCTGCTTACGGACGCGGAGGCCGCGGCCATTCCCACCCATGTCAGGTACGTCATCACCCTGGACGCGGACACCCGGCTCCCCAAGGGCGCGGCCGCGCGCCTGGCCGGTTGCATGGGCCATCCCCTGAACCGCGCCCGCTTCGACTCCACCCTGGGCCGCGTCACGGAGGGTTACGGCATCCTGCAACCCCGCGTGGTGCCGTCCCTGCCGGAAGAACGCGAGCGGACCCTCTTCCATTGGGTGACCTCCGGCCAATGCGGGATCGATCCCTACGCGGCGGCCATCTCCGACGTGTACCAGGATCTGTTCGGCGAGGGCTCCTACAGCGGCAAGGGCATCTACGACGTGGACGCGTTCGAGGATTCCCTGCGCGATCGCATTCCCGAGAACGCCTTGCTTTCCCACGATCTGTTCGAGGGCACCTTCGCCCGCGCCGGGCTGCTCACGGACGTAGAGGTGCTGGAGGACTTCCCCTCCCATTACGAGGCCCATGCGATCCGCCAGCACCGGTGGGCCCGGGGCGATTGGCAATTGCTCCCCTGGATACTGGGTCGCCGCGGCAAGGGCATGCCCTTCCTGGGCCGCTGGAAGATGATGGAAAACCTGCGACGTTCCCTGGTGGCGCCGTGCGCATTTTTGTCCCTGGCGCTGGGTTGGCTGCTGGCGGGCCATCCTCCCGTGGCCTGGACCGCCATGGTACTGGTAGCGCTGCTGTTACCCTACCTGCTCTCAGCCTCGGAAGCCGTGACCCAGCCCCAGGCCGGCATTTCCTTGCGCCATTATCTGCGCGATACCGCCGACGGCCTGCTGCAGGCCTTTTCCCATTATGTCCTCGCCATCGTGCTCCTGGCGCATCAGGCCTGGCTGCTGTCGGATGCGGCCTTGCGCACCATACTGCGCCTGCTCTTGCGGCGCGGACGGATGCTGGAATGGATTACCGCGGCCCAGGCCGTCTCGCGCCTCCGCAAAGGCTTCTTCGGGCTGTACCGCGGCATGGCTGCCGCGGTGCTGCTGCCGGCCGTGATCCTCTATGTGGCCATCGTGATCGGCCGCGCGGGGAATCTGGAATGGGCCGCTCCCCTGTTGGTCCTGTGGGTTTTCTCTCCGGCCTTGGCGATGCTGGCCAGTTCCCCCCGCCGCCCGCGGCTCCAGGACCGCTTGACCGAAAAGGAACGGCTGGGCCTGCGCCATACGGCCCTCAAGACCTGGCGGTTCTTCCGCGTCTTCGTCGGACCCGAGGACAACTTCCTTCCGCCGGATAATTTCCAGGAAGATCCCAAGCCGGTATTGGCGCACCGTTCTTCGCCCACCAATATGGGCTTGTGCCTGCTCTCCATCGCCACGGCGCGGGATCTGGGCTGGCTCGGACTCGGGGAGACGGTGCAACGCCTGGAGGCGGTGCTCGGCTCCATGGTGAAACTCGAACGTTACCGTGGGCATTTCTTCAACTGGTACGAAACCCGGGACATGCGCGTCCTGGAACCCCGCTACGTCTCGACCGTGGACAGCGGAAACCTGGCCGGCCATCTCATCGCATTGAAAAGGATCTGCCATGACTATATGGCGTCGGACATGCTTCCGACCGCGGAGACGGAAGGTTTGATCGATCTCATCAACCTGGTCAAGGAATCCGCCTTGGCCCTGCCGGTGAATCTGCGGGTGCAGGCCTTCGGGCGGGCGCACATGCTGGAAGCCCTGGAAGCGTTGGAGACATTGCTGGCGCCGGTCCCGGCCGATGCCGAGGAGTGGTCCGCGCGCATGGCGGCCTGGGAAACCCGGGCGGATGCGGTGGTAGACGTGGCGCATAGCCTGGTCCTGGAGCAGAAGGATCGGGTGTGATCGGAATATGATGTAACATACCGGTGACCGAAACACCCCTCATGCGGCCATCTGAAAGCCATACTGGTCTATTTTATCCCAGAACTGGTTCCATCGGCCTGGAGTGTGGGTTAAGCAGCGTAAGCTCAAAA
>OBEQ010081835.1_pt1 | contig 22704 bp, 18 predicted proteins | sample 1670901 | NCBI WGS metagenome assembly OBEQ01 (sample SAMEA104232315, study PRJEB22302) | groundwater metagenome | biome: forest; feature: aquifer; material: groundwater | place: USA | collected 2011-08-07 | depth 5.4 m
AGAACCATCCCACAAAATAGATTGTAGGATAACACTTTTTTGGCCAATTTTGCAATGGTTTCCTATAAAGGTATGACTGCCAATTTTTGCGTTCTCTTCAATCACGCAATGTTCCCCTATGGAACAAGGAGATTCCAACTTAATACTCCTCGGTAATTTTGTTGTTTTGCCGACCCATATTCCCGGTCGAATTTCTTTACCTTTGGGGCGTGTTTCTATCTTTTTATCTAAAACAATGGCTTGAGCTCTTCTATATTCGGATAAAGTACCAATATCTGTCCAGAATTCGTTGAATTTAAATCCATAAAGGGATTTTTTTTCTAAGAGAAGTTTGGGAAGAAGTTGATGCCCAAAGTCATAAAACTTATTTTTTGGAATCTCGCGCAGCACTTCTTTATTAAAAAGATAAATTCCAGTGTTTACAAAGTTGGAAAATAGATCCCCCCAGGAAGGTTTCTCTATAAATTTTTCTATGCGCGATTCTTTTTTAAGTAAGGTCACCCCATATTCAAAACGAGAATCTACTTGGGTGACCGCAATGGATCCCACAGCTTTTTTTTCTTTGTGAAACTTTATGAATTTAGAGAAATTAATATCCGTTAAATTGTCCCCACTGACGATTAAAATATTTGGATCGGGATCTGTCTGAAAAAAATGTTCCGCGTTCTTAACCCCACCCGCGGTCCCGAGAATATTTTTTTCAAGAGAATAGTGGATTTTTAATCCCAGGGCGCTTCCCTCTTTAAAATATTCTCTTATGATTTTATTTGTAGAGCTTAGATTGATGACGACCTCATGAATTCCATGCTTTTTTAAATTGAGAAGGGTATACTCCAAAACAGGTCTGTTCGCTATAGGGACTAAGGGTTTAGGGAGCACATAAGTTAGAGGACGAAGACGAGTTCCCTCCCCCGCGCACATCACCATGGCAATCATTTTTGAGAGTCCAGAATGGAATTCACAAGAGGGGCCAGTTTATCTAAAGATTTTTGAGAGTTTTCCATTTTTGGGAATTCGGCATAGGTTCTTAAGAGCGGTTCTGTTCCGCTAGGCCGCATTAAAATCCAGGATCCATCTTCTAAAACTACTTTTAATCCATCCAGTGTACGCATCTCTTTAATTGAGAGCCCCAGCCATTTAGTTGGAAATTGTTTTTGAACTTTTTGGATAAATTCAGATTTATTTCTAACAGGACGGGATAAGGGGATATCATTTCTTAAATAGCAGCTAGCTCCATATTTATTTTCAATCTCTTTTAAAATAACACTTAAATTTTTATTTAGGGATAAGATCATTTCTAACAATAGTAGCGCGGAAAATAATCCATCCCGTTCCGGCAAAATGGAACCTGGTTTTGTATTCCGTTTTGTTTTCCCAAATGCATAGCCGCCAGACTCTTCCCCTCCCGCCAAGACATCCCCTTTTAATACCTTTTCTGCCACATATTTAAAGCCCACAGGAATTTCTTCAAAAGGACAATTGTAATCTTGAGCAATTCTTTCGGAAAGGTATCCCAAAGAAACAGCTTGAGGGACTTTTCCTCTTAATCCTTTGACATTTACAAGATACCAGAGCAGGAGCGCGAAAGTTTGTTGAGGGGTTAAATATTTTCCATTTTCATCTACCACTCCTAGACGATCCCCGTCTCCATCCAAAGCAAAACCGGCGCACGCGTTCATTTTTGGAACCGCGGTTTTTAGTTCAGAAAGATAGGCCTCAATGGGTTCTGGATGCAATCCGCCAAAGAGTGGATCGACTGTGTTATGAAGAAGTGTGTACTCCATGGGATTTTTGAGTGATTTAAAAAGCGCTTCCACCATTTTCCCGCCAGGCCCATACATGGGATCAAAACAGACTCTTTTTTTACTTTTTTGAAAAAGGGAGGTATCAATATGTTTTTTTAAGTAGCGAACATACTCTGTCATATGAGTCTCTAATAAAGAAATTTGAAAGGGAGGATGACCATTTCTGGTAAAAGAAAAATCTAAATCTTCAGGAAGAGAATGCACTTTTTCTTCTATTTGAAGGGCTGTTTCTTGAGGAATAGAACCGCCAAAAGATCCTTTTATTTTAAACCCAAGATACTCCGCGGGGTTGTGGCTAGCGGTCATCATGGCGCCAAAAGGCGCTTTTTCCTTCCAAGTGACAAAGGAAAGAAAAGGAGAAGTTACACTAGACGATAAAACATGAACGGTAAATCTATATTGAGATAAGACATAGGCTGCTTCCTGCGCGAACTCCACAGCTCTAAAACGATTATCGTATCCAATAAATATATTTTTCTTGGGGCCAGAGGCGCTAGAAAAAAGTTGTCCCACCCCATGCGCTACGGAGCGCACATTTTCAAATGTGTATTCTTCCCCAATGATGCCTCTCCAGCCATCGGTTCCAAAATGAATTTGAGATTTTGAGTTTTTAAGAATTGGAGTTTCTATTGTAGTCATCCTTTAGTCTTACCACATCCTCTACTTCCGGAGTGGAAACTTCAACAATAGTTACATTTCCATAGCGAGCCTGCATGCGGTGAATTGTTTTAGGAGGGAAATGAGCCACGCTTCCTGTTTTCATTTTCTTTTTTTTCCCGTTCATTTCCAAAAGGTAAGGTCCTTTGAGCGTGTAAAGTGTTTCCTCTTTAACATTGTGGTATTGCAAACTTAAACGGTGACCTTTACGAATATAGAGAAGTTTACCCACATACTTGGGAGTATGCGCGAACCAAACCTCTTTCCCCCAAGGTTTTTTTACAATTTTCATAATTTAGAATAGGCGGTAATTTTAGAATAATTTCCAATCACTTTCACATTCTTTATGATACTAGAATGTTCAATTTTAGCACAATTTCCAATAATACAGTTTTCTATAACACAATGATTCTCTATAACGACCCCATCCCCAATCACAGAATTTTTAATCATACACTGTTCTCCAATCTTAACGCGGTGACCCATAATCACATCTTTACCTATAGCACTCGTTGGGTGAATTTTACTCTTAAGACCCAACCGAAGAGGTTTAGATCCGTCCCAGGCGCCAGAGGCGCTCGTTACAAATTGATTCGCTTCTAAATACTTTTCCGGTGTCCCAATATCTATCCAGTGACTTGTATGGGCCACTTTATATCCGTAGCAGGGTAGGTTACGATTGAGGCAGTCTGGAAAAAGTTCTCTTTCTGTAGAATAAATTTTGTTGGGTGGAATCAGGTTAAAGAGCTCTTTTTCAAAGAGATAAATTCCAGCATTAATATAAAACTCATTTTCATCTTGAAGTTGGTCTAAAGAAGGTTTTTCTAAAAACTTTTTCACCTTTCCAGAATTTTCTGTAATCACTAAACCATAATTTTGCGGGTCTGGAACTTGAATTAAAGCGATTGTGATTAAGGCGCCTCTTTTTTTATGAAAGTGGAACAATTCGCTTAAATTAATGTCTGTAAGCACATCCCCATTCAATATAAAAAAGGGTGAGGAATGGATAAATTTTTCAGCATTTTTTAAAGCGCCTGCGGTCCCCAAGGCCTTTGTTTCTTGAGAACAAAAAACCTTGCTTCCTAATTTCTTTTGCTCTCGGATAAATTTTTGGTAGGGTTCCGGGGAGTCCGCGATGCATAAGGCAGCTTCTCTAACACCATGGGTTCTCAACAATGCCAAGGGATAACTTAAAAAAGGTAAATTTCCTATGGGCAAAAGTGGTTTGGGGGAGTAAAGAGTGAGGGGTCTAAGTCTGGTTCCCAATCCACCCGTGAGAATGAGTGCGGTTAAATCTTTATTCAATTAGTAAGCGCCTCTACCGCTAAGCATCACAGGGATCGTCTTTAGTAGAATACGAAGATCTAACCCTGGGGTCCAGTTCTCTAAATAGAAGATGTCTAAACGCATCATATCTTCATAGGACAAGTCGGCTCGACCGCTCACCTGCCAAAGGCCGGTAATTCCAGGCAAAACCCGAAACCTTTTCTTAGCCCACTCCGGATTGCCATTTGCCTCTTTAAGCACTTGCGGTCTGGGACCAATTAAGCTCATATCCCCTTTAAGCACATTCCAGATTTGGGGAAATTCATCCAAGCTAAATCTGCGCAAAAGTTTTCCCACTCGGGTCACGCGAGGATCCCCTCTCATTTTAAAGGCAGGTCCTCCCCTAAAACTTTGTAGGTTAAGATCCTCTAAAAGTTTTTCGGCGTTCTCAAACATGGTTCTAAATTTAAGACAGCGAAAACGCTTCTCTTTATGCCCCACTCTTTCTTGTCTAAAGAATACGCTTCCCGGAGAATCACATCGGATTAAAAGAGAGATGATTAGAAATGGAAAAAATCCAATGGAAACCGCCAGAATGGAAACTGATACATCAAAAAATCTTTTTACAAAATAACCAAATCCATGCAAACTTAAAGGTTTTAAATGGAATATGGGAATTCCTAAGGAATAGTCCACCCTAATTTCCCCCAAGCGCATTTCTAAAAGTTCCGGCAATATTTTAATTTCAACTCCGTTATCTTCACAAAGGTCTAATAATTCCTGCAAATCGTCACGGTCAATGAGCTGTCCGGAAACAAGTAATTCTCCTTGAAAATGGCCGGAAATAAGGGTGGATTTGGCTTTTCCTATTTCCGAGGCAGAATAAACTAAAATGGTTTTATGAGGGTCTTTTTGCAGAAGTCGTATGGCGGTCTTTGTGCTTTTGCCATCCCCTAAAACAATCACAGTTTCTTGCAATGTTGTTTTTCGCGCTATAAATCCAAACACAAATTTAATGGTTTCACGAAATATAAAGAGCATGAAAATAGAGAAAAAGAACCCTAACAAAAACATAAGTCTAGAATATTCATATTGACGGTAAAGAAAGGTAGTGGAAAACATTAAGAGAGTTGCCAAGAAAACACTTTTTACAATGGCAAGGAACTCATTGGCCGCGTCTTGGGAAGTTTTAGAATAAAGTTTTCCAAAAATAATAAAAACAAGAATCCAAAGTGGAATTGCTAATTTTAGGATGGCAGCATAAATTTCCCAGCTTGGGATCCCTTTGGTTACGGGAAAAATATTTAAGAAAGGATTAAAGAAAAACCGAACCCCATAGGAAATTCTAAAAGAGATATAAATAACAACAATATCACTAATTAAAAGGGCGCCCCAATACAGAAATCTTTTCACAAAAGCCATATATCCTTATCTTATAAAATGAGGAAATTCCCATCAATGTAATTTTTTATTTCTTTTATAAAACGGTCTTTCCCAAAAGTTAAGGCATGTTGCCGAATTTTTTGAGGATCCCAACTTATATTTTTATAGCGTTGGATTGAATCTAGAAGTGATAGAGGAGTTGGTTCTTGAAAGTAGAGTCCAGTAACTTGATCTAAAACAGTTTCTAAAGCTCCCCCTTTTTTAAAGGCGATCACTGGTTTACCGCAAGCCATAGCCTCTAAAGGAACAATCCCAAAATCTTCTTCACTAGTAAATATAAGAGCCTTACAATTTTGATAGAGTGCTTTGAGTTCTCCATCCTCTTTCCAGCCTAAAAATTCAATATTACTTTTAGCCAATTTTTTAAGATTATTTTCCATAGGACCAGAACCAACAATTTTAAGAGGCTGTCCAGAAAGATTAAAAGCTTCCACAGCCAAATCCACCCTTTTATAAGGAACCAATGCTGAAACAATTAGAAAATAATCGTTTGCAGGATTAGGTGAGGGAGTATAAAAAGAAGTATCCACGGGTGGGTAGATCACTTCCGACTCTCTTTGATAGTAGTTTTGAATACGGTTTTTAATAAAATTGGATATAGAAACAAAGTGTGTTACATTCTTGGAGGATTCAACATCCCAGCGCTGTAACGGAGTTCTCAATATCTTCATGAGATGAGAGCTTAACCAGCCGCTTCTTCCATTGTTAAAGTAGTTATCGAATTGATCCCATACATAACGCATAGGTGTAAAACAATAACAGATATGCGTGATTCCCTTAGGCACTTTGCAGCCCTTTGCCACACAGTGGCTAGTAGAAATAACGAGATCATAACCTTGCAATTGAAAAGATTCTATTGCTTTTGGCATTAGTGGCAAGGTGTGCCGATAGTGGTTTTTTATAAAAGGTATCTTTTGAAGAAAGGAAGTATGAATGGAATGAGATTCAATTTTTTCTGAAACCGACCCGCGAATATGAAGGAGTGTAAAAATATCCGCTTGAGGGAAAAGATCGCAAAAAACCTCTAAACATTTCTCCCCACCCCTCATTCCCGTAAGCCAATCATGAACCAAAGCAACTTTAAGGTTAGAATTCATATTAGGCGTCATTGCGGCGAAAGCCGGAATCCAGAGACTTTATATCGCACGCCTCTCTAAATACATTCGCCATCTCTCTTGCGCATTTTTCCCAAGAAAACCGTTTAATGTTTTCGTAGCCTCTCTGAATTAGATCTTCTCTTTTAGAAGTATTGTTCCAAAGCGCAACAATTTTTTCCGCAAGAACATCTTTATTTCTAGGATCAAAAAATTCAGCCGCGTTCCCACACACTTCCGGAAGGGAGGTTGCGTTTGAGGCAATCACCGGGACTCCCAAGGACATCGCTTCCAATGGAGGCAACCCAAACCCCTCATAGAGGGATGGAAATATAAACAATTTTGCCTGTGAATAAAGCTGGTGAAGTTTAGCCACAGAAGATTCCCCCAAAAACAGAATTTCAGAATTACCTTTATATTTTTCCGCGAGTTCAGGCATGGAGTTTTTCCCCGCGATCAGAAGCCGTATTTCTGGAATTTTTTTCTTTGCGATCAGAGTCGCCTCTATAAGAGTTTGAACATTCTTAGAAGGCTTCACATTCCCCACATAAAGGAGATAAGGAATTTCTGCTGAGGAAAAGGGGGACTGTCCCTTTAGGGACTGTCCCCTTTTTCCCCCCACAGCACTAAAATCAATCCCCGCCCCCGTATGAATCACCGTAATTTTCTCTTTTGGAATCGCCAATCTTCTATTCAAATCTTCCTTCGTATAATTCGAGGTCACCACAATCTGCTTCGCTTTCTGGCAGGTAGCCTTTATCATTGTCTTAGCATAGAAATAGGCCATCTTGGAGGGTGGGTAAACCAAATGAATAAGATCATGGATCGTAACAACAATATTACCTTTAAAACTTAGCGGGATATTGTAATGAGGAAAATAATAACAATCCATAGTGATTCTTTGAAGTGCTCTAGGGAAATAGAACTGTTCTTTTAAAGAGTAAATAGGATAGGGGGCATGGATTTTTTGGCAAGGGTATTCAGAAATCTTATCCAAAGGCCCATAAAGTGTCATGTCAAAATCGGGATCTTCAACAAGAGTATCCAACATATGCCGGATATAAGTTCCAATCCCAGAATGGCGAACCATTCTAGAGTCCACCCCTAGTTTAATTTTATTAGTCATAATCTCGATTTAAGAAATAAGAGGAAAGTTAATTAATAAAACGATACTTTAGCAAACACCAAAAATAGACTAACCCATCTGACCATGAAATCTTTTTTCCTTCCTGATATGTCCGGCCGCTATAGGAAATAGGAGTTTCATAGATTCGAAGTTTCTTTTTACAGATTTTCGCAGTCACCTCTGGTTCAAAACCAAAACGATTGCTCTTTAATTCCATAGATTTAAGCACATTTGAACGAAAAACCTTATAACAGGTCCCCATATCTGTTAAATTGATGTTATAAAGGATATTTGTGAACAAAGTAAAAAATTTATTAGCGGCAAAATGCCAAAAGAAAAGAACACGATGGGGTCCTCCTAGAAAACGCGATCCATAAACCACATCCGCTCGACCATCTAAAATAGGTTCCAACAGTTGAGCATAATCTTTTGGGTCATATTCTAAATCCGCGTCTTGAATCAATATGATTTCCCCTTTTGCTTGAGCTAGCGCCGTTCGAATGGCCGCTCCTTTTCCAAAGTTTTTATCATGATAAAGGCAAAGAATGGATGGGTTGTTTAAATTCTTTAAAATTTCTCTTGTTCCGTCCGTAGAAGCATCGTCTACCACAATTATTTCTTTTAAGAGAGGGGACTCCTGAATCTTCTTAAATATTTCAAGAATAGTATTTTTTTCATTAAAGACAGGAACTAAAATAGAGATCATCATATTAGGGTTTTGAATACCTCCAATGTCGCGCGAGCCGCCTTAGACCAACTAAAATTTTTTGATCGTTCCAATCCCTTTAATTTTAAAGATTCCCTTAAACTGCTCTCTTCTATGACTTTTTTCATCGTATCACTCAATTGTTCTATGGAGTGTGGGTCTATGTAAAGAACATTATTTCCACAAACCTCTCTGTGAGTTGGGATGTCCGAAGCAATCACAGGGCAGCCGCTCGCCATGGCTTCCACAGGGGGCAGCCCAAACCCTTCATAATAAGAAGGGTAAACCAGGGCGATGGCCTTTTTATAAAGCAGGAGTAATTGTTCATCGGCAATATAATTAAAGAATATAAATCTATCATCTAATTGATTTTGTTGTATATATTTAAATAAATCCTCATTTTTCCAACCCTTAGGTCCACAAAAAACGATTCTAACTTCTTTCTTTAAATAATCAGGCAATTGTTGGTAGGCTTTAATCAGAGATAAAATATTTTTTCTAGGTTCTATACTGCCCACAAAAAGAAAAAATTGTTCAGGAATGTTTAAATTATTTTCTGATAATAATAAATTCTCTGAACCTTTAAAAATTTCATTACAGCATGCGGGGATAACAATAATTTTATCATTTGGAATATGTAAATGATCATTCATTTGGCTTTTAACATATTCTGTCGCCGTTAGAATAATGTCGCTTTTTTGAACTGCTTTTTTAAAATTTCTTGCAAAAGATTTAACCCGTTTTTTAGGGTGCCACTCAGGGTATAAAAGTACGCTTAAATCAAACATCATGGTGACAGTTTTACGCGCTTCAATTTCATCGAGGGGCAAGAAGTTGGGTTCAAAATAAAGATCAAATTTATTTCCCTTCCATGCTTGAGTGGTTCTAAAAGCAAAGGTTCGCAGTTCCCGCCCCATAGGTCCAACAATGGGCACATCTGCTAGAATATTTTTTATCCCCTTTAAAGTTTGGATAATCCTCTGATCGAATGAAATAGGTTTTTTTTCACCTGCATTAGGGATTCTTGGAAGTTCTTTGGAATAAAATCCATAGTAGTAAGTATAGTCATTTTCAGAATCTATTTTTTTTAAATGTGAAAGAATCTGGTAAGTGTATTGTCCAATTCCAGCTAGAGGGGTTAAAAGAGAGTTGGCATTGGCGACTATTTTCATATTGTGGTTTGAGCTATAAACAAAAGCAGGGCTGGGGTAGAGATAAAGAAAGGTAAAAGAAATATTTTTTCCCGCGTGTTTAAATAGTAAATAAGCAGTAAAAGATAAAGGGGAGCAAGAGTGCGTGTAAAACTAAAATAGTCTGCCCAAGGGTCTGCTATAAAAATAGAAAGTAGAGCAAAGGATAGTAAGGGTAAAGTACTTTGTAAACTAATTTTAAAGATTGATTTAAAGGCTAAAACAATGCTAGAGAAACAGGCAATCGTGAATGAAATATCATAAAAAATGTGGGTCATGGAATTATGTTTCCATAGGGTGCTTATTTTATAACTGAGTATTTTTAAAAAAGGGTAGAGTGGAACAAAGTATAGACTACTATAGCCGCTAGCGGTAAGATGGAAATCATAAATGGGTCCATCTATCTTATATTCTACATAAATATACCAAAGAGAATAGAGTAAAAATGGACAGAATAATAACCAAAACTCTCTCTTATCTTTTTGAAATAGGAGTTCATGTAAAATAATTGCAAAGGGTATTAAAAGCGCGGTACTTTTAGAAAGCGCCGCAATCGTTAAAAAAAGTGAGGTTAAAAGAAAAGATCTCTTGCAAATATAAAAATATAAAGCCCCGCAAATAGATGCCATCTGCAAAGGTTCAGTCAGGTTCCTGGTCACAGCCAAGAATAATCCGGGGATCAACCCATAAAGTAAAGAATACCAAACAGATTGGCCGTAATATTCCGCAATTCTTCCAATAAAAAAAGTTCCCAGCGCGATGGCTAAAATATTGACAAGAACCATACAGTAGGGAATTGCCTGTGGAGAGCCAAATGAAACCATGTTGACTAAAAGAGGGTAAGCAATTCGTCGATAGCGATATCTTGCGAAGTCCATAGCCTTAAAATGGTCTGTATTCATGAAGGGATCGTGCGCGGCATAAAAGTAAAATTGACCATCGTACCCTCCATCCTGGCGCACAAATGTCTTATGATTAACAATATTTGGGTTGGGATATTTATGGCTAATATAGGAAAAACCTGTTATATTGAATTGAAACTGTTCATGAGCAAAAGCAACTAAAACAATGGTATAGAAAAAAAAGACAAGAAGAGGTGGTAAATATTTAATTTTAATAATAATGTTTACTTAGGATTTTGGTTTACGGATATTTCCAATGATTCTTCCCATAATGGTTTTAGTTCGTTCATGAAAGGTTTAAGTTCATTGACTATTTTTTCTAGTTTTTGTTTTTTTCTAGTTTTTTCACTTACCGACATGTCCATAAATTTTTGCATATTATGTCTAACCTTATAAAGAAAAAACTTGTTAATAAAAATAAAACCTATCCAAAAAAGCAATATGATTAATAAGGTTTTATATAAGAATTTTAACAACCATGGAAGCATATTATCTAAAGATTTATCTTCTTCTTTTAATTTTAATGGAAGAGAAATATACTCTTCCATTTCTGCCTCAAGCATCTTCATAAAATAAACCGCTTTTTTATTTTCTAAGTTTTTGTAGGCTAGGGTTAGGTCACTATTTTCTTCAATTAAACTTAATTCAGGAATTGTGAGATAATAGATCTCGCCACTTGAATGAATGACTATGTCATACTTTAGGCTATTAAAAAAATCTAGATTCTTCTTCATTTATTTTTCATGATGCCCTATGATTATTTTATCATTTAAACCAATCAGATATCTCTTTCTAATAGATAGAAAAAAGTAGCCGAGAAGAGAGATTGTGAAACTACCATAAAAAAGGATTAACGAGCGTTTAAAATAAGTAGGTCGATAGATCCATTGAACCGTGTGGGCGCCCGCAGGGACTTCTACCGCTTTAAAATTAATATTTGCTCTATAGACTGGAGTTTCTTTTCCATCAATAGTAGCCTTCCAGCGTTTATCATAACCATCGGAGTAATATAAAATTCCAGCCTTATTTAAATTAACCGATATATTTAATGAATTGTAATTATCATTAATTATATTAATCTTACTAAAGGGTGCGCTCCCACTTGTGTCTTGGATGAAGTTTTTATAATTTTCAATCACTCCAGTATTAATATTTAGATTAGTTTTATCTTCCGGATCTATAAATATATAGTCTTTTAAAAATTGAGTGGATTTTTCTGGTCCTAAATGAATTAAACTTTTAATAACCTCCCTATTTTCCAGGGGCAAGGCACCTTTTTTAAATTGAATATTGGGTTTATTAACCGCAAAGATCTCATTTAAAGCACTTGCGGGGATATCGGAATGCAGTAAATAAAAGTAATTTTTAAGTAAAAACATACTGTTCCATCTAAAATTCTTGTAGCCATAATCAAATGAATTGGGAAGCAAATCCTTTTGCGTCATTCTTAGCCTCGAAGTGGGAACATATTTTTTTGCATCAATATCGTCCATTATTGGAGAAAGAACAGTTGGAATCTTGGATATTAAAGAACTATATCTCATGGACTGATCTGGATGAATTTCAGGAGGAAGAAGAGATCTGTTTTTTAGTTTTTCTGTTTGGGATATTTTGGTATTTATTCCAAATTCTAGTGTTGGATGTTTTTGATGGGTATAAAGGAATTCACTTTTATAAAAAAAATGAATTAAATCTACAGAGATACTAAGTGCCATAAAAAACATAAAAGTTATTTTTTTATCCCAATAGTATTTTTTAAATAAAGTCTCTTTTAGAAAAATTGCCGTAAATAAGGGCACGATAATAGATAGGATAAATTTAAGGATAAATCTAGATCTATTTGTTGAAAAATAAAATATACAGATCACTTGAATCAATAGAATTAAAACAAAAAGAAGAAATCGTGGTTTAACAACTCTGTATAATAATTTTCTTATATCAAATAAATTAGTTTGCCATAAATCTACCACATAATTTCCTCCTAAAATATAAAAGTAAAATAGTATGAAAGAAAAAAAGAAGACAAGGCAATGTGTGTGTCTAATAAACCACAAGGGTGGATAAAGGTAAAAGAGAAATTGATGCAATCCTCCGGCAGGACCTAGGATGAGTAATCCAAATAAAATGACTATAAAAAGCCAGAACTTTTTTAATGGATGCTGACCATAAATAATGCCGAGAAGACATAGTACCCAAGGTATAAATCCAATATAGATCAATGCTTCTGAAGCGTTCCCCCATGGAATTTCACCGTACCAATGTAAATAACTATTCCCTTCTGGAGCTAATGTTTGAATAAAATCCCATAGGGTCGAATAGGTGCCCGTTTTAGAAACGAGAACATAGGGCATTATAATACCTTCTACAATATCCTCTGGATTTCCTTCATATTGTTGAGGCGCGTATAACGATTGGCCATTTTTGTACTCTGTATTTAACATTCTTGCTGGGAATACAAACTCCTTTTTTTCCAATAGGAGTACTACATTGGGTAATAACATGAATATGTTTATTACAGCCATCACTAATATTTTTAAAAATAATTGCTTTTGCTTTAGTAAAAGCACAATAAGATTTCGATTAAACAATAGTAAACCTAACGCAAAAAATAACAAATAAATCCAAGTCCCAGTGAAGAACATCGATTGCCAATTCATTCCTATAATCCCGCTCAAAATTAACCAGTGACGCCAACTACTGTCTTGGGAATAAATGATTTTAAGTAAGAAATAGGTCATAAAAGGAATCCATAAAAATTGGTTAATCATCCCATCTTGACGAAGATCAACTAACATCATTGAAGAAAATAATAGAATAGGAATAAGCGATAATCGAATAAATAGAGTGCGTGCCCATGGACGAAATACCAGATAGATTCCAAAGGCAACAAACAGGTTTTGAACAAAACGATACCAGTTAAATATGAGTATTCCGTCTTGTGTAAAAATCTGTCCAATATAAATGGTTAACAATGCCAACGGTTCAAATAGTCTAAAATGTGATATGAGCGGGTAAAAAGGTTCTCCACCATGCATAAAAGGATCCCAGAGCGGATAATGACCATTTAATATTGATTCTAAAAAAAATTGAAACACTGGATAGTTCCAATAAAAGTTATCATGGATTAATGTGGAGTGCCCCCACAATAATGGACGAAGAAGGAGGATCAATATGGATAGAGCAATCACCCAAGTGAAAGATTCATCGTGGTGATAAAAGAATTTAAGTGGTTGTTTCATCTAATGGAGTGGCGAATCTTTAGAAGGTCCAATATCATTTCTTAAATAAGGATGAGTTGTGGGCGCGAGCACATTCTTATCTTTTAGATAATAACCTGCCCACATTGTTTCCCAAAAGTTGAGTCCAGTTATAAAAATAGAATTAACTTTAGGATCTTTATTCAATTTAGACAAAAGTTTTTGTTTTTCTGGAATAAATTGTCCACTCTTAATTGAAGAATATAAAACTAGGGATGTTCTCAGTATGCTAATAAAAATTATTAAGAATAAAAAAATTGAAATTATTCTATGTAGTTTTCTTTGAAAAAATTTACCAGAAAGATAAAAATCTGTTCCTTTAGTGATTAAAAGTGGAGCCCAATAATAAAGATAGGTGAAGTTTTTAAAATATCTATAGTTCCAATCGTTATTAAAGGCAATGGCTCCGGATATTAAAAATGGAATGAGCATACAAAGTAAAATTTCTTTTTCCTTAAGATCTTTGATTCCCAAGTACAGTAAAATAAATAGAATAGGATTAAGAATCCATTCTAATAGTTGAGAGGGCTCCGCGGGATTAGAAAATACAAATCCAAGCTGAAAAGGTAAAAGATAATACCCATGGGTGACTCGCCAGCCTCCCCCGATTTCAGCGGCATGAAATAGGATAATCGAGATAAAATGTTTGGTTTGATAAGGGCAAAGTAATAGAGTCACTCCAAAAAGGAGCGCCAATTTTTTAATTGTCAATGACCATGTATATTTTTTGATCCCAATGATCCAAAAACTGTAAAAAACTACAATAAAGATTAGAAAAGAAAATATTTCTAAATAACTAGCCAGGACTCCTGCCGCGAAGAGCGAAAGCGCGACCCCTTTAGAATAACCCAACTCTTCCTTGTTAATATAGGCTGGGAACAAGCTAAAGAAAGATAAGAATAGAGCCGTCCCCATCACTTGAGGCAAAAATCCATGGTAGAGAATGGTAATAATATGCGGATTAAAATAGGCAAAGACAACCCCTAAAAATAGAAATTTACCCTCCAATTGCGCAATGGATTTAGAGAATTTCCAAAGGATGGGTAAGGAGAGCGCGTAAAGAAAAATAATATAGAGTGAAAACAAATCTGCCACATCTGTTTTTAATATGGCAGAAAGAGAGGAGAGAGGATAATAGGCCAGCCACCTCGGCGCTGGAATTTGCCAAGAAATAACCCGTTCTTCTATAGAAGCATTTCTGGAAGCGGGAGAATCTCCAAAAGAATTTAGATAATTTTTTAACCCTTTCCTCTGTAAGAAATTAGCAGTCACACAGTAATCAAAGAGGTCATTATTCCCTATCGTAAAGCTGGTCATTTTTTTTGACTTTACAAGGACGGGTGTCATAAAAAATAGAACAACCAAAAGAACGGTAGAGAATGTGTAAAGGCTAAAATGATGAGAGATGGGTGTTCTATTTCTAAAAAAGAGGTATTGAATAAGATATAAAAGAACCCCAACTAGAGCAGAAATCCAAAAAGAAAAAACGCTCCCAATATCAAAAAATCCAAATAGAATAGAAATAAGTCCAATTTGGATAATCCCAATCCATGGTGAATAGATCTTAATATCTTCTTTATCTTGGAATAGAAATTGAGAAAGTCCTAGCCCAATAAGAAAAGTAGAAAAATATAAGAATAGAGTTGAAGTTAGGATTTCTAGAATAACTGTAAACAATTTTTCATTTCCATGCTTGGACAACGGCTCTATAATGGAGGGCTTGCTTTTTAAAAAGAGAAAAACGATTTTTGGGAGGAGCAATAAGTGATTTAACCTCTTTAAATCCCGCGGCTCGGCACATTCCAATAAGAGCTTTTTCTGTGGGTGCCCACCAATTGTTAACATCCCCATTCAGTTCATTAGTTTCATAGAATTCTGTAAGCGCTAAATTTTCATATCTTGGTATGGATATTGCCTCTGTTTCTATAATAGCCACAGTTTTAGTTACTTTGGCTAAACGCTTAAGTGCTTCAAAGGGATTATGTACATGATAGAGCACCCCAAAATAGAATACAACATCAAATACCCCTAATTTTGCAAGGTCCACTTCCATAAAATCTCCAAAATAAGACTCCACCTTACTATTGAGTATTTCATGAGCTGTATTAAACCCTTTTTTTCCAGGCAATTCTTTTGGACGCCACATGCCAGGAACAGTCTCATACTGTTGTGGAATTATCTTCTTCTCCTTACACTCCTTCCAATATTGGATCATGGCAGGGACATCCATTCCCCAAACATAGTGGTCTAAGGCAAGAACTTTATTGGCTCCCCGTTTCTCTGCCTCAAAAGAGTAGAACCCATCCCAAGCCCCAATATCTAATACACTTTTTCCCTTTAAATCTGGCAGTTGAAACGAATTTAATTCCTTTTCTAACTGAAGCGAAGTTTTGTGTCCCGGAGTCATCACTTCTAGAGATAGAGGAATGGAATGCCACCAAAAAGGAACAGTGCTGACCCTGTTTATAATATCCTGCTTATTAAATATCACAATATTCTAAAAATCATAATGTTTTCTTCCCCTTTTGTTGAATAGGGTTTTTCCGCGATTAATTTAATTTCATGAGTGCCGGCTAAAAGGGGATTGGAAAAAATAATCGTATAGTTTTTTCGAGTATTGCCGGTTAGATTAATTTCATAGGCAATCTGATCATGAATAGAAATTTGAATATTTTGAGAGTCTAAAGAATAAAGTTCTAGAGTTAATCCTGGGATTTCCGTACTAGAACGGAGAAGTAATTTACATTCTTTCTCACCCATCCAAACCCATTGATCTAACCCATTCGATTCTCTTGGAGAAAACCCCTCCCCTAATCTAATCTGCGGTTGTTGTATGAGTTGGGGATCCTTATACTCTATAAGATCATAGTCATTATTTTCATATATTTTTTTAGTGTTCGTTGAATCTCCTAAGGGATGGGTTAGAGCACAGACGCCCTTTTTCTTCAAAAGATATTTAAATTTATTAGATCCAGCGGGATTATGGTCAAACTCAAATGATTCATAGCTACGCTTTTTATCTCTTAAATAGTAAAGGGACCATAGAGTTTCCCAAAATGATAATGTTTCATCCACGAAAATATGATCTACATCAGGACTATTCCCAATGCTTTGGAGCGATTTTAAATTTTTAGTAATTAATTTACTTTTACGGCTCGCGTAACTAATTCTTTCCCCAGCTTTAATCGAGGCCTGGATCATAATTAAGAATAGAATGGAAACTGTAAAAATAGCAATCAATTTTTTTATTCCGTTATTCTGTTTCATTCTTTCAATAACAATTCCAGTACCTTGGACAACCGCGATGGGAAGCCAAAAATAAACATAGGTGAAATTTTTAAAGTAAGCGTAATTATAATCTCTTAAATAGCTCAAAAAACCCGATAGTACAAAAGGAATGATGAGGATGAAAAAATATCCTCCGCGGGCGTTATTCCGTATTCCTAAAAAAGCGAGATAACAAAGTAAAGGAGCTAAAAGCCATTCTAGGAAAATGTTGGGTTGAGGGGATGGGTGAGTAAAGTAACTTCCTAAGGGTAAAAGAAACAGGTAATATCTTTTTGTGACATCCCACCCATATTTGGCTGCTCCAGAAAGTTGAGCTTCCCATAAGTAATAAAAGAATTGATAGGTTTGATAAGGAGCTAAAAATAGAATAAGAAGGGCGCAGCCTAAAGCCATCTTAATGACCTTTTGTATGCTAAATTTCTCTTGAATGTATTGATAAGCCAGAGTTAGGAAAGTTAGGAGTATAAGCGCTGGAATTAAATCCAGATAACTCATCAGGACTCCAGTGAGAGGCAGACCCAAAATAATGGAAGAACGGAACCAGTGAATATTTTTATTTTCTAATATTAAAGGGAGTAAAGATATGTACAAAATGGCAAAACCCATTCCCATGATTTGTGGAAAGAAATCATGATAAAGAATATAAAGAATATGTGGATTAATAAGGCAAAAAAGGAGCGCTAGTTTAGACACCCAGCCAGATAATTGGAGAGTTCTAGTAATAAAAAAATAGAGTAGTGGCCAAGACAAAATAAGGGTGATGTTGTTAAGTATGGAAAATAAATTCGCGCTATCAGAATGGAATAAAGCAGAAAAGAAAGAGAGGTTAAAAATCGGCATCCAACGAGGATTAAATCCAACTTGAACTAACATTTGGCTTAACACCTCTTTAGTGTAGTCTATTGGAATTGGAGGTTGGGACTGATAGGTTTTAATAGTGGAAAGCAGGTTCCCGTGAGCGCGTAATTCTTCAGAGGCCAACGCGTAAAAATAAGCATCATGATTTCCCGTTGAAATCGTTGTCAACCCTTCCGAATGAATAAGAATTGGCAGGGAGAGTATAAGAGAGGCTATAACAGCAAGGAGTCCAATAAAACAGATCTTGGTCCATTCAATTTTTTGTTTTGAAGCGAACCAAAAGCTAAGACCCCCTAAAAGAACAAAAGGATAGGATATTTGAGTTCCTAATCGAAACAGGTTAAACCATGCGCTTATCAGACCAATCCAAAGAAATCCAAACCATGGCGCAAATAAGAGTTTTTCTTCTATGACATCTTGTTTGAAAATAAAACTAATCAACCCCAACCCGATGAATGTCGTAATAATGTAGGTAAAAACAGTGATAAGAATAATTTGAAGGAGGGTGATCACTTACCGCTGTCCAATGACGGCGTAATCTTGAGGGCCAAACAAAATCTCATTCAGTTTAGTGGTGTTTCTATCCTTCCCTTGGAGTTTTTCATGGTCAGGAATGTAAGAGGTGTAGTGGATGGTTACTTTTTTAAAACCAGCGTCTTCTAAGAGAAACTTCATGGTTAAGGGTGGAATTGGATTCTTATGGGTTAAATCGAGATAAAAATTTTTCAAGGAAGTAAAACTATTGGGATTCACTGTTTCTAAGATAAGGACTCCATGATCCTTAATCTTAGAAAAAGAAGTTTTAATGAATTCTGTTAAATACTCTACTGGTAAATGTTCAATCACTTGAAAGGCTGTGATGCCAATGAGGGTTTGATCCTTAATATTTTGCAGATAGATTAAAGCATCACTCAAAGAGACTTCTAAACCCTTCTCCTTACAAGAATCGACCATACTTTGAGTTAAATCTAGTCCACGACATGGGATATTGTTTTGTTTTAATAAAGTAAGAAACTCCCCTCGGCCGCAACCCACATCTAAGACAAATTCCCCCTTAGATTCTTTTTGAGCTTCTTCGATCCTAGGTAAGTATTGAGTTTGCGCTTTTAGGATTTCATTATTGTTTCCACGGAACTGGTTTTCAAACGCGAAATAACGGTATGTTTCTGATGAAAAACCATTCTCAACTATTTTTTTAACAGTTTCCCCTTTTAGGATCCCTGTCTTTTCCTCTAAGGCTTCACGGAGTAGTTCCAAATCTCTCATCATAGTGGCAGATCGGCTTCTTAAGTCTTCCACTATTTTTAATAAATCTTTTTGTTGATCCTCATACTCTTTAAGGCGTTTATGAAATCTTAAGAGGCGATCAATAAAAGAGAAGGGAAAGATTTTTAGCATTTATTTTGAAGGAGTTTAATATCTTCTTCCACCATTTCTTTGACTAGATTTTCAAAGGAAATCTCATGTTTCCAGCCTAGTTTTTTGTAAGCGTAAGCGGGATCTCCAATGAGTAAATCCACCTCTGCTGGACGGATTAAATTTGAGTCTATAGCGACATAATCTTGGTAATGATACCCTTGAGTTTTAAATGCGATCTCCAAAAATTCTCGGATAGAGTGTGTTTCTCCAGTAGCCACCACATAGTCCTCCGGAACATCTTGCTGAAGCATCATCCACATTGCCCTCACATATTCCTTGGCATGGCCCCAATCTCTTTTTGCTTCCAAATTTCCCAGTTTTATCTCCTTTTCTAATCCCATTTTAATGCGCGCTAAATGGGATGTAATCTTACGGGTCACAAATTCATAACCTCGCCGAGGGGATTCATGGTTGTATAAGATTCCATTACAGGCGAACATTCCGTAAGCTTCTCTATAGTTACGGGTCAATTCGTAACCGGCTTCCTTCGATATTCCATAGGCTGAACGAGGGTGAAACTTTGTTTTTTCAGTTTGTGGGACTTCCTCAACTTTACCAAACATTTCACTGGAGGCGGCAAAGTAAAAACGACAGTCTGGCTTATATTCTCTAACCGCGGCTAGAACATAATGCGTGCCATTAATGTTTGTATTTAATGTGGAAAACTCATCTTCAAAGGAATAACTAACAAAACTTTGGGCAGCCAAATGGTAGCATTCATCCGGTTTAATATTTTGAATCACACGGCAAATGCTGGGAAAACTTTCCAAAGAGGCAGCATGCAACTGTATCTTACCTAGGAGATGTTTAATTCTCCAAAGTCTGTGTTCTGGATCCTCAATCGCAACTCTTCGAACAATACCATGAACCTCGTACCCTTTACTTAATAGAAATTCCGAAAGATAAGAACCATCTTGTCCTGTAATTCCCGTAATCAACGCTTTTTTCATTTTACCTATCCTTATTTAGTTTAGATTAAATCCCGACTTTTGGCTGTCTTCATAAAATGTTTTAACGGTGTCTAAAGAGACATCTATTAATTCTTTTCCCAACATGGACATTTTCTTTAGTATATCTGGGGTCACTGTAATAATTTGACATCCAGATTCTTGAGCTTGAACAATGTTGAACACTTCCCTGGAACTTGCCCAGAGGAGTTCTGCTTTGGGGAGGTGTTTTAACAGTTCATGCGACTTCTTCATGATTGGAAGAGGGTCTACCCCCGTATCCGCGATACGACCCGCGAAAACAGAAACAATGGAGTCTGTATTAGGGTGAAGCGCCTTAGAGACTTCTTCCACTTGATCTAAAGTAAGGATCGCTGTTACATTCACCGGAATTCCTTCATGAGATATTTTTTTAATGAGAGGGATAGAGGATTGACCCTGCGTATTAATAATGGGAATCTTTACATGGATATTCTTCGCCCAGCTATAAATTTTTCTCGCTTGCCGTTCCATTTCTATGGGTTCATCTGAAAATACTTCAAAAGAGATAGGCAAATCCACGATGACTCCTAGAATTTCTTTGGCAAAATTTTCATAGTGAGTCACTCCTGCTTTCCGCATTAAGGTAGGATTCGTAGTAAAACCATGGACTAATTTATTTTTATAGGCATAGATCATATCCTCCTTATTAGCCCCATCCGCGAAAATTTTTACTGTAATGGATTCTCTATTCATTGTGGCCTGCTCCTTTTTTGTTCTTTAAGTGTTTTTTTAAAATAGTCTATCGTGGAAACCAAACCAACCTTAAGTTTAATATTGGGTTCCCATTTTAGTTTGCTTTTGGCTAAACTAATATCTGGACAGCGTACCTTTGGATCATCTTCTGGCAAAGGTTTAAAAATAATAGAACTTTTACTCCCTGTTAATTTCTTTACTAGATGAGCCAGTTCTAATAATGTAACTTCTTCTGGATTTCCAATATTCACCGGTTCATTTAAATTAGAAAGGAGTAATCTGTAAATTCCTTCAATTAGATCATCTACATAACATAAACTGCGCGTTTGGGAGCCATCTCCATAAACGGTCATGGGCTTATTTTTCAATGCTTGCATCATAAAGTTGGGGATGGCACGGCCATCGTTCATTCGCATTCTGGGGCCATAGGTATTGAAGATTCGTAAAATTCTTACGGGCATATTGTGGTAACGATGGTAGGCCATGGTCATGGCTTCCGCAAATCGTTTTGCTTCATCATAAACTCCACGCGGGCCCACAGGATTCACATTCCCCCAATAGGTTTCTTTCTGCGGGTTAACCAGAGGATCTCCGTAAACTTCCGAAGTGGAGGCGATCATAAAAATTGCTTTTTTATCTTTAGCTAATCCTAGGGCCTTATGAGTGCCCAAAGAGCCAACTTTTAGGGTTGGAATTGGAAGCTGAAGGTAATCTTGAGGACTGGCTGGGCTGGCAAAATGAAGAACGGCGTCCAATTTACCGGACACATGAATAAAGTTAGTTACATCTTGTTTTAAAAAAGTAAATTTTTCATTTTTAAAAAAAGGCTCAATATTGCTTAAACGACCCGTTGCTAAATTATCCATGCAGATCACGGTATGATCATTCTTTAAAAGATAATCGCAAAGATGGCTTCCTAAAAATCCTGCTCCACCAGTAATGAATAGTCTCATTTAAACGCTTTTTCTCCCAATAGAATGATAGCTAAATCCAGATTTTTTCATCAGGTCCAAACTAAATAAATTGCGTCCATCCACAATGGTAGGATGTTTCATGATAGATTTTAGACGCTTTAGATCCATTTTCTTAAATTCATCCCATTCGGTCACGATCACTAGACAATCCACACCCTTGGCAGCATCGTAGATCGTGGAACTAAATTCTACATTTTTAATCACTTTTTTGGCCTGTGGAATAGCAATGGGATCGTAGGCCTTAATCCGCGCTCCTCTTCCTTGTAACATACGAATAATATCAATAGAAGGAGCCAATCTCATATCATCTGTATTGGGTTTAAAGGCGAGTCCTAGGATCGCGATGGTTTTACCTTGCAGAATCCATAAAGCTTCTTCAATCTTACGCACAAAATAAATTTTCTGCTCCTCATTAATCTTTTTAACGCTTTCCAGTAAATGAAAATCTTCCCCTAACTTTTTGGAGATCCAAAGAAAGGCTTCTAAATCCTTTGGGAAACAAAACCCGCCAAATCCGCATCCCGCGTTTAAAAAGGATCGAACAATTCTCTTGTCAAAACCCATGCCTTCGGCAACCTCTTCCACATTGGCTCCCACTTTTTCGCAAAGTCTTGCGACCGCGTTGATATAAGAAATTTTAGTTGCTAGAAATGAATTGGAGGCATGTTTAATGAGTTCAGAACTTTTAGGATCGGTCAATACGATGTGTGCCTTGAGCGGTCCATAAAGAAGTTTCATCATCTCTCTAGCTTTTTCAGTCTCGGCTCCTATAATAATTCTATCGGGTTTAAGAAAATCGTTTACAGCGCTTCCCTCCCTTAAAAACTCTGGGTTAGAAACGATATCAAAGGGAATATTCCCTTTATGATAACGAAGCACTGTCTTTTTTATCCATTCACAAGTTTCTACGGGGACAGTAGACTTTTCAACAATCACGATATATTTTTTTAGATGAGTGGCAATTTCTCGAGCGACTTCTTCTACATAGGATAGATCGGCAGAACCATCCGAGCGAGGAGGAGTTCCCACCGCTATAA
>OBEQ010268048.1_pt1 | contig 22696 bp, 21 predicted proteins | sample 1670901 | NCBI WGS metagenome assembly OBEQ01 (sample SAMEA104232315, study PRJEB22302) | groundwater metagenome | biome: forest; feature: aquifer; material: groundwater | place: USA | collected 2011-08-07 | depth 5.4 m
AACTCCCTCACTATCCCCACAACCTGCACCGCAACAAGCTCAACACTTACGATCTCCCTCCTCCCCAACGCCTCCTCCACCCCGCTGACGATTATGCCGGGGGGTACGTGCACCGCCGCACCTTCTCCCGCACGCTCCTCTATCTCCTACACCATCCCCGATCCCCTTCTCTCCTCCCACCTCCTCTCCACCAATGAGACAGGCATCGTAACCGAAGTTGTTGATTATACCCCCTATGGTAGTATGGTATCGGATGAGGGAGTGGGAAGAGATCAAAGAGGCTACATCGGCGAGTATCAAGATACCACGGGCTTATCCTATCTCAATGCAAGGTATTATGACTCTGTAAGAGGACAATTACTTTCAGAAGACCCCGTATTTTGGACAGCGAAGCAAAACCTTCAAAACCCACAGTCCCTCAACAGCTATTCGTATGCGAATGACAATCCAGTCAATTTAAAGGATCCGAGCGGCAAGAGTTTAGCCGGTACTCTCGCTTCAATCCAAAGCCAGATTAATTCCATACAGGTACAGATAGATGGATTGAGACAACAGGTATCAAATGTCGCATCAAGTGCAACCTTAGCGATTGGCAACAGAGCACAGTCGGCATATCAAAACAACAGCACTGCACGATTTCTGCTTGACCATCCGTATGTTCCTGCCGTTATTGGTAGTTTGCCGATTGCAGGGTATGGAGCGTATGCTGTTGCCGCGGCTTACGGAGGAACGGCAATAGCGGCGGAAACTATTGGTACTGGGAGTGCAGCGTGTGAGAGGTATTGTCCTGCGGGGGAAAGTACAAGTGTAGCTTCTGGTATTACAGAAACTGCTCAAAAAATTGCAGAGCATGCTGTTGCACGTGGACATTTTCCCGGAGAAACATTACAAGGGGCTACTCAGATAATTGAAGATACGATGGTTAACCCCGAAACTGTAAGATTGTTGGAAAAAAGTAGAGTTGGTTTCTTTAATAGTGCGACGGGCATGAATGTTGTTTTTAACCCTAATGTTCCTTACTTAGGTACAGCATTTAACACATTAATGAGACCTGAGGGTATCGCACATTGGTTCTTTAATGAACTTCACTAAGTCATTTGTATGCAAATTAAAGAAACAAAAAATAAAGATATTTTTGAAGTTTTTTTCACTGATGAGGAATCGCGATTGGCAAGCTCAATAATAGGAAATACCTTTTCTGGTGCATCATTATGGAGAATTCTACCGGAAAATTTCGAGAAGGAAGTTGGTATTGCTTATAATCGAGCTTCTGAACTCTCTGATATGATCCTTGCTTATACTTCAATACCATTGAGTAAAGAAGAGTTACAAGCAATCAAGAAAATGACAGGTCGTTTATTTGGTCTTTGGGATGAAGGAGATTTCTCAACCATGATTGGTACTGAAAAATCTGAGGTCGGAATACTGATCAAAGAATTCGAAAAGAATGGAATATGAAATAATTTGAATATCAAACCGAAGTTGTTGATTATACCCCCTATGGTAGTATGGTATCGGATGAACGGGGAGGCGGAACGCTCGCAGACACCCGAGGCTACATCGGCGAGTATCAAGACACCACCGGCTTATCCTATCTCAATGCGCGGTATTATGATCCACAGAGAGGACAATTCTTGAGCGAGGATTCTCAATTCTGGAGTTTGGATAGAAATTGGCTTGCTGATCCCCAAAATCAGAACTCGTACAGCTATGGGAGGAACAACCCGGTCATACACAAAGATCCTTCGGGTAAATGTTTTGAAGATCTCTGTATCGGAGAGGCAATACTCGCGACGAGTCTCCTTGCTCAATACAGCCCTCAACTCCTCTCTTTTGTTCAATCCCTCACGACTCCCGTTGGACAGATAGGGATATCCCAAGCACTGGATGATGCTAAAAGTAACAGATACGGCTGGGCGGTGTTCGGTGCGTTGACCAGCGGGGAGCTACCGGAGGGGAGATATGCGCCGGTATTCGATGGATTATGGAGTGTTGGATCAAAAGCAGATCGAGCGGCAAATGCGATACATCATGCATTGGAAGCTGGAAGACAAGAGGTAGGTCATGCGGCTGAATTTGGAATAACCAACACCAAAGATTACATAAAAGCAACTCGGGAGTTTATCGCGGAGGCTATTAATAAGAACCTCCCAACAAAACTTGAAAGTCATAAAACTTTTGATATATTAAGAACATACGATTCAGAATCAAATACTTTTTCAGTATTTGAGGTAAACAAGTCTACAAATGCCATTACGCCGAGGACGATGTTTAAACCAACTGATGGGGGAAATTACTTTAAGTCTGAAGTTAAAGGAGTTATTAAAAACATCCATAATTACTTTAAGAAATAATTATGGAATATACGACAAATCAAAAAATACAAGAGTGTTTGCGGGGTTATTATTCTGATAGCACTAAGAATGCAACGCTAAATGATTTACTCAAGTGGTGGAAAAATGTTGCATCAAGATCTATCAAGGAAGATGATATTGACGAATATTTAAATGATTTATTCGGCACGCGTGAGATAATAGAAAAAATAATTAATTTTATTGAATCTAATGAAAAAACTCAATTCATAAAAGAATTAGAATTTATAGATGATAGGTTTAGATTGAACACTGTTGAAGTAGAAAACCCATTTTGGGTAGAGAATAATGAATTCAGAAAGAAGTACTGGTTTTACTACAGAGCCCCAAAATATTTAGTTGAATCTGAAAATTTGAAATTAAAAGAAGTACAGAATCAATAAGTGTAACGAGTCCCGGATAAGATCTGTTCATTAAAAATCAAGAATGCAAAGCGCCTCCTCCACCCCCCTTACGATTACGCCGGGGGGTACGTGCACCAACACCGCCGCACCTTCTCCCGCACGCTCCTCTATCTCCTACACCATCCCCGATCCCCTTCTCTCCTCCCACCTCCTCTCCACGAATGAACAGGGCAGGGTAACTGAAGTAAAAAAGAGCGGATTATGGGCTTGACAGAAGAAGGGCGATTCGCTATGTTTGGTGCGGTCATGCGGAGCTTGGGAGCAATTTACAGCACATTTAAACAAGGGGGGTTCCACTCATGTTGAAGCGATTTTTGCGTTTAGCAGTAGTTATTTTCGGTATTCTGGCTGTTGTATCGGCAGGCACTGCGCTTGCCGAAGACCATGGGCATGAGTGCGCCGGTTTGCCGAGCGCAGGTCAATTACACTCGTATCTTATGGCTGCGGCAACGGGAACGGGTGTGAGCGGTCCGCTCGGACCGGGCACGAGCGCGGGCGGGCTTTTTGGCGGCACGCGCATGTGGGGAGCCGTCGTGAACCGCGATGGCGAGCTCTGTGTATCGGTCACTTCGACGGTCGATCCCACCCAGGTGTGGCCAGGTAGCCAAGCTATTGCGAAGGCAAAGGGCTACACGGCAAATGCTTTTAGCGTGGACATCTTGGCGCTCTCTACTGCGCGGCTTTATCTCTTTGTCCAGCCGGGACATTCTTTGTACGGACTAAACAACTCCAATCCATTTGACCCGCAATTCCTTGCGCCGCCCGCAGGAGAAGGCGGGCAGAAAGGGAATATCGCAGGAGGTATAATTACCTTTGGTGGTGGCGTCCCGCTCTACAATACCGCTGGCAAGATTATCGGCGGGCTTGGGGTCAGCGGGGATACGGCCTGTGCGGATCATGAGGTCGCAAAACGCGCTCGCGATCTGGCGGGTCTGAACCCTCCTGGCGGACCGCTGGCGGACGAAATCGTTTACACGATCGTGGACGGTCCCAGCGTGTTCGGTCATCCGGTATGCCTCAATACTTTGCGTAACGGAGTATTTATCGGTAGCGAGACGCCGGCACCTTAGTCCAGTTCTTTTTAACATCCGAAGCTCACGGATGACCACCCAAGCGCTTTTGATTTTTAATCAAGAGCGCTTTTTTTATACCCGTAAAAAAGCGGGGGGAGTTTATTTTCTGGATAAGGAATAGATAGCGGACTATCCGGCATCCTTAAGTAGTACTCACTCCCCCGCCTCAACGACGAAACTGGTGGTGACGACGTGACCCGCGTGTTTGAACTCGCCGAAAATCTCATACACGCCCGGCGTCGGGAAGGTGATGCGCGCCTGAATTTTCGGACCAAAACGGTCGGGGACAAAGTGCGCGTGATACGTTACATAGTCCTGGAACAATTGCTGAAAATATGCCGAACCCGGCAGATACGGCTGACCGTGGGTATGGATCATGTGTCCCAAATCCGCACGCACCACCGCAATATGCATTGCCGCGCCGAGATACGGTTCCAGATCAACAACGGGCGCGCCGTCTTTCTCAACCGTATATGCCAGCTTGGCGACCTCGCCTGTCTTGATTTTTTGCGGAACGTCCAGCATCACATGATAGCCGTCAAAGTCCTTCGCGAGCGCGCGGTCAAGCTTTGGAATCGCATCGCTGTTTTTTTCCATACGGTCGTTGCCCGCAGGCGCACCGGCAACGTCCAGGAACGACTGTTGGGAAAGCTCGCGTCCGCCGATGACGTAATTCACAAGAATGGTATAGCGCCCCGCGAGCGGGAAGGTATGGCGGAGCGGGAAGATGGCGCTTTTTTTAATCTCCGGCGTGACGGGACCCACATCCTCGGTATGCACGTGCGCGAATGTCTTGAGGTCTTCGCCGACGATGACAAAGTGGAGAATCCTGTCGTGGTATACGCCCAAATCTTCCGCCGGCCCAACAATCTGCCCGCGCTCAATTCTGCCGATATGTACGGTAAGATCTGTTGGTACGCCCGCAATCGGTCGGGCGGGCATCGTCGTAATCGTAATGCCGCTTTGCCGCGGGCGAGTGAAATATGCGTATTCGTTGGCATCCACGAGGTGGTACAACCCGATATTAAAGGTGCAACCCGCCGTCGTATCGGCGGAGAGCGCTATGCCGTCACGCATAGGAATGGAGGGGAGCCAGAAATTGCCGTCCCGTTCGCAGAGTTTTTCAAAATCGGTTTTGATGAATTGCGTATCGACAAGCCATAGTCCGGTTGAGAAGATAAGGATGGTTCCTATTGCGATAAGCAAAGAACGTATGACACCCGGTACCGCCAGCGGCACTAGCGGGGTATCTCCCTCGGAAGGTGATAGGGTGAGCGCGGCATACGCTTTATATCGCCGAGCGCTCACGCGGTACAGTATCGCAGTAATAAAGAGAACGCCGAGCGTCACGACGAGGAGTATAATCTCGAACGATCCGAATGAACGAGCGTCCGGATCAATGCGGCTCATGACGACGGCATCGGGATAGTTAAACGAGAACGAGGCGACCGCATCAAAAGCTTCGGGGCGGGTGGCGAGAATATCAACACGCCACGCTCCCGGCAAAGAAAGCGCGCTCCGTAAAAAAACATACCGTCCGGGTGCGCGCTCCTCCACCGGCACGACCAGCGGCCCGATTCCTCGCTCTTCGTTTGTCAGCTTAACAATAACGTCGCCGAGTGCAGGCACGGTGCGAGTTTTTTCATCCGCAATGGTAACTAAAAATTTGCCGGGTTCTATAGGGTCAACCGAAAAATCAATCCCCGCCCCTTGGCTTGCCGCATGGCGGGTAAACGTAAACCGTTCGGGAGGCTGGGGAGGCGTGGTGATAATCAAAAAACTTGTTGCAAAAAGAAGCATCACGCCAATGACAGCTTCCAGTAAAAAAGTGGTCGGCACGAGCCGCATTATGCCCTGTTTGCGTCCTTCTCTCGTCTCTTGACATACGAGAAGCATTGAGCGATCCGCCGCAAGCTGGTGATAAAACCGCAGTGCGGCAAGAGCGCCGCCGAGCAAGGAAAGAATGATAAACCATTCTCCCCACGCCGTATTCAAAATATAATCAGGACTTTTAAGATCAAGCCAAATGATATAAATGCCCGTAACCGTCGTAATGCCGAAAACGACACTCATGATACGCGAAAATGCGGCATAGGAAAAAGCTGTCGGCAGAAGATGTTTTATTTTTGCCAAAACCGGTATCACTGCGATACTGATGACCAGTAATCCCCCGATCCATAGCTCTTTGGACAGCAGATGAAAGGCCGTAATCGCAACCGAAAGTGCGGGGAAAAATGCGGTAGCCGCCGAATGGCTTACTCGCGCACGCGAGAGAATGATGAGAAAAGCGATGCCGGCAAGAAACCATTCTTTGATCGGAACGGCGCGCGCATCGGCGAATATGCGGCGGCGGAAGACAAAAAATACTCCGGCAAACGCAAGCGCGAGACCGCTTCGGATGAGCGTGTGCGCGCCGTCAAGCGTCCCGGCAAAAACACGAAAGGTCGCGATAAAGCCGGTCCCGCGTAATTCTTCTAGGTCAAGCGTTTTAAGAATAAGCAGGGTTGCGGCGCCGGCAAGCATGAGAACGATACCAAGGCACAGTGAGACAGTGAGGCGGCGTTCAATGGCGGCGGTTCCCTGGCTCTCCATCATGCCGCGCATACGATTTTTCAAGGGCTTGACTATGATGACGAGTGTCAATAAAAATCCCCACATGACGGACTGTCCCAAAAGCTCAAGCCAGAGCGCAACTGCCTGCGGGATGGAGGTGACGTGTTGAATCTGAATTTGCCCGACGGTGACGGAGGAGGCGCTTTCTTTCCCCACAGAAAAAACAAACGCGCCTTTGGTGAAGTGCCCGTCGTCCGCAGAGGTTACCTGCCAAACGACCGTGTAGGTTCCGGTACCGCCGTCACGAATACTCGTCTGAAAAAAATGGGTATTCGCTTCATCCGTCCCGGCGTTTTGTGCATCAACACGTGCGCCGTTCGGTCCGAGTACCGTCATGGCACTCGCATTCGGCTCGATGTGTTCGCTGAAATTGATGCGAACGCGGGTCGGCAGGCGTTCAAGCACCGCCGACGCTTCCGGCTCATAGGTAATCGGCGTCGCATGGGCGGATGCACGCCGTGCTCCCGCCGCAAGGGCGAGAAAAATAACTATTATAAAGAGAAAGAGTTTTGATCGCATGAAAGAAGACGAGAGAATGCGGAGTGCGTTCTATTGCGTCGGCTCCTTTCTGAACATCCATACCAGAGCAAAAACAACCAGCACGCTTAATGCTCCGAGGAGAAAGAACGAGAGGAGCCGCGTCCGCTCGATGGAAACCGTTTTTTCTTCAGCACCTTTCACCGTAAGCGGAAACGTTGCCTCGGCAAGGGTCTTGCCAGCCTTGTCAAATCGTATTTTCATGTCATACGACCCGCCGGAGGGGAAGGCAAACGCGAGTCCCGGCGGCACGATGCTTGACGGGGACCCCACGATCCCCACATCAAGAACGGGCGGCGTGTAGTTGGCACTCGTACCTGCCGGCGTGATGGTCACCCAAACATCGTCCACATTAAGGGACTGGGAGCGGTCTTTGGTGAAAAGCTGGAAGGCGAACTGTACCGGCGTCCCGACAAAAATGCCGCCGACCGCATCGTGATCAAGATTGGCAATATACTCGCCGACCGGCTTATCTAGGGTAATACTGTATCCGTTCGCTTGAGCGCCTCCGGCTAGAGCCAGCATGAGGGTAACAAGAGAAAAAATGGTAACGAGATATTTCATAACTGTTTTCTAGGGGGCGAACAACCGCCCTCTCGCGTCATTTTGGCACGAGAGGGCGGTCTCGTCAAAGACAAACTATTGTATCATGCGCGAACGGCGAAACAATGCCACTCCGCCAAGAACTATACCGATGACTCCGAGTACCATACCTGCAAATGCTTTGGAATCGGTAAACGCAGCCGTACTGCTCATGGCACGATATTCCGTCTCAATATCCTGCACTTTCTGATTAAGCTCGGAAAAGGTCGTGCTCACCTGGGGAAAAGTGCTCTCGGCCTTGGAAACCGGACAACCGAAACCGCCCACTCGCGACATCTGGGTAACATTAGGGGAAAGGGTCTTTTCCGTTGTGTCGTCAGCGGCAGTACCATTGGAATTACAACTAAACGTCACATCAACGGGAATTGAATTAACGGTGCCAAAAATGCGGAAATTGTAGGTTGTCTGAACACTGGGATGAAAAGCCGCTTCATAACTGCCGGGAGTTGCCCGTGTTGGCTTGAGATCCATAACTTTTTTTACATCCCCCGCACTTACCTCAACTTTGAGCGTCTTTTCAAGTCCAGTAACGGGTGTACCTCCCGCATCAGGATCTGCGTTATGATGATCCGCGCCTCCCCCCGTTGTTCCGACCAGGGATACCGCCAAATCAACGCCCGCAGAGTCATCAACGGCAACCGGTTCATTCAGAAAACCAACCGTAAAAACATATTCTTTGCCCGCTATCTGATACACATGATGCTCATGGGCGAGCGCGGCAACAGGTGCTGTCGCGAGGGCAAACAGAGCCGCTACAAATGAGATACCGCGCAAACGAGTCTTCATAAAGGAGAAAGGTGGCGAGCAGTAGTGCCCTCTTAAAAGGTGGGCAATACTCACCCGCGACATTCATTAATAATAATTATCCCGCAAAACTCATACCGCACAGCTCTTCGGCGAATAATCGGGAGTGTAAAATGCCGCCCGACAACGCCCTCCTGATTGGATTAAAAATTTTTGCACAGTCGACCTCTACTGCAGAGACACGGCAAAGCGCACGAAAGCGCGATCGCTCGTATGCTATAATCTCAAGAAATGACCGAAACGCCAGAGCATATTCGGCAATAAACGCCATCGCCAAGAGTGCTACCCACCAGCGTCGCTCTTCGCCATGATGCGCCGCCTGATCCTCACTCCCAAACAGTTCATCTGGGTGGTGGTGATCAAAGACCACGATGTGTAAAACCAATGCGAAGAGCACTGCTAGCGCGAGAAAAAACCAAAACAATTCCAGAGAGAAGCACTTTTTTGAATACGCCAGCATATGTTCCTTCAATTCTACCGCATAAGGAAAAGCTAATCAAGAAGCATGCATGGACAGTCCATTAATAATAAAGCTTATCCACAGGGTGTTTTTGCGGGCTTCTTGTCAATTTTTGATTCAGAGAATATAATACCATTTAAAGGTCGAAACATTTTTCTGACATTTTTTCTTTTTCATGATTACAAAAATTCTTGGAGCAAGCGCGATGACTCTTGCACTCGCAGTCGCTGTGCCCGCTTTTGCTCAAACCACCGGAGCTCCGACTACGACCAAACCGGCGACGACTCTTTCCGCATCTGCGATCGCCTGTGTCGGTGCGGCTGTTAACGCACGGGAAACCGCACTGGGAACCGCCATAGGAACCCACGGTGCCGCCATTTCAGCGGCGTATAGCGCTCGCGCAACGGCACTGCAACAGGCGTATACCAAAACGACTACCGCAGAGGTGCGCACCGCCGTACGAGCGGCATGGAAGACGTTTAACGAGAGCGTGAAAAGTGCGGCAAAGGCGTGGCGTTCCGCACGTGCCGCCGCATGGTCGCAATTTTCAATCGCCGCCAAAGCGTGCAAAGCACCCGCAAGCGTGAGCGACGCGGCGAATGTCTCATCGGAGGCAAGCGGTCAATAAAGCGGACGGCGATTATTATACGCGTGTCATTGATTATTATCGAAGGACACGCATCATTGCACTTCTATGATGGAAGAACACAAAGAACACGGCAACGCCTGCGGAGGTGACGGATGCGGGCACTGCCGTCAGGGCATGCATGGCGGGATGTGGGGTGGCGAAGGAATGCATAGATTTGTTGTGCTTCGCATAGCGCTCCTCTTGGCAATCGTCAGTTTCGTTTTCTGGGGCGGTGTGAAGCTCGGCGAGCTGAAAAGTTCGTTTTACGGAGGGGGTTATCGTCATGAGAGATACTATGGATATGGTAGTTATCCTCCCCAGAGCGGCGTGTATAGCAACAATCCCATAGCGCCATAACAGATTGATAGAGAAAAACGGTTCCCTGCAGTTGAAGGATAACCAGAACCATAAAAAATCCCGATCTCATCGGGATTTTTTATGTGCTCCTTTTGATTTCAAGAATGATCATACACGTTTACCAAGCTCGGCGGCGGTTTCCTGGCTCGTTTCAATATTCTCTAGAATCTCAAACGCCGGTGCTTTGCCGATGGTCATCGCACCGAGTCCTGCCGCGGCAAGAGCCGCAAGTCCTCCCAGAGCAATCCCCCACCGCGGTCCTTGATGCTCCCCTATCCAACCGATAATGGGACCCCCGATCGGTGTAGAACCTAAAAACGCAACCGTCCACAGTGCCATGACCCGTCCGCGCATTTTCGGCGCGCTCTCCACCTGAAGCAGAACATTGCCGAGCGAAGTGAAATTAATGGAAAAAATACCGATAAGCACCAACGCGACGATGGCAAGCGTATAATTCGGCGCCAGGGCGGCAAGAAGCATAGAACCGCCAAGTAGCATCGCCGCCCGTATAAGAAGTCGGGGCGAGGCGGTGTGGCGCCGCGCGGTAAAAAATAATCCGCCGAGCACCGATCCCAAACCCATCGCGCCCGTCAGCGCCGCATAGCCGTGCGGCCCTGCGTGGAAGGTAAATTCCGCCAGGAGTGGTAAGCTCACGATAAACTCATACGCAAGCGTACCGATAACCGCCATCATGAGAAGGGTATTGCGCAGGAGCGGTGTTGCGGCGATATAGCGGAATCCTTCCATCAGTTGACCGCGCATCCGTGTGACGCGCGGCGGAGGCGTAAGTTCTCGCCCGTGCATAAGTATCAATGCCGCCAGCACGCCCACGTATGAAAACGCATTGATCATAAAACACCACGCAAGCCCAACGCCCGCGATGAGGATACCGGCGATTGCCGGCCCGATAACCCGTGCAAGATTGATCTCCATGGAGTTGAGCGAGACGGCGTTGCCGAGCCGTTCTGCGTCAACCATCTCCAAAACAAAGGTCTGGCGCGTGGGATTATCAATCGCATTGACCATACCGAGACCGAGCGCCAGCACGCCGACCATCCAGAGCTCAACCTTATCGGTCATGACAAGAATCCCTAGAATGAGCGCCAAAATTCCCGAGAGGGACTGGGTGAAATAAAGGATTTTTCGCTTGGCAAATCTGTCCGCAATGACGCCGCCGAACGGCCCGAAGATCAGAATGGGAAGAAATTGCAGGGCGGTGATGACGCCGAGCGCCGTGCCCGAACCCGTAATTTTCAAAACGAGCCACGCCTGCCCGATCGTCTGCATCCACGTTCCGCACAGCGAAACCGCCTGCCCGATGAAATAGAGGCGGTAGTTGCGAACTTTAAGTGAAGAAAAAGTAGTGTGCCCGAAGGCGAGAATCCGTTCCATAAAAAAATTCCTATACTACTCTGCATTACGAAACTCATATTTCTTTTGTCATTGCGAGCCCCGCTTCGGGGCGCGGCAATCTGTATCTCAAGCTATCAGATTGTTTCGGTTTCGCCTCGCAATGACAACCTTCAAGAGGGTTCGCATTAAAAAATCCCACCTAAACAAAGTGCTTGGGATGGGATTCTTTTCCGTCGCTCCCCCCTCGCCTTTTAAAGAGTTGGTTGTTCAGTTATCCACTCGATAATATCGACAAACATCCCGCTCCGCCTCGAGCCAGTCCTCTAAAGCGTCGGCATCCTTGTGTTGGCGGTAAACTTCTTCAGCCTTGCTTCTTATTTTTTGAAGAAGCAGGATATAGTCGTTAAAACTGATACTCTTAAAGAGTTGCGGTGAGAGCCGAAGTCCCAGTAAGCGCTGGGCTTCATGCCAATCGCGATCCCGCCGAGACTGTTCTTTTATGCTCCATTTGTGCCACGCCCATGTGCGGACGATATCTTCGAACCCTCGACGAGACAGCACATAGTAGCCACCGCGTCTTATGTTACTCACTGAAGCCATAACGGATCTTCCTTCTGTACCATCAATCATTCTCAACAACCGCTCACATGTGGAAAATATAGCACAAACAATTTTTTTAGTCAAACAGCTGTCATTCAAGACAGCTTGGCGCGCTCCGCAATGGAGCTCGCAATGACAGAATGAGACAGCAGGTGCCGAACCAGTCAGGTAACCACTGCTCCTATTGTTTTGCAAAGCTCCCATTTCTGCGCCCGCGAGAGTTTTTTGAGGGCATGCTCCCGTTGAAGCGCCCTGCTCCGCGTGCGGCACGGCTCCGCATATCGTACAACCACCGGTCGGCGTGTTCTGGTATAGCGGGCGCCCGACTTCAGGGAATTATGCGCATGGAGACGCCGCGCCAAGTCATTCGTCGCGCCGACATACAGCGTTCCGTCGGCGCATTCAAGCATATATATGCAATACCCCATAGCACTTTGTTTTATTCTTTTTCCAAATCAAGCACCTCGTCAATACGGATCTTGGCGACAAATTCCGGCACATGGCTGACGAGAATCATCGCGCCTTCGTAGCGATTCAGCGCCTCGGCGATGACGGGAATGTGACGGAAGTTCATGTGGTTGGTCGGTTCGTCAAGCATGAGGAGTCCGGGACGCTGCAAAACCAGACAGGCAAAGGCGACGAGTCCTTTCTGCCCTTCCGAGAGGGATCCGATTTTCGTGCGGATCATGTCGGCCGTGATGAGAAATCCCGCCGCCGTACTGCGCATCTCCTCCTCAATCGGAGCCGCCATCGCTCCCATGAGCGCGTCGTGCACCGTGTCGTCAAAGTTGAGCGTTGAGAAATCCTGGCGATAGTAGCCTACGCGCGCGCCTTCGGCGATATGCGTACCCTTAGCGATACCTTTGGCAATTGACTCCAAAAGCGTTGACTTCCCGATGCCATTGGGTCCTTTCAATAAAAGATGCTGGCGGCGCTTGAGAGAAATTGTTGCCTTTTTTATGACTGGCTTGTGATTTTTGATGACAGAAAATGAATTGATGCCAACTATCTCTCCGACGATATCTTCTTGCGCCGGAATAATGAAGCGCCGAATCGCGCGGTCTTCCTTGCGCACCACCACCTTCTCCTCTTCAAGTTCCGCCGCCTCCTCGCGCATGCGTTTTGCGACCAAACGCATTTGTCCGCCTTTGAACGCAAAGCGGTTCGCCTTGTCCTTGTTCTCTTGAATTTTTTTGGCGAGTTGTGCGTTGGCGCGGTTTTCTTTTTCTATCCGCGCAGTAATTTGCACGACGACGTCAAAATAATTTCCCGCATAGTGCTCCAGCCGTTGGGTGAAAGCGTCCAGATACAGCACGCCTTCGGTGAATGCATTCAAAAAATCGGCATCGTGCGAAATGACCATGCAGGTCTTGGGATAGTCAATGAGGAATTGTCGCAGATGCGCGATACCCGCCGCGTCAAGATTGTTTGTCGGCTCATCAAGCAGTAATAAATCCGGCTCCTGGATAAGCGCGGAGGCAAGAAGCAGACGCGCCTGCTGTCCTCCGGAAAACGATGAAATTGATCGGTCGTGCGGCGCGTGGAGATTCACGATCTCCAGCACCGCATCAATTTTCGGATCAATGTCATATATTTTTTTGCTGAAACATTTTTCAAAAAAAGCTTGCACCGTGAGATTGAACTCTTCGCGCGGAATGACCTGGCGCGCCGTCGCGATACTCAATCCGCGAGGGATATTGATGGATCCATCTTCCGGCTTCAGCGCACCGGTTATCAGCCCGAATAGCGTACTTTTCCCCGCACCGTTCTGCCCCATGACGGCGAACTTCGCGCCCCGCCGCAATGAAAAACTCCCCTCTTTCACGATGGGTTTTTTCGGCCCGTATTCAAATGAAACCGCGTCAAACCGCACGACGACATCTCCCTGCGACATGCCCGCAAGCGTACCTTATTTTGAGATAAAGGGAAAGGGAGGGAGAAAAACAATATCTTATTTTTGCCCCACTCATTATCTAAAAATTCCTCATACATCAGCGGATTCCCGTATCAATATCAATCATAAGCGTGGTCACAGTATTTGTCTTAATATGTATGAGAATGGGAACGCCGCTGATCCCCCCGACTCCAACCCCCGGACGCGCCATATCAATCCAATAATCTCCCTCCGACAATGTCGCACTGAATTTTCCTTCCGCGTCAGGCGTCATGGTTGTTACGAGTGTTTTTTTATCGGGCTTATAGACAAAAACCTTCCGTGCGGCAAACGCTTCGGGCGACGGTAAGCACGGGTGGTCAATTCTTTCTACCGGGCAATTGGGACCGATGGACATGATGCCCTCCAGCGTGCCGTTTTTTGTCGCTTTTGGTTGAACGGAAAAACGAACGGGAATAGAGAGTGAGTCCGCATTTTCCGGAAGTCCGGAGGGATTATCTTTTTGTAAAACGAGCGTGCCGGTTTCGGTTGCGGGATTTTCAAACGCAAGCGTCGTCTCAAACGGAACGAACTCCGTCGTCATCCAGTCTCCTAGCGCGCGGGCGGGAATAATACCAAGTTGCTTTCCCTTCGCATCAAAAATCTTAACGGGAAACGACGCCTCAAAATACCAGTTTCCCCGCGCCTCTCCTCTCACGATGAGTGGGCTTGTCACCAGGGTATCGGGAAGCGGCGAGCTTACGCGTATAATATCGTTTGCGGAGGGATGAACGGTTTCAGGAGGTCGCACTGTTTCCGTAAACGACTTTTCTCCCGCACGACACTGGCGCGGATACGATTCCGCCACCGGAAATCCCAGACCCGCGCACCGCTCAAAATTGTCCGCCGCCCGAATTTTTTGCCATTGAAATACAAAGCACCAGTCGTCCGTGCAGGAGAAAACAAACCATCCTCCCAGACCGACGCCAACGACCGTCAGTATTCCCACGATAATGATCAATGATTTTATGTTCATAGTAAATGCGTCATTACACTTTTAATTCTTGGGTAATTTCTTTGATGAGCAGGTCTTGCAGTTTCTTTATTTCAACATCGTCATACATGCTCACGGTCGTTACCAACGGCGTGAGCTTTTTCATAGTTCTGACTATCTTGTCCAGTTTTTTTTGGTCGTCCATCACGTCGGTTTTGGTCAAAACAACCATTTCTTTTTTTTGCGTCAACGCCGGATCAAATCGTTCAAGTTCCTTGCGGACGACGGCATAGGTAGAGGGGATATCTTCATGTTCCAATGAAATCAGATGGACGAGTACTTTCGTGCGTTTGATATGGCGGAGAAATTTGTGCCCCAAACCTTTTCCCTCCGCCGCGCCCTCAATGAGCCCGGGAATATCGGAAATAATATAGCCGTGCGCTTCGCCAAGATTCGGTTCAAGCGTGGTAAACGCGTAGTCGCCCACCTTGCCTTTGGCGTTCGTCATCGCGTTGAGAAGCGTTGTTTTTCCGGCGTTGGGCAGTCCGATCAAACCGATATCCGCAATCAATTCAACCTCAACGAAAAAATCCGCCTCTTCTCCCGCCGTGCCGCGCGTGAACTTCTCCGGCGTTTGATTCGTGGAGCTTTTGAATGACTCGTTGCCTCGTCCTCCGCGTCCGCCCTTGAGCAAAAGCACGCGCTCGCCGTCGTGTAAAAGCGAAATCTTCTCGCCTGTTTTTTTGTTGGTAATGATAGACCCGACCGGAAACGGTATCACAAGATCTGTGCCGTCCCCGCCGTGCGCATTTTTATTTTTACCGTTTCCGCCCCGCTCGGCGATGAATTTTTTCTCAATCTGATACCGCGCGAGGAGATTGACATTGCGCACCGCCGTCGCATATACGCTTCCCCCTCGTCCGCCATCGCCGCCCGAAGGACCGCCGAATTCGCGATTTTTCTCATGCAACCACCGCACCACGCCGTGGCCGCCGTCCCCCGCCTTGATATGCAATGTTATCTCGTCAACGAATGCCATAATTATTCTAAAATTCCACAAGGATTTTTCTGTCGTCGGTATTAACGCGCGCCTGCATTCCGTAGGGCAAAGAAATTTGCGGATCAGTGTGGCCAAAATCCATATTCTGAATTACCGGTATCGTTTTATTATACAATCTTATAACTTTTAAGATGGTCTCCCTTTGTTGTACGCGATACTCCTTTTTTTGTTCCGATGTTCGTGGTTTGTTAAATTCCCACGCTTTAGGTCTACCCACCAAAATAGCCCTCACGCGTTCAAGAATTCCCCGTTCGCCAAAAGCGCGATAGACCCGGGAGACATAATGATGCTCCGGAATCTCTTCCGAAGTTTCAGTGAAAAGAATAATATTTTCAAATTGCTCGAGTGCCGGCATCGCAGTACCATGGCGCAGTATCTCGTCCAAGGATTCTAGACAGCCGCCCCAAGTAATTCCCGTTGCGTTGCGACTTCCGTCCCAAAACCACCCTTCGTTTTTTTCGTACGTACGCTCTCTGTCCACGTTGGCGGGGTCATTCCAATCAAGTCCGATATCGTTATAGTATGCACTTGCCGTAAGCTCAAATGCGCCTTCGTCAAACAATGCGTGTTTAAGGTACTTTATTGTATACTCATCCATCCTCTTCTGCATTGCAAATTGTGTAAAGAGCGAGCCACCGTAGTACGAAGGAATTCCGTTCAGCCAGAGAAAATTCATAAAGTGCGTATTGTCGCTGAAACCGAAAAACGGTTTTGGATTTTTTGTAAACGGTTCCGATGGGAGATTTTTAATGTACGTTACTTGATCGTTCCCGCCAAGAGAAGTGACGACCGCCTCTATCTCGGAATTTTCAAAAGCGCTGACGAGATCCCGACTTCTTTCTTCTTTTGATGCACCGATTTTTTTGGTTGCGGGGAACTCCACGGGTTCCAAGCCAAAAACATCCCTAATCCTTTCAAGACCAAGTTCATACACATGCGGCCATTGACCCGGTGCGGCAAATGAAGGCGAAAGGATTGCAACTTTAGCGCCCCGTTTGAGTTTATTGAATTTGATCATTTTCTTCATTACCGTGAGTTAAACCATCCGCAATGTTCTCAATCGAATGATAAAAGCATATCATGCATTCGGCGTGGGGACTATCCATCGGTATTTTCGCCGGGCGTGTATATGAGTATCCGTTTAAAAATGCCCCATGCGAATGCCGGGGCACAAACTTATCTCCTTAACCAATGATTAAGGAGTCAACGAAGAACTCCCTCCGGTTATCTGAAAATCAGAAATACCGCGCCCGCCAAGAAAATTCGCCATAGTCATAAAGAAACTAAGGAGCGGCCGACTTCCCTTCTCCAGTTCCAGGGAGATAACGGCGCGGTTCGGCTGCATTTCCATTTTCCATACGCGCACCTGATTCTTTTTCATGAATGCCGTGAGCATGGTCATAAAAGCGAACGATGCGTCATCAGCGCCTCCCGGCGAAGAAAACGCTATAGTCATGCCGATTCTCCGCACGCTCTCCTTTATCATCGGAATGATTGCCGGCGAGGCGGAGCGGTCGCTCCATTCGGTGAGAAGCAGATCCTTTCTATACTGCTCAAGCTCAATGAGCGTGTAATTTTTTTCCTTGATCATGTGGCGCGAGTGCACCGAGAGGGGAAAGCCACCGTCAGTATCGGCGGCGGTAATCGATGCGATGAATATACTGATATTTTGGGCTCTCTTTCGCTCGAGACTCTTCACGTAATCAAGGAGATCGGTAGTTACGACGACAAGCGCATCAATGTGAATGGGATTGGCGAGGAGAATACGCCGGTTCACCTCCGCATCGTCGCTGTCCTTAATGTAAGGATCCGTTGGAATGAATTGAAATCCCGCCGACGCGACCCTTTTCTCAAAGCGTTCCGGATCTTCTGCGGCGGTGACGTACTGTGCGAAACCGACTGTCACGATCGCCTGAATCGCCTTGGACACCTCTCCGCTGACGACTTCCAGAAGTTTTGAGAGACTGGCCTGACCGATTCCGATGATTCTCATCATATGATGGAATGATGCGGCATCAACAATGACACCAATCTTCTTGGCCTTCTGCAAACCCTCCACGCACACCTCCTTTCTGTAAAAGAAACGAAATGAAACCTGAACAAAAAATAGCATTGCCGTGCTATTTTGTCAATCTCGCGGATGAGATGCGGCGAGAAGCGCAGAAAGAAACGAGAGGTTCGTTTCGCGCATTATCTTAGCTGAAAGGAGGCGAGTATTTTTTGTAACGCCGGTGCGAACGCCGCTTCTTCCGTTATAGGGTAGTTAGCGCTTAAGAGAATCCCCAATCCCGAACGATTGATAACAAAATAATAGCGCGTGGTCGCGGTATCGACGGCACTGTTTGAGAGCTTGAGTTGGCGTGCGTTCGTTCCGCTCAACGTGAGATCCGTCGACTCGGGATTGAGTTCGTTCAAAAATATTCCCGATGCCAGATAATTTTTATACTGGCGCTCAAAATCCGCGAGGGTCAGCGGCTGTTTGGCTTCAAACACCTCCACGGTGATCGTGCGCACGCTGTTTCCTTGCGTCGCGATAAAGGTCTCATTCGAAATCTCAAACGCAAACTTATAGTCCACGCGGCTCGTACCGATACCCGCCGACTGCAAATTGGACGGCACGCGCACTTCGTAATAATCCGTCCGGTATGTTTTTATATTTTCTTCCGCGATAGTGGTCTTATTTTCAACGGCGGGCGGTACGGCGGGAGGTGCTGATTGCGGTGGTGTTTGCGCCTGAGCCGCTTCTCGGGGACGATTCTCCGGTGTATTCACGGGAGCGTTATAGTTTTGATTGTCTGAAGAATTCTGCGGCGTAAAGCTCTTTTCTTGCGAACCGCCGCCCGGATTTCCGAGAAAAACAAAATATATCCCGACACCGATAACCGCAATGATTGCCGCACCGATGCCGAGCATTTTTGTATTCATATGATTCAAGTATAAAAAATCATCCCGCTCCTGACAATGGGGGATAACTTAATTGTTCCCCGTGCGGGGGATAATCCGGTAATCCCCCCTTGCGGGGGATAACTTTTTATTGTTGTGCGCGTAATCCGTTGCTATACTTGCCTTATTAATGTCGCGCATCTCGTTTTGGGTTTATTTTTCTAAATTATTTCCATGAATACTGCGCATCGGAAGGCCTTCGTTCTCACCATGGTGGTCGTTATCATAGTGGGAGTTGATTTGTTTACATGGAATCAATCGATAGTCTCCCAGCAAGCCGCGATTATAAACGCATCGTTGTTGAGACCGACTGTTCTCGCTGGACTGCTCACGGACAATCTCTCGTCCGCGGATCGGACATTCATAGGCGCGTTGCCCGTGAGCCGGACCGTTAAAAAATTCCGTGGCGTTAAACTTTCTTCCCAATATATCGCCGCACTGAAGGACGCTAAAACATCCGTCACGCTTTTTCCCGAAACGACGCTCTCGCTCGTCAAAGATGCAATTAACCAAAAAGATTCGACACATTTTACCTGGAGCGGGCACATTGAAGGTCGCGCCCAGGACAAGGTCTATATGGCGGTGCGTGGCACGGCGGTTGCGGCGAATTTCTATACGCAAGAGGGCGTTTATCAATTGCGTTACAAAGGAAACGGCATACATACCGTTTCGCTCATAGATGCGAAAAAACTCTCGCCCGACGGGCATGCACATATTGAGTGGTCGGGTCCGACCTCGTCAAACCCCAGCAGAATCGACGACGCGCCGACATCCGCCACGAGAGGGGAGCTTATTACACTTTATGCGCCTTATACGGCAGCGGCGCGCGATGCGGCCGGGGGCGTTGCGGGGATAGAGAGTGTGATTGATTTGCTGGTCGCCGAAACCAATGAAGCATTCGGGAACAGCGGCGTCAATGCAACACTGGCGCTTGTGAAAACGGGAGTTATTACCTATACCGAAGCGGGAAATGCGAAAACGGACTGGAAAAAATTAACGGACAGCACCGATACGACTTTCCGGTCGGTGCGCCAAATCCGCGACAAATCCAAAGCGGATCTCGTCTCCCTCATCGTTGCCAACGGCGGTGTGTGGTGCGGGTACGCATCCATCCCGATGCGCACGTACTTCGGGCGATTGGGGGATTTTGAAAAATATGCCGAGGCGGTTGTTGATTACAATTGCACCGGCAGTTACACACTCGCCCATGAGTTGGGACACCTTATGGGAGCGAATCACGATCCGGCAAACTCCGATTACGACGGCACTAAAGTGCTCCTGCCGTATGCGTTCGGCTATCAGGATCCAAACGAAGCGTTTAGGACTATTATGGCATACAGTTGCCCCACAAAAACCTGTCCGGTCATCCCCTACTACTCGAATCCCACGCTGACCTTCAATGGTGCACCTATGGGTGTACGCGACAAAAACGATAATGTCCAAACGCTCAACGCCACCACTTACACAGTCTCCCGTTTCCGCTAGCTGTTGCGATACGTGCAACACCTCATTCACCCGCAAATCATTCGCACGCAGTAAAAACAAAAGCACCAAGGCGGACACTGCGCTCTTTGTTAATCTTTCCGAATAAAAATAAACCTCCGAAACATTCATAGTTCCGGAGGTTGGTAGGTATTTATCCAACGTCCTCTTCGGTATACACACTCCTTATCCAAGAAACTTTCCAATAGATACCGCACATTCTCGGCGTCACCGGCAAGCGTGAACGTTGCGGCAGGTCGGTACCCGAGATCAAGATTCGGTATCTCGTCCGGATGCCACCCGGTCATCTCGCGGATTTTTTGCGTAATTCTCCGCGTTCGCACAAAGATTCGACATCCGTCCACCGGATCTTGTTCCTCTCCCTCATCGTCAAAAACCGGAATGTCGTACACATCCACAACCACGACATCGGTTGTGGTTTGAAACAGCTCGCGCACGCAAGCGGGAGTCTCTACCCAAGGAATCCGCATTACTCATATCCTCGCATGCAAAAGCGACCATACTGCACACCCCTGCTGAATTATAAATAACATATAATATGATCATAGGTCAATTCCATACCATGAATAATACAAGGGCTGCATCTTTGATGTAAAAGCGCCGTGGGAACAATTTTTATTTAATCCGTCGTCGATTCAAGAGTACGGGAATCCGTTTTCAAAATAATCCGCAGACGGGAGAATTCAGCGCCATTCCCATGGATGTATAGTTGTAAAAATTATGTATTGATAGGATAATCAAAAAAACATTCGACTATGAAAAATCTCTCACAGCCGCAACTGCAAGAACCGCTTTTTGAGTGTGCCGTAGTCATTTCAATAAGCGGGATCGTGCCGGGTGCGAATGTTGATATTTTTGCAATCCCTCCGGGGGGCGGTATGGCCGATGCGGTGCGCCTCGGCGGCGGGCAAGTATCCTCGACAAGCGCGGTATTTGGGGTGGATTCCGGACTTATAATTCCTGGGGCAAAGCTCTATAGCATTGAGACGATAAGCGATGCCCAAGGAGAAAATTCAAGCCCGAAACCGACCGATGCAAAACCGATCCCCATGGTTGCGGTTCAACCGGCACCGGGAGACAAACCCCAGCCGCCAATCTTGCATGAGCCCCTCTATGAGTGTGCCGAATGCCTAGGTGTACAAGGTGTCATGCCCGGCGCTGTCGTGGATGTCTCGATAACGCGTGCGGATATGAGCACCAGCCGCATTGGTCGGGTCCCAGCGGTGGGGATAAGTGCCAGTGTGGGACTGGTTCCTCCGCCAGCGGGACGTGATCTGGTTTTTGCCGAAGAGTGGATTTGCAATGATTCGCGGATCAGTGATCCTTCTTCACAACCCGGGCATTCAGTTGCCACTCTTCCCAAAAAGGGCGAGCGATTTTTACCCGCACCCGAAATCAACGAGCCGGTGTTTGCATGCCAGGAGGTGGTTGTTATCGGCAATGCGCGCCAGGGTGCGCGCGTAGATCTTTTTATCAGACGCCCACAAACTCTTGGCGAACTCGCGCGCGACGGCGCACGGTCATTGATAAATCGCCTGCTGGGGATGATGGGCAGGCGCATGGCTGACCCCGTACCGGTATCTGCGGCTCCGGCCGGGTCAACGTGCGCGCCATGGGATCGCATTGGAATGGGGTATGGCGGAACATTAAAATCACAGGATAAGCTCACCGTGCGCCAGAGTTTGTGTAATGGCACTGTCGCAAGCGCCCTATCGTCCGAAGTAGTCGCGCGCAGTGCTGACGAATTGCCGCGACCTGTTATTTTGGAACCTGTCTATGAGGGAGATGAGACGATTGAGATCGGCATGACGGTTGCCGGAGAGATTATTACCGTTGATGAATCATTTGCGGGCATGATCGGCGAGGGCGGTGCGGGCCAAGGAAGTAGTGTAATCGGCGTTTTACCTTTGAACAAAAATGCCGCGATAACTGTGACGGTGTCTCTGTGCAATGGTTCCAAAACATCGCTGCCGGTGATCGTGCATGAGCGTCCCGAAACTATTCTGCCGCCAAAAGTTGTAACGCCGCTTGCCGCCTGCAGTGTTTTTGTAAATGTTGAGAAATGCGTGCCCGGAGCGCGCGTGCGCGTATGGGTGGAGACGCGAACGGATACCGCACCCGTACTCATTGGCGCTGTGCGAGCAGCGGGAAGTCAGGTAATCGTAGCGCTCGCAACCCAGCTTCGCGACGGTTGGTTCGTGAGTGCGACCCAGGAGATTGGAGGAAAAGAAACTGATCAGTCGGATCGCGTACCCGTGCGACAAGTAAACACGCTGCCTGTGCCGCGCATTGCAAACAAGCTCTACACATGCAGCCGTTGCGTTTTTGTCGATAATGTAGTGCCCGGCAGCCGTGTTGATGTATACCAGGACAACCATTGGATCGGCGGCCTGTTTGCCGATAAAACACACGTGGGCGTGCCGGTGAGTCCGCCGCTCAAAGGCGATGCGCCCATTCAGGTGGTACAGCAGCTGTGCGATCTGAAAAATCAGATTGAGCGCTCCACAGACGGCGACCGC
>OBEQ012339076.1_pt1 | contig 22681 bp, 15 predicted proteins | sample 1670901 | NCBI WGS metagenome assembly OBEQ01 (sample SAMEA104232315, study PRJEB22302) | groundwater metagenome | biome: forest; feature: aquifer; material: groundwater | place: USA | collected 2011-08-07 | depth 5.4 m
AAGGGATATTAACAACATACTTCAAAAATAGAAAAAAGAATGAATCCAACATCAATTAAGAAAATAAATCCCAATGAATTAAAAATTCAGTGGGACAACCAGCACGAAAGCGTTTATTCGATAGAATATCTCCGCGACTTATGTCCTTGTGCGGGGTGTGCCGGAGAGACGGTGTTATTTCAACAGTATGTGCCACCACCACCGGATAAGCGTACACCGGGAAGATATGAAATACAAGGTATTACTCCGGTAGGTTCTTATGCAATTCAAATAGTATGGGGTGACGGGCATAATACGGGAATTTATTCGTGGGAACACTTGTTAACTCTTTGCCCGTGCGATCTTCATTCGCATAGGCATTAATAAACATTAATTAGAATACTCACTATTAAGATTCCATAGTAAATGAATTTCCTTTACAATATTATTTTTACAATTGCTTCTATCTTTTGTTTAACGAATGGATTATTCGCTCAACCCAAATTTGCTATTAAAGAAGGGAAGGAATTCCAATTAGGCGAAGTGAAGGAGGGGGCTATTGTCAAAAAACAACTAACATTGATGAATGTGGGAACGGGGACTCTTACGTTAGATGAAATTCGAACGACTTGTGGTTGTACGGTTGCAAAAACAACAAAGAAAAAATTGGAGTCAGGCGATACGACATTGCTTACAATTGCGATAGATACGAAGGATTCGAGAGGACCGCTTAAAAAACAAGTTTTTATTGCGACAAATGTAAATAAGGATAAAGAAGAAGAAGAAATCATATTGTATATAACGGTTCGAAATATAATAGAATTTAAACCGATTTTTATGAATTTCCATACCGTTTCGTTTGGAAATTCGTTTATAGATACTGTAACAGTATTTAATACATCAGAAAAAGCTTTAACAATAACCTCCTTGACAAGTCCGGATTCTCAGATTACATTGAGAATGTCACGCCGGAAAATCCCACCTCATGATTCAAGCTATCTTATCGCAAAATTAGCGCCCAAAAAAAGGGGCTCTATCTTAGGTCAGTTTGAGATAAACACAGACAACTCCGAAAAAAAATCTTTAAAACTTTCGTTTATAGGGAAAATTCGGTAGTTATTTTCCTTTTAAAGGCTTGTTGATAGTCTTTTTTTTTGTACATTATGTGGTCAGCGCTCTATTGAGATTTATACCCCCAAATCCTCATTCACACTAAATGAGATTCATTGATTTGTCTCTCAGGTATAATTCAATTTACTTTCATTTTTCAACAGTATTTTAGTCTTTTTCGAAAGGATGCTTGTTATGTCATCTCGATATTTCAATATTTTATTATTTGTAGTAACATTACTACTTAGTGGTACAATTTATCTTCAGGCGCAAATACCTCATTCAGAATGGGCGCGAACAGCTGGTGAGCGTGTCTATAATGACATTGGTCGTGCTGTTACCATAAATGCGGCAGGAAATGTATATGTCACCGGTCAATATATTACCAAACTCACCATCGGCAAATCAAAATTAAAAAACATGGATGGTGATCTTAACGCAACCGACATCTTTGTTGCTAAATATAATTCACATGGTGATGCACAATGGGCAAAGAGAATTCATGGCAGATCAAATGATTATTCAAATGGTATAGCTGTGGATGCCTCCGGGAATACATTTGTAACAGGGTATTTCGCAAGCACAACATTGACATCAGGCGCTTCTTCCATTTCCGGAGCGGGAAATTACGACATGTTTGTGGCTAAGCTTGACCCGAACGGGAACACATTATGGCTTCGCGGTGCAGGTGGAGCAGGTGTTGATACTGCATTTGCCGTAACAACAGATAATAGTGGAAACACCTATGTAGCCGGATCTTTTCAAAGTACTTCGATAACGTTCGGCGCTACTACATTAGTCAATCATGGAAAGATAGACCCATTCGGGAATATGTATTCAGATATTTTTATGGTAAAATATGATCCTAACGGAACAGTACTCTGGGCACAACAGTATGGCGATTCAAGCCACGAGGAAGGTAAAGATATTAAAGTTGACGCCAGCGGCAATATTTACCTTACCGGTACCTTTGCAAGTGATTCGATTATGATTGACACATGCAAGGTAAAAAGCGCCGGCGGCGTGCATCCAACCGGTGTTGCCTATGCTGATATGTTTGTTGCTAAATTAACGCCAACGTTACATGCACTTTGGGCGAAGCGTGCAGGATTCCTTGCGGCAGACGTCCCTTACGGAGTTGGTTTTGATAATAGCTTTAATGTATATGTAGCCGGCTCATTTGAAAGTGATTCTATTCGATTTGATTCGACTACAGCATTTAACAATAACGGTTATAAAGATGTGTTACTTCTTAAATATGACCAGAATGGCGCATTCCAATGGGCGCGTCAAGCAGGTGGAATGTACTCGGAGGAAGCTCTATCTTTAGCTGTTGACGGTGCAGGGGATTGTTACCTTGGCGGATACTATGAAAGCCCTTCTATCACCTTTGGTTCTACAACATTAACTAATGCAAGTTCTCCTGAAAGTAAATATTTCTTAGCGAAGTATAATACGAGCGGGAATGTAGTATGGGCAAGAACAGATGCGGCAACGAGCGGAATCGAACATGTGTATGAGTTAGCGATTGATGGAACAGGATCTCTATTGGTTACAGGCGCTTATACCGGAAAAAATATGAAATTTGAAGATATAACCATTCTTAACAGTAACCAAAGTTATGGTTGGGAAGATGTATTCTTGGTTAAAATGTTCGAAGCCACTGCAACGGGAACAACGACATTTAGAACGTTTTCGCAAAGTGATCTTGATCTTGCGGCTGTAAAAACTACTACTTTAGATCCAACGTTTGGGAATGCACGCGATACAACATTTATCCGGGCTTACCCTTCAATTTCAAGTAAGAACGATCCCAGCTTTCCCGGTGGATTAGTATTAGGTATTGCAAGAAATGACAGCGCCAAAGCATACGGTTGGATTCGTTTTACACTGAAAGGTAAGACGATACAAGATTTCTTAACGCAAACCGGAACGGCAAGCGGATTTGATGTTCTTGGCGGTAAACCATTTATTAAAGAGTTAAAAAATCCCAAAAACACAAAGTATAATAACAGACTCGCCGGTAATCTTGCTACATTAAAGATGAGTATGTCTGCAAGCAGGTTCCATGTAACGCAAGAAGGGTTATGCGATTTAGTGTTTAATCATCCTTCGTATCCTTCACATATATTTAATGGCAAATCCATATATCAGATTTCCATTTTAGCGGATACCATGCTTACTAATTACAAGAAATATTATTCAAGCACACCAATAGCATTGTATGATTCTGTTGCAAATTGGATAGATACTCTGAATAACGCATTCCATGGTGCATTTGGTTATGTCACAAAAAGCCCGATTCGTCTTTCAGGAGTAAAACAACTTGGTGATGTAAATTACCTTTCAATGCCGGTTCTTGCAACCAATATGTTCAGCGCATATGGTCAATCAAGCGATGCAAATGTTGCAGAAACGTATTCCTTAAAGCAAAATTATCCGAATCCATTTAACCCGACAACAACATTGTCATTCGTTATTGGTAATTCGTCATTGGTCACTTTGAAGGTGTATGATGTACTCGGTCGTGAAGTTGCTACGTTATTGAATCAAGTAACAATGGAACAAGGAGATTACCAGTCAACATTTGATGGTTCCATGTTAGCATCGGGAATGTATTTCTATAAACTGAGCGGTACAAACCTAAGCAACGGTTCAACATTTAGTGATGTGAAGAAGATGTTGTTGGTGAAATAGTACAGTAGTTGAGTAGATGAGATAAATATTTCATTTATTGATAATAAAAACCCTATTTCAAGTAATTGGAATGGGGTTTTTTGTTGCCTTTTGAATGGTTTTGGACCTTGCAACTTTGCACCATCTTACGAAACCTTGCAGGATTGCAATGTGCTGAAGGCTTTTAGGATTTATCTGATTTTCGTGTTATAAAAAAATCGCAAACCTGTAAATTGTTGGCAGTAATTATAAAACAATTCATAAGATATGAATACTGAATTCCCAAAAACTCAATTCAATAAAACAAGCCCAACGATTGCTGACCAAATCAGATTTGCCCTGCTTGCTTTCCGGGATGTTCTTTTATTTCTCATCTCACAACGATATAGCACATTTATAAAGGGCTTCCGTTTGCTTTCTCCTCAGTATCTTGATTGGACAAGCCGAATACGTGCAAGACGAATTTATTATTTTGCAGTCAAAAAAGTTCCTGCCTATAAAAATTTCATCAAAGATAAAGAGATAAAAAAGTGGAGTGAGATTCCGTTTACAGATAAAGACACATACATTAGAAAATATCCTACCGATCAGAGATGCGTTAATGGAAATATTCCGTTAACCGGAATTGCGATTGACGAATCATCGGGGAGCACAGGCACTCCTTACAACTGGGTACGAAGTTTGCGCGAAAGGCATGAATCACATACTTTCATCAGTTATTTTTTTACGTATTGTTACGGTAAAAAAGCATGGGTTATTATTAATGCGTTTTCAATGGGTGCATGGGCAACTGGAGTAAATATGGGGATTGCTTTACAACAAAATGGAACAGTAAAAAACACAGGACCTGATATCGGAAAGATTTTGCATACACTTGAATTTTTTGGCAATGACTGCGAATATATTATAACCGGTTACCCACCCTTTTTAAAGCAATTGTATGATTATTCGAAAGAACAAAATTTTCCATGGGAACGATATTCGCTTTCAGCATTGGTGGGTGGAGAAGGAATGTCGGAAGGATTGAGAGATTATTTATTACACGGATTTAAAAAAGTTTACAGCGGATATGGCGCAACCGATTTGGAAATAGGCATTGGGGGAGAAACTCCACTCACCCTTGCCATTAGAAGACTTGCACGAGAAAAGCCTGAGGTAAGAAAACTTTTATTCGGAGAAGATTCACGTCTGCCCATGATTTTTCAATACAACCCCATAATGCATTACATAGAAGTGAATAATAATAGGGAACTTATGTTTACAATGACACGTAAATCAGTTCTCTCGCCTAGAATAAGATACAACGTTCATGATGAAGGTGGTATCTGCCGTTACGACCGAATGCGCGAAAAATTAAAATCGTTGGGATACGATATAGATAATTTAACCAAAGGAGAAGAAAATAAAAACCTCACGTTTCCTTTCATGTGGATTTACGGAAGACGTGACTTCACCATTAGCATCATGGGAGCGAATATTTATCCTGAGGATATTGAACAATGTTTGTATGATGATCAAGAGCTTGCAACAATCACACGCTCTTTTTGCCAAGCTGTCATAGAAGGAGAAAACGCATCGGTGCGTCCGGCTTTTTATTTTGAAATTACGGAAACACCAAGTGAAGAATTAAAAAAACGATTTGCCAAATCCATACTCGAGAAATTAATTATCCTGAATGCTGATTTTCGCGAAGCATGGCACGAATATGCCGATACTTTGAAACCCGAAATTTATTTATTCCGGCAGGGAGAAGGTCCGTTTAAGGCGGACCAGAACAAAATAAAGCAGACAAGAGTCATTAAAGCAAAACCTTGATGCAATAAACGAATTAACCGATTGAGAAAAAAACTACTCCTAACAGTACATTTGCAATAGCGGTTAATGTGTTTCTATGATAGTTTTTTTGTTAAGAAGTCAGGTTTTCCAACCTGATTTTTTCTTTATATTTGTAATTCGAAGGGGACAGGCAAGACGGAGGCGCTGGCTGCATGGTAACTACGAAAGAGGCAATAAGAAATCTATCGTTTTTTACACGTTTGAAAATTCCCTCTAAATTTTGTATATTTTGTGACTTGCAGGTGTAGCTCAGCTGGTTAGAGCATCAGATTGTGGATCTGAGGGTCGAAGGTTCGAATCCCTCCACCTGTACAAATTAAGGCGCTTTTTTGGTTTTGCGACCATAAAGCGCCTTTCAACTTTATAAATGTTTCCCTGCATAATCTAAAATGAACGAAGAGAAAAAAATAGTGGAGCCGATGCTCCTTCGCGGTTTCCGCGATTACCTTCCTGCACAGGTCAATGCACGTCTGAAAATAATTGCAATCATCAAGGGCGTTTATGAACGTTATGGCTTTGTTCCCCTTGAAACACCCGCCCTTGAATATCTTACAACGTTAGTCGGGTATGGAGAAGATGGCTCTAAGCAGATTTTCAGATTACAGAACCCTGAAAAGGAAGATATAGCCTTACGCTTCGATCTTACGGTTCCCCTTGCACGTGTTATTGCACAATACCCCGATTTATCCAAGCCATTTCGTCGTTATCAGGTAGGTCCTGTTTGGCGGGCAGATAAACCCGATCCGGGGAGGTTCAGAGAATTTTACCAGTTTGATCTTGACACCGTTGGTTGTGAGTCTATGTCGGCAGATACCGAAATTATATGCGGCATGTACGATACGTTACTTGCATTGGGTATCACACGTTTTCAAGTCCGCTTCAGTGACCGGAAGATATTAAATGTTTTGCTTGAGTTTGCAGGCATTCCGTTAGGACGAGGACACGATGTATTTCGCGTTCTTGATAAAATTGAAAAAATCGGTATTGCCAATGTTGAAAAAGAATTATCGGTTGGCAGGGTGGATGCTTCAGGCGATAAGATTAAAGGGTTAGGATTACAATCCGGGCAAATAGGGAAGATAAAAGAATTTTTATCACTGCCTTCCTCCGTAAAAATAAAAGCGGATGAAAAGCTTCGTGCTGAATCTCCGGATTCTCCATGGACGGTGACACGAATGAATGTTATTACTGACTTGAAGATTCTTTTTAAGGGTATAGCTTCCTCTGAAGAAGCGATAAGTGAACTTGAAGAAATCTGCACCTACCTTGATGCATTACAAATCCCTGAAGATAAAGTTATTCTTGATTTGAGCATTGCTCGCGGTCTTGATTATTATACAGGACCTGTGTTTGAATCATTCCTTCTTGATTTGAAGGAGTATGGCTCAGTCTTTAGCGGTGGACGGTATGACGGATTGGTAGAACGATTTCTCGGGAAGAAAATTCCCGCAACTGGTGCGTCGGTTGGCGTTGATAGATTATTTGCCGCGATGCAAAAATTAAACCTTATTGAAATGACTCCTGCTACAGCACAGGTTATTGTCGTTATCATGGAGAAGTCGCGATTAATAGATTATCAAAAAATTACCAGAGCACTACGTCAAGCGAACATCAACACAGAATTATATCTTGGTACGGAAACAAGTCTATCCAAACAATTGCAGTATGCAAACGAGCAAAAGATTCCTGTTGCCGTTATTATTGGCGGGGATGAATTTGCAAAGAATGAAGTGACGATAAAAGATTTAAAACTTGGGGCGCAGTTACAGGAAAAGAAAATTGCAGGCGGATTCAAAGACCGTGATGAGTGGTTACGCGAATCGCGCAAGGCTCAAGTTTCTGTCCCGAAAGATGGATGTATTGAAAAGATTAAAGAAATTCTCGCCTCTCATTGATACCGTTAGAAATATAATTAATATCTAACCCATAGAATAAAGCCGCAGAATGAAAAACTCCAAAACGACTAACCCTCCAACTATTCAACTTGACGGCTTTTCCCTTACCATAGAAAAGGTTATTTCCCTTTCAACTAAAAAGAATGGGGGAGTTTATCCAAAAGTCACCATAGCTAAATCTGCCTTATCCAAAGTTCGTACTTGTGCGGAATTTATCAAGAAAAAGGCTGAAATAGATAAAGAAATCATCTATGGCGTGACAACAGGGTTTGGCTCTAAGGCAGATACAGCAATTGAGTTAGACCATGCCAAGGAACTCCAGCGGAACCTATTGCTTTCTCATTCAACAGGAATGGGTCCGAAATTTTCAATTCCCATTGTGCGTGCCATGATGGTGATTCGGTTGAATACGTTGTTGCAGGGACATTCCGGCATTCAAGTTATGACACTCGAACTTCTTCGTGACTTGTTAAATAATGAGATTCATCCTGTTATCCCTTCACAAGGTTCCGTTGGAGCAAGCGGTGATTTATGTCCACTTTCTCACATGGCTTTACCGTTGATCGGTGAGGGGGAAGTAACCCTTGGTGATGACCCAAAAGTATATTCTTCACGAACAGCCTTAAAGAAAAAGAACTTATCACCTATTGAGTTGAGTTACAAAGAAGGGCTTGCTCTCAATAATGGTACAGCGTTAATGACTGCGCTTGGTTCGCTCGCCGTCTTTGAATCAAAACAACTACTTAAGTTAGCGGCGTGTGTTTCTGCGTTATCAATCGAAGCGCTTTGTGCGCGAAGTGATTCATATGCGTACGCGCCTATTCATAAAGTAAGAAATCATAACGGACAAATTGTCGTTGCTCAATGGCTTACGAGTTTGTTAAGTGGCTCTACAAATGTTGATATTCACATGTCGGATGTACTGGATAATGAAAATCTAAGGGAGCTTATTCGTACTCATATCTGTTCTGAAAAGAAACAATCAATGTTGTTGGATGAATTAGAGAGAATTAAGCAGGCAGAACCGTATCGCCAGAGAAAATTTTCTCCCGATTTACATAAATGTGTACCATCGGAAGGGGCGGGTTCTGAGTGGAAAAAAATGTTGGAGTTTGCCGAAAAGAAATTTAAGGTGCAAGATTCGTATTCCATTCGTTGTGTTCCGCAAGTGTTGGGCGCATCATATTCAGCAATAGAACATGTAGAGCAAATAATTTCTCATGAATTAAATGCGGCAGTTGATAATCCGTTATTGTTTTTAGAGACGCTTCATGCCGGTATTGGCGTAACGCAGGATAGAGTTGTTTCCGGTGGAAATTTTCACGGCGAGCCACTTGGTATGGCTCTTGATTATTTGAAGCTGGCAGTCGCGGAGATAGGAAGCATTATTGAACGGCAAATCAATAAACTTGTAGATGGTTCAACGAATGACGGGTTACCATCGTTTCTCACAAATAATGGGGGATTAAATTCCGGGTTGATGGTTTCACAGTATGTAGCGGCTTCGATAGCATCAGAAAATAAGGGGTTGGTTCATCCCGCAACAGCAGATTCGATTCCAACATGCGAAAATACCGAAGACCACGTTAGCATGGCTCCCATTGCGGGGAGACAAGCGTTGGACATTATCGAAAATGTAAAACGGATTGTTGCTATTGCACTACTTACAGGATATCAGGGGATTTCGTTACGAAAACATCAATTTGAACAATGTGCCATCAAGGTAAACAAAAAATCGCCTGCATTATCACGCCGAACCCAAGAATTGTATGACACCATTCAAGATGTACTTGTTGAAAAATTTAAACATGGAAGCGATTGGTTAAGTAACGATAGATATCTTTCTCAAGAATTAAGCGAACTGCTTGATAATTTTCCGATCTTCTATACATTCACGGAGAAATATATAAAGGAATAGGTATGGGTGTTTTCAATAAAACATTATTTGTTCAATCGTTAGGTATTCCTTCTCAGTTACCGCCCTCAATACAATCATCGGTCTTTGGCGAAATAAAGCGCAGACCTCATGTAACATTTCAAACAGGAAAATGGGCAGCCGATGATACGATGTTGGCTCTCAAGAATGCACTTCGATACTTCCCGCAACAATTTCATAAAGAACTAGCGCCGGAATTTTTAGAGGAATTAAAAACGTTCGGACTTATTTACATGTATCGGTTTTGCCCCTACAGAAATGTGGCAGAATACAAAGCAAACATGAAGGCGTGGAGTTTCAACGATTACAAGAACGTATGCCGTTCATCAAAAGCCGCGGCTATCATGTTGATGATACAAAATAATCTTGATTTTGATGTAGCTCAATTCCCGTTTGAATTAATTACCTATGGCAGTAATGGAGCGGTATTTCAGAACTGGATTCAATATCGCCTTACAATGAAATATCTTTCCGAAATGGAAAACAATCAGACGTTGCCGATGTATTCGGGGCATCCGCTTGGATTGTTTCCTTCCGATAAACACGCGCCAAGAGTTGTTATCACCAATGGAATGATGATTCCTGAAAAAAGCGGGATGGAAGATTATAATAGATACAATGCTTTGGGTGTAACTCAATACGGGCAAATGACGGCAGGCTCCTATATGTATATCGGTCCGCAGGGAATTGTTCATGGTACTACCTTAACATTGCTTAATGCAGTTCGAACACTTGAAATGAAACATTATGATAGTCTCAAACAGACGTTACGTGGTAAGTTATTTGTTTCTTCGGGGTTAGGCGGTATGTCGGGTGCACAGGCAAAAGCGGCTGAAGTGTTGGGAGCGATAGCAATTATTGCTGAGGTAGATGGCACTCCGATTGCAACAAGAGAGAAACAGGGCTGGGTAAAAAAGACTCAAACGGAACTTAACCAACAATTTCTTGATGAAATTGAAGAAAATCGCGCAAAGGGAATTTCTATCTCCTACGCCTATCACGGAAATATTGTTGAGTTATGGGAATTTCTTGACAAGCACAAGGTAAAAATCGATTTGGGATCAGATCAAACCTCACTTCATAATCCATACGAAGGTGGTTACTGTCCGGTGGGGTTAAAATTTTCAACGGGAAAGTTTACCCGAAGTGAATATGAGCAAGCCATGTCTAACAAAGATTCGTTCAAACAGCTTGTCCATGAATCGTTACAGCGGCAGGTTAATGCTATTTCAAACCATGTAAAACGAGGGATGAAATTTTTTGAGTATGGTAATTCTTTCTTATCCATTATCAATGATGTCTCCGGCATTGATGAGGAAATGAAGAAAAGTATTCCTTCTTATGTGCGTGATATTATGGGACCATTATTTTTTGATTATGGTTTTGGTCCGTTCCGTTGGGTGTGTACCTCCGGTGATCCAAACGATTTACGGCGGACAGATATCATCGCTCAACAAGTCTTAGAAGAAATTTACATAGACGCAACAGACGATATTAAACAGCAATTGTATGATAATATTCTTTGGGTGAGAGAAGCAGAAGCAAATGCAATGGTCGTTGGTTCGCAAGCGAGGATTTTGTACGCTGATTCAATGGCACGATTGAAAATTGCCGAAGCATTCAATACGGCAATTCGAGAGAAGAAAATTTCTGCTCCGATTGTATTAGGAAGAGATCACCATGATGTTTCAGGTACAGATTCGCCTTACCGTGAAACGAATAATATCAACGATGGTTCAGCGGTAACGGCTGATATGGCAATTCAAAATGTTATAGGCGATTCATTTCGCGGGGCAACATGGGTTTCCATTCACAATGGCGGTGGCGTTGGATGGGGTAAAGCGATTAACGGAGGTTTCGGGATGGTACTCGAAGGTACGCAAGAAGATGAACGTAATATTCATTCTATGCTCTTCTGGGATGTAAATAACGGTATCGCTAGAAGAAGTTGGGCGGGGAATAAGCCTGCCATTGATGCAATAAAACGAGAGATGGGGAGGTCTGAAAACTTAAAAGTAACGTTACCGAGTGAAGTTCAGGAAGAGCCGCTTAAGGTTTTGATTAAATAATTAGTTCGTTTTTAACGTTATTATCAATTTTTTAGGAAGAATCAGTTGAAAATTTAACAAATGAGAGCAAAGAAATAAACGGCTTTGTTTTTTAGCATATTTCGCCTATCTTTAAAGACGTTTCATTTTAAACGTACAAAATACCTCTCAAATGCTTCATATTCAAGTGTTTTTTGTACGTTTTATCATAACTTTCACAATCAAAGAAATGTATAGCCCCCATCGTCTAGAGGCCTAGGACACGAGCTTTTCAAGCTTGTAACACCGGTTCGAATCCGGTTGGGGGCACAATGTACACCATTCGTGCCATGACGATATCAACTTCATGCTAGCTGTAATCCCTGTTGCCGGGGTCGGTAGCCGACTCCGTCCCCATACGTACACCCTTCCCAAAGTACTCCTCAATGTTGCCGGTAAACCAATGATCGGGCATATCCTCGATAAGGTGATTGCTGATGGCTTTGATCGTGCAACAATCATTGTCGGATACATGGGTGATAAAATAAAAGAATACGTTCAGGCAAATTACTCCATCGAAGTGAATTTTATTGACCAGGAAGAACGCAAGGGTTTAGCCCATGCTATTCATCTTGCCAAAGAGACAATAACTTCAGAACCATATCTCATTATTCTTGGCGACACAATTTTTGATGTTGACCTCAAGCCTGTTATCAATTCCGAATATACATCCATTGGCGTAAAGTATGTTGAGGATCCCCGCCGGTTCGGTATTACCGAGCAACGGGATGGATTCGTTTCAAAGTTCATTGAGAAACCTGAACACCCCACAAGCAACTTTGCTATTGTAGGGTTATATTGGATTAAACATCCTGATTTGCTCAACGAATGTATCAATGAATTGTTCTCGAAAGAAATCCGTACACGCGGCGAATACCAATTAACTGATGCCCTTCAACTCATGATTGAAAAGGGCGAAAAAGTCAAAACATTTCCTGTTGAAGGTTGGTATGATTGTGGCAAATCTGAAACACTACTTATCACAAACAGACATTTATTAGATCAACAAGTTGAATCGTATTCTGTTGAAGGTGTTGTGATTGTACCTCCTGTTTTTATTTCTCCAAAAGCGAAAATAACACATTCGATTATCGGTCCGTATGCAACAATTGCCGCAAATACAATTGTTGCAGATTCTGTTATTCGTAATTCCATCGTCAGTGAAGACGCTCAGGTGTTTCGTTCATTATTGGATAATTCCATCATCGGGAATAATGCAATGGTGAAAGGCGCATTCAAGCGTGTTAATGTTGGCGACTCTTCTGAAATAGATTTTTTTTAATGTAAGGATTTTTTCATGTCGTATTTATTTACTTCGGAATCCGTTTCCGAAGGTCATCCCGATAAAGTTTGTGATCAACTCTCAGATGCGGTACTCGATTCTTTACTCGCACAGGATCCTTTATCCCGTGTAGCATGCGAAAGTTTTGTTACAACCGGATTAGCCCTTGTCGGTGGAGAAGTGACAACCAAGGGATACGTTGATGTCCAAAAAATAGTCCGGATGGTTATTAAAGATATCGGATACACAGAAGCCGGTGTAGGGTTTGATGCGGATTCATGTGCGGTTTTATCTGCCTTACATTCGCAATCAGCAGATATTGCGTTAGGAGTAGATCGCGGCGGCGCCGGGGATCAAGGGATGATGTTCGGATATGCCTGTACGGAAACAGAAGAGTACATGCCCATGCCCATTATGTTTGCTCATAAACTTGTGAAACAGTTGGCAGACATCAGAAAAAAGAATAATGGATTGATGCCCTACTTACGCCCTGATGCAAAATCTCAGGTTACTATCGAATACGACGGTAAAAGGCCTGTTCGCGTGCACACGATTGTTGTTTCCACTCAACATGCTCCTCATGTTTCTCAGAAGAAGATCAAGGAAGATGTTATTGAGAATGTTGTTAAACCGGTTATTCCTCCGGAAATGTTGGATAAAAAGACACGTTATTTTGTCAACCCAACAGGAAATTTTGAAGTTGGCGGACCACATGGCGATAGCGGTTTAACAGGAAGAAAAATTATTGTTGATACTTACGGCGGAAGAGCGCCCCATGGCGGCGGAGCGTTTTCCGGCAAAGATCCCACAAAGGTTGACCGTAGCGCGGCGTATGCAGCACGTCATATTGCAAAAAATATTGTTGCGGCAGGATTAGCGACAGAATGTTTGATTCAGGTTGCGTATGCGATCGGTGTGAAAGAACCTGTCTCCGTTCATGTCCAAACATATTCATCAGGGAGAATTCCTGATTCAGAAATTGAAAAGATGGTAAAAGAAATGTCCGGCGAAGGTGGACTCATGGATCTAACGCCGCGTGGAATTATTACCCGTCTCGATTTACGCCGCCCCATATATCGTAAAACATCAAACTACGGACACTTCGGTCGTTCAGAAAAAGAATTTACGTGGGAAAAACTTGATTTAGTCAAGGCGATACAAAAAGCGGTTAAATAAATATCCCTAACAAGAAAATTAATCAAACAACAACATCACCAAATAAAGTAGAACAATGGATCAGAAACAAGGTAAATACAAAGTAAAAGACATTAAGCTTGCAAAAGAAGGAAAGAAACTTATTGCATGGGCAGAATCACGGATGCCTGTGTTAATGGCATTGCGCGCCAAATACAAAGTTACAAAACCTCTCAAAGGATATAGAATAGCCGGATGTTTACACGTTACTAAGGAAACAGCCGTGCTTATCAGAACGTTAGAGGATGCCGGAGCACAAGTAAGTTGGAGCGGATGTAATCCACTTTCTACTAATGATGCAGTTGCGGCGGCACTTGCGGCTGAGGGAATTTCTATTTTTGCATGGCATGGCATGTCGGTAAAAGAGTTCTATTGGTGTATTGAAGAAACTCTTAAATTAAAACCAAACCTTACCTTAGATGATGGCGCAGATTTAATTTTTACCATTCACAATAAACACCCTGAATTTGCAGAGCAGTTCGTTATCGGTGGAACAGAAGAAACAACAACCGGTGTGCATCGTTTACGTGCTATGGCGGCAGATGGCGCTCTCAAGTATCCCGTAATTGCTGTGAATGACGCTGAAACCAAATGGGATTTTGATAATGTCTTTGGGACAGGACAATCTACACTTGACGGCATTCTCCGTGCGACAAGTATTTTGCTTGCAGGGAAAAATGTTGTTATTGCTGGCTACGGTCATTGCGGACGCGGTGTTGCGTCGCGTGCAAAAGGACTCGGAGCCAGTGTTATCATCACTGAAGTAAAGGCAACTGCGGCATTAAAAGCCACGCTTGACGGTATTCGCGTGATGACGATGGATGAAGCCGCAAAAGTGGGCGATGTATTTATTACTGCAACAGGCGTAAAAGATATTATTGTAGAACGACATTTTAAGAAAATGAAAAACGGAGCAATTGTTTGCAACACCGGACATTATGATTGCGAAATCAATCTTGGTGATTTACAAAAATTGACGAAGGAAGTTATCGAAGTCCGCCCGAATAACGAAGAATACAAGATGAAGAACGGAAGAAGTGTCTTTGTGTTGGCAAAAGGTCGCTTGGTGAATCTTGCGGCGGCAGAAGGACATCCATCGGAAGTGATGGATATGTCGTTTGCGAACCAATTCATGTCCCAGTTACGGTTAGCGGATGCTCACAAAGCAGGCAAGAAACTTGAAAATACGGTGCATGATATTCCCGGTAAACAAGATCAGGATATTGCCGGTGTTAAGCTTGCAACAATGGGCTTCAAGATTGATAAACTTACTCCCGAGCAGAAGAAGTATATGGACGATTATTCAGCGGGAACATAAACTGCTGATTTGAGATTTGAGTTTTATATCTCTGTATGTTATAAAAAAAGGCGATCCGGTTTGGGTCGCCTTTTTTGTTTGATTGCAATATGTAACTCTAATCGTTAATTACTCAGGATGGTAATATTGAATATAATATCAAGATAACGATTTTTATAAGTTGAAAAACTTTTTTCGTTGGGGGTTAAGCTATTTATGGGACTGTAGGAAAATCGACTAGAAGGAAAATTATCAACATTATAGGTCGTAATAGCGCTAATCTCGATATTTGACGAAAGTCTATGAGCAAGGGTGAATGATGAGGAAAACACATCTCTATCTCCGTTAGCATCAGTCCGAGAATTATATGTTACGGTGTTTTGTCCTGAGCCGTCTTTGGAATTACCTGAATAATATGACTGTTTAGGTCCATACTCAAGTCGCAGCGCTAAGGTGGTTTTATCAGAAATTCCAAATAATGCTGTACTCGAGACAGTAAAAAAAGAATATGTATCTTCATAAGTTGATATTGAAGCATAGGAGTTGCTTATGTATGCGTAATTCTGATCGGTCGGTTGATAACTATAGCGAGGAGTAAGTGTAAGAGCATACTGACCAGAGTGAAGTACGGGAAGTCTAAATCCATAAACTTGGTAAAAAGAAGAACGATCCTGCCCCAAGGAAGAAAGGGTAAGAAATAATGATAGTGATAAAAGAATGAAAGCAGATTTCATTGTTGTCTCCTGTTATATGGTTTGTTGATAATATCACTCTTAAAAATAAGGTGATATATGGGTGGTGGGTTTAAAATATCTAATCTATATAACTTTCTCCAAGATAGTTATCATAAGGAATAATACTATTTTCTCTCCCTATAATCAAATTTACAGCTAATCAGTATTCAAAAAATCAATCAAAGTCCATACCTCAAAATACACCAAAGAACCCGAATCCCGTCTTTCCATGTAATTTTTTTGCCTTGTGCGTAGTCGCGACCGCTATAAGAGATACCGACTTCGTAAATGCGGGCATTAAGTTTGGCTACTTTGGCAGTAAATTCTGGGTCAAATCCGAAACGATTTTCTTTCAGTGTAAACTTACGGAGCATATCTGTGCGAATCATCTTATAGCACGTTTCCATATCACTGAGATTGAGATTGGTTATCATGTTAATAAAAAGCGTGAGCGCTTTGTTACCCATATAATGCCAAAAATATAACACGCGATGCTCAGCGCTCCCAACAAATCGTGAACCAAATACTACATCCGCTCTGCCATCAAGTATAGGTTTTAGGAGTTTGTGGTAATCCTCCGGGTCATATTCAAGGTCGGCGTCCTGAACAACAACAATATCACCTTCAACAACGGTAGTGCCTGTTCTGTATGCCGCGCCTTTTCCCTGATTGTACTCATGGTATAAAAATTTTATGGCTTCGGGCTTTTGCTGTTCATATTCGCGTAATAATTCTCGCGTCCCGTCTGTTGAAAGGTCGTCCACAAGAATAATTTCTTTCGGGTAGTCAACCTGCTGTACCCTGCGAATAATTTCATGAATAGTAGCTCGTTCATTATAAATTGGGATGATAACGGATAGTTTCATTGGTTATAGTTCCGGTTCATTGTTGAGTATGATTATACACTTTTTCAGCCATTTGTGGAAGCGATTTCTTTTCTAATATTGCGCTCATCATCTTGAAAGCAGGTTGGTTTGTAGGCCGGAATCTTAGAGCCTGTTCTGCTTCATCAAATGCCTCTTCCATTAATTCAAGGGAGAAATATGCTTCTCCAATTTTGACATGGAGCTGTGAAATTATTGTATCGTTTTCAGAAGTTGCAAGTGAGTTTTCAAGTTGTAGTATCCCATGATACGTTTTAACGATGGGATTAACTCGTTCAATTGTTTCTAATTGTGCAAGATATTGTTTAGCAACAGGTATGTTATCCAATTGAAGGGCATAGTGTGTGCCCCATAAGAGTCCGGTAAAATAGGTAGAATCATTTCGCAGGAGTTCTTGCATGATGGAAAAAGCTTTTTGATAGTAACCCATTTTCCAATATTCAGTAGCGACAGCATAAAGTTGTACACTGCGATCTTCTTGAGACTGCTCTTGCTTGGCAGAAAGAGTTTGTTTCAATAAATCTATCTGTTTATGCGCTTGAGCGACATAAATACCCACATCTGAAGGAAGGGAGAGAAGTAATTGATAGAGTTTTTCAGTTTTCTCTAAATTACCTGATGAAGCGGATAACAATATATTTGCAAAAACAACATCAGGTCTATCGGGAGAAATTGACATTGCCTTACTGAGTAAAATATTCGCACTATCATAGTTCTGATTTAGTAGAAATGTTTGCGCGTTAAGTAGCTCGCTACTAACAGATTGTGATGTGTAGTGTACCGGTTTATTATGTCTCGACTCTTTTAACAAAGAATGAACTTTGAATAGATGTAAACCACCTGCACTAAAGCAATGTTCAAACCATAATCGCGTTGAAGCATTTTCTTGAAAATCGAACACGGTTGCATCTTCATACCAATTTGGTGAGAGGAGGTATTCTACGTGAAAATCTCGTAACAAAGATTCAAATTTCGGAGTTTCAATTGTCGGGTAGATATTGAGAACCTTCCGATTAGCTCCGACAACGATAGCAAGGTCTTTAATGGGACTTGCAATGATACAATCATCAGGAGTATGTTGTTGAATCCACGAACCAAATTCTTTCCACGGTAAAACCGGCGATTCGTTAGAGCGAATGTTGTTTCTGATTATTTCCGAAATACCAACAACATTAGGAAGTATCAATAATAAAGCAAAGAGTATAATACGTTTATACCAAAGAGACTGTTTATTTGATGTAAAAATTTTCTCTATTCCCTTAATAGTGAAATAGAGTAAAAAAGGTACCAACGGAAGCATATATCGAACATCATTAAACGGGAAGAGAAAAAGAATTCCCAAATAGAAAATAACAAAAAGGAGGAAAACGTTGGCAGGAGTAAACTTAAATCGCTGAGTGGTGATGAATGATTTAATTCCTGAATATATTCCCAATAAACTTGTAGGTATTACAATACAAAAGACTAAGTATTTTACAAATGTAAAGAATTGTTCCAATGCTTTGTACAGTGATGACGAACCATCAAGAAGAGTTGCAAGTTGCCGCGTGATAAATGTTGGAAACAACATCATTCCAAACAGGTATTGGGAATATGCTTTGAAGTTGTACCAAAATCGCACAGGAATCTCAATAAAAATAGAAGTCTCTTTTGATGTTGAGACGTGCTCAAATATCCAGGGCATGTTTCCTGTTTGAGAAAACGGAGATTTTTCTACAAGGATATTATTCCGTATATCCCACAATCCTAACCCTACAAGAACTGTTCCGACAAGGAAGGAAAGCCGTTTCCAATCTTTCCTTAAAATGTAAAAAACGCAATACGCGACAACAAGTGCGAGTCCAATCTCGCGTAATAATGCAGCGGCAAGTGTTGAAAGGAGAAATAGTGTATCAATAAATTTACTACTCGATGGTCTTTCTTCAATCAGATAAAACAAATACAACGAGAGCATAACCGCCGCGATAAATGGCACATCGGAAAGAACCTCGGTTGAATAGACGAGCAATAATGGATTGGACGCGAAGATAATGCTACCAATAGTAGCTTGCGTTTTTCCTAATAATTTAAGAAGGAGTAAGTAACAAAACACAATTGACATGATGCCAAATAACAGTGTCCAGAGTTTAACAGCAGGGAGCGAGAGAGGCGTCACTAATTCAATGGGAGCAATGAGAAGTGAATAGAGCGGACCATGATTAACGAATTTATCAGGAATAGGGTGTGTTTCATCTATAAATCCCTTCCCGTGAGCAAGAGAATTACCCCAAATCAGATATTGGCAACTATCAGGAGTGAGAAGTGAGCGATCGTTGAGCCTTAGAGTCCCAAGGATAAAAAAAATGAAACAAATGAGGAGAATCCCAATGTGTGCTTTTACTATTGACATTGGAACAGTTGCTTAACCCTTGGAGTTTAAGAGTTGAGTATGTATTTCGTCATGGCTTTCCATCGGTTCAAGGTGGCTGAGGATTTCTGTTTGCATCGGAAATGCTTTTTTTATTTCTTGCTCAATCAGTGTCGCCTGAACATGGACATTAGCTATAGATTCCTTGTCAGGGAAAAGAAGGTGAAATTCAATATGAAGTTTATTCCCTGCATTTCTATGTCGAAGGTGATGAAAATCAATCTTGTGTTTCCGGCTTTGGTCTTCAAGAATTGATAATAATTTTGCATGAACTTCCGGGTCTGCTTCATCCATCAATCCGCCAATAGATTGTCTCATGAGATTTCCTCCGGTCCAAAGGATGTTGAACGCAACGATGATTGCAACAATAGGGTCAAAGGGAAGCCAACCTGTCCATTTTGTAAGAAGAAGACCGAAAATAACACCTAAACTTGTCCAACTATCTGTTAAGACGTGCTTGCCATTTGCTATTAATATTATAGAATGATTTTTCCTGCCGCGGCGAAGTAGATACCAACCGAGAACAGCATTAATAGTTGTTGCGAGAATTGTAAATACAATTCCCTGATTGATATTGTCCACCTCAAGCCCGTGGATCCATTTGAGGGTTGATTCAACAATAATATAAATAGCGGCGAGAATAATCATTGCTCCTTCAAACCCTGCCGAGAAGAAGCTTATCCGGTCATGCCCGTAGAGATGGGTATCATCAGCCGGTTTCATCGCTAACCATAGGCTATAAGACGCGAAGGATATTGCAAGAATGTGAACAACAGATTCCGCCGCGTCGGAAAGAATTGCCGCAGATCCGGTTACAAGATACGCATACACTTTCATGACGAGCATAAGTACGCCAACGACAAGAGAAATCTTCATCGCAAATTTGCTGTTGGCGTTTACTTCTTCAGTAGTTTGAGAAGCAATGTTCTGTTCCATGTCTAAAAGCTAATTTCTATTATTGAGGAGTTGTCGCATCACCGTAATATCCGATGTTGGCAGGTTACAAGCAAAGTTTTCACAAACAAAAACTGTTGTTTTGTTGTCAATCATTTTCATCGTCTTCATAAAAGGGAGAAATTGAGCTAAATATGCCTGATTATCTTTCCCATCAGCAAGAAGAATAATTCTATTCGGCATATAAACCGAATTCACTTCTTGTACCAAGTGTTGTGTGTCTATCTGATGTATATCCCCAGCTATGATAATTTCTTTTGGTGTGGATAATAACCAATCTAATGCTAAAAGCATTTGCGGGAGAACGTCAGGGCGTCTGGAGAGAACACGCGAAAATACTCCAATGGTTTGTTCGGCTTTTTGTCTCCAGTCATTGTTTGCCGTGATGTGCCCTAATCTAAGTAGATTTAATGCCATGACGGAATTGCCCGTGGGTTCCGCTCCGTCATATTCTTCTTTCATACGAACCAGAAGTGTAGGAGAGTTTTTTGCTGAATCATAGAAGCCGTTGTTTTCGTTATCCCAAAATAATTCAATTGTTTGCTTTGTGAGTGTTATAGCATTTTGAAGCCATGAAATTTCAAACGAAGCCTCATACAAATCAATTAACCCTTGAATAAAGAAAGAGTAATCTTGCAACGATCCTTGAAACCGTGCCTCACCATCTCGCCACCTTCTGAATAATACTTTTGCTTGCTCATCATATACGTGCCGGAGGATAAATGTTGCCGACTGTTTTGCCGCTTGCAGGTATAGAGGTTTCTGTAGTATTTGTGATGCGCGGGCAAATGCAGAAATCATTAGCCCATTCCAAGCGGTAATGATTTTATCATCAAGGTGCGGGAGGGGGCGTTTCTCTCTTGCTTGAAATAATTTCTCTTTACTGTTGTTAAGAAGATTTTGTAATTCTGAAAGTTCAAGATTGAACCGTTTTGCTGTTTCTTCAAGCGTGTGCTTTTGGTAAATAACGTTTTTATCAACAAATACACCCATTGGATCGGAGGGAGCGTTACCGTGCTCTTCAATCCCAAAATGGTAGCAGAAGAGTTCAGCTTCTTTTCCGAGTATCTTTTTAATTTCTGTTGTTATCCACATATAGAAGACACCTTCTTCTTTTTCGTGGGGGTTTTCATGGGTGAATGCGCTTTCGGCATCTTCTGCAGAATAAAAACCGCCTTCGGGGTGGGTCATTTGCCGGAGTATATATTCTAGAACCTTATTCGCAATGTCGGCATAAAATGTATCATGTGTGAGTTGATATGCATCTAAATAAGAGCATACCAATTGTGCCTGATCGTAAAGCATTTTTTCGAAATGTGGTATGCGCCATAACTCATCAACCGAGTAACGGTGAAAACCTCCTCCAAGATGATCATACATTCCGCCATTTGCCATTTTGCGGAGTGTTGTTAAGGTCATTGATAATGCTTTTGGTTCTCCGTTACGAGCATGATGATGTAGTAATGCGTTAAACACACTGGGGCGGGGAAACTTGGGTGAATGTCCGAATCCGCCATTAACCGAATCAAACGATTCTTTGAGTTGTGTAAAACAAGTAGCAAGAGCTTTCTTATCTATCGTTGATGTCTTCTGTGGGACGTTCGTACTACAAAGATGTTGGTAGATACGATGACCGGATTCAAGAAGTTGATTGCGTTCATGGTTCCAGAGTTCAGAAATGCGTTCAACAAGTTGCGGAAATCCCGGACGACCATAACGCGAATCGGGTGGGAAATATGTTCCGCCAAAGAATGGTTTTAAATCGTGCGTAAGAAAAACCGACATAGGCCACCCGCCGCTTCCGTTTATTGCCTGTACAGCGGACATATAGATTCCATCAATATCAGGTTGTTCTTCGCGGTCAACTTTGATGCAGACAAGTTTTTCGTTCATTAACGTTGCAATTGTCTCATTCTCAAACACTTCCCGTTCCATAACATGACACCAATAGCAAGTAGAATATCCGATAGAAAGAAAAATCGGTTTATCTTCATCACGCGCCTTTTGAAATGCTTCCTCACCCCAGGGATACCAATCAACAGGGTTATTTGCATGTTGTAACAAGTATGGACTTTTTTCTTTGATGAGACGATTGGGCATTTTGTTGGGTGGCGAGTTATTGGGTTAGGAAGTTTTGAAAAGCTTCGATCTAATATCGATACCACAGGAATATCCGTGCAGACCTGTGGCGTTTCTGTGTCATCTGTGGTTAAAGAAAAACTATGTGGAACTGAAGTGATTCTCAGCCAAAGGCTGATGAGCCTCTGGCTCAGAACCCTCTACCATAGTGGAGCTGAAGGGATTCTCAGCCAAAGGCTGATGAGCCTCTGGCTCAGAACCCTCTGCCATAGTGGAGCTGAAGGGATTCGAACCCTCGACCTTTCGGATGCGAACCGAACGCTCTCCCAAC
>OBEQ012625065.1_pt1 | contig 22675 bp, 20 predicted proteins | sample 1670901 | NCBI WGS metagenome assembly OBEQ01 (sample SAMEA104232315, study PRJEB22302) | groundwater metagenome | biome: forest; feature: aquifer; material: groundwater | place: USA | collected 2011-08-07 | depth 5.4 m
GCCGGGAAACCGCCTGTGATGCTCGGGAATGGTCTGGCGTGTCATCGCCGGACCTGTATGCTCTCGTCTTGTTGTTGGGCCGCAGTTCTTTCCACCTCAGGGTTCTCCTGCTCGCGTTCTTGACCACGTTCGCCTGGGCTCATTCCGCCCACGCCGACCCCGGAACAGCGTCGGGTCCCACCGCCACGGCCAGCGCCGCGGTCGCGCCGCGCGCGCACTCGATCTACGTCGAGCTCCTGGGCAAGGGCGGCCTGTGGGGCCTGGGCTACGACTACCAGTTCCACCCGCGCCTGGCCGCGGGAGCGACCGCGTCGTTCTTCATCCTCGACGGTGAGCGCGTGCTGTCGCTGAGCCCGTACCTGGTCGGCTACCTGCTCGGCACCGGGCACCACCGCTGGTTCGCGCAGATCGGGCCGCAGCTCTCCTACGTGTACACGCCGTCGCCGGTGCCCGAGTGGCCGGGGACGAGCACGGGCGGCATCGGCGCCGAGCTGAGCAGCGGTTACGAGTACCGCTCGCGTGTGCTCGTGCGCGTGTTCGGCATGGGCATCGTGGGTCGGGGCGGCTACGCCCCCTGGTTCGGAGTCAGTCTCGGATGGACGTTATGACACCATGAAGTGGCTGGGATTCGTCGCGCTCCTCGCCGTCAGCGCCTGTGCTCCAACCCCCGAGATTGGCGATCCGCAGCCCTGGGTGCCCGCCGAGGACATCGTGGGCGCGTTCCGGCCCGAGATCGTGCCAGCGGCCGTGCCGGCGCGCGCGCACGGCGTCCAGGACGGCATGCTGCGCGTGGTCACCTACAACGTGGAGCGCGGCCAGAACGTCGCCGGCCTGGCCACCTGGTTCGAGAAGGACGCCGAGCTGCGCCAGGCCGATCTGGTGATGGTGCAGGAGATCGAGGACCACCCCGGCGAGGGTGGCTCGCGCACCGCGCGCCTGGCCCGGCGCCTGAAGATGGGCTACGTCTACGCGCCCGAGCGCATCAACGGCGACGGCACGCACGGCACCGCCATCCTGAGCGCCTACCCGCTCAGCAACGTCCGGGTCATGCAGCTGCCGCACGTGGACCTGCCCTTCAGCGAGGCCCAGCGCATCGCCCTGTCGGCTGACGTCGACCTGGGCGACGGCCGCTCCTTCCACGTCATCACCATGCACCTCGACACGCGCATGAGCATCCAGCAGCGCATCCTGCAGATCCGCCCGGCCATCATCGACGCCCCTGATCGCACCGTCGTGGGTGGTGACTTCAACACCAACCCGTACATGTGGGCCGACGGCTCGATCCCGCAGCTGCCCACCAACACCGTCGCTGGCACCGACCAGGCGCCCATGTTCGACGACTACATGCGCCACGTCGGCTTCGCCACGCCCACGCAGGACCTGGGCCCGACCGAGCGCAACGGCCCGCAGGACTCGCGCCTGGATTCCATCTTCGTGCGTGGGCTGGATGTGGTGCCCGGCCAGGTCGAGCGAGAGGTGGACCTCTCCGACCACTGGCCGCTCTGGGTCGACGTGGTGATGCCGTAGCAGGCGGCGCGGCGCGCGGCCTTACTTCAGGTGCTGCTCGAGGAACCTGGCCGCGCGCGAGTACAGCTCGACCTGGTTCTCCTTGTGCGCCAGCGAGTGGCCCTCGTTGTCCTTGACCATGTACTCGACCGGCACCTTGCGCGCGCGCAGCGCCTTGACGATGAGGTCTGACTCGCTGCGCGGCACGCGCGGATCGTTGGCGCCCGCGTAGACGAACAGCGGGTCGACGATCTTGGCCGCGTCCTTGAGCGGCGAGATCGAGTCGAGGAAGGCGCCGTCCTTGTCGGGATCGCCGAACTCGGTCAGGAAGAGCTCGTGGATGATGCCGCTGGTGGTGGCCATGAAGGTCTTCAGGTTGGCCACGCCGAAGAGATCCACGCCCGCGCGCCACAGGTCGGGCTGGTGCGACAGCGCCACCAGCACGGTGTAGCCGCCGTAGCTGCCGCCGAACACGACCACGCGATCCTTGTCGGCCCACGGCTGCGACGCCGCCCAGCGGCCCGTGCTCTCGATGTCCTTGAAGGCGTCGAAGCGCTTGGGTCCGTTGTCGGCCTCCTCGTAGGCACGGCCGAAGCCGCTCGAGCCGCGCACGTTGGGCTCGACCCAGGCGTAGCCCTGGCCGACGAAGAAGCGCGCCACTGCCGACCAGCGGATGGCCGACGAGCCCGACGGACCGCCGTGGTACGAGACGATCACGGGCAGCTTCTTGTCCTTGGCCTTGCTGGTGCCCGCGGGCAGGTAGACGTTGACCGGGATCTTGCCGCCGTCGAAGGCGTCGACCTCGGTGATCGAGGCCTCGATCTTGGGCAGCGCGTCGAGCTGCGGACGCGCCTCCTTGCGCAGCGGCGTGACCTTGCCGGTCCTGGCGTCGATGGCGTAGATGTCGCCGGGCGCGTCGGGCGTCGACCACTGCAGGGTCACGCGCTTGCCGTCCTCGGAGAACGAGGTCACGAAGCCGCTGCCCAGCGGCTGCGTCACGGTGGCCTTGGGCTTGAGCGTGGCAGCGTCGAGCAGGCGGACCTCGCTGTGGTTACCGGCGTTGAACGCGACCGCGAGCAGGCCGCCCTTCTTGGCCACGGCCAGGCCCGAGATCTCGGCGGTGGCCGGCTTGGTCTCGACGTAGCGCGCGGTCTCCTTGCCGGTGGTGACGTCGAGCGAGAGCAGCAGTGCCTGCTCGGCGCCCGCGTCGGTGCCGAGGAGGACGCGCTTGCCGTCGGCGCTGAAGGCGGCCTGCGAGATGCTGACCTTGCCCGAGGCGGGATAGATCTGCCGCGCGCTGCCCTTGCCGAGATCGAGGACGACCAGGTACATCTCCGAGCGCGACGGGAAGCGCAGGAACAGGCCCCACTTGCCGTCCTGGCTGACGTCGACGAGGTTGCCCGGCTTGTCGTCCTTGTAGAGGACCTTCTCCTCGCCCGGCGCGAGCGCGGAGGCGCTGTACACGGTGGTGCCGACGTCGCTCATGGCGCGCGCGCTGTAGAACATGGTGTCGGGCTTGCCGTCGGGCACGATGGCGTCGTCGCGGCGCAGCTTGGCGCCCGGGGTCAGCTCGACCGGATCCTTGCCGTCGAAGCCGACGCGGAAGTAGGAGAAGTTCTCGTCGGCGCCGTGGTCGGAGGCGTAGATGAGCGACTTGCCGTCGGGCAGCGGCAACGCGCCGAAGATGCGCTCGCTGGTGGTGACCAGGCGCGTGGCGGCCGAATCGGGCTTGCTCGCGTCGGCGACGTAGAGCTGGGGCAGGCCGTCGCGGTCGGACGTGAACACGACCTTCTTGCCGTCACGCGAGAGCACCGGCGCGACGTTGGTGAAGGTCTCGACCACCGCGGTCGCCGCCTTGGCCAGCTCGGCGTCGCGCGCGGCGTCGGCGCCCTTGGGCACATCGGGCGTGGCGTCGACCGTGGCGACGGGCGGCGGCGCGGGCGGCGCCTGCTTGTCGTCGGGCGGCGGTTGCGCCGTCTCACCGACGGGTGGTAACGCGGGTCCGCTCGGCTTCTGCGCCGAACCAGCGCACGCGGCGACCAGGGAGGCCAGCAGGAGTGACGTTCGATAGTTGCGCATGGCGCCGAACGTACTCCATCTGGCGCACCGCGGCGGCGCACGATCCTTTCGCCTGTGATGTGCGTACGCGTCACAATGTGCGGGCGCGGAGCCGCGCGGAAGGGAGCGCACGCCGCTTTTTGCGGGCATGCGCGTTGCAGCTCACGGCTCGCCAGGAGGCTGAAATGCAACAGGAAGCGTCGGACACAAACTCGTCGGCTCGGTTGGATTCACTCCGCTCCAGCTTCAACGAGCTGCGGGGCCTGGCCAAGCATTGGAGCTCTCCGTATGACCTCGTGCAGGAGCTGAAGCGGCTGATGGCCGAGCGTCCGCTCCTGGCCATCGGCGCCGCGGTGGCCATCGGCGCCATCCTGCACGGCCGCATCTTCCGTCGCTCGCACCGCTACTACTGACGCGCGTGGCTCGCGCTCTCGACCAGCGAGGCCGCGAGCGCGAGATCGGCGAGGAACGCCGCGCGGGCCTGGGCGCGCAGGTCGCGATCGGGCATGCGTAGGATGGCCGACGGATGGTAGGTCACGACCAGCTGCGGCCCGAGCAGCGTCGGCAGGGCCTGGCCGCGGTTGGCGAGCAGACGGAACTTCGGACCCATGAAGGCCTGCGCCGCGGTGGCGCCCAGACCTACGACGACGCGCGGGCGCACCGCCTCCAGCTCGGCGTCGAGCCAGCCGCGACAGGCGCGCAGATGCTGCGCCTTGGGCTTCTTGTGGATGCGCGCCTTGCCGCGCTCCTCGTAGTAGAAATGCTTCACCGCGTTGGTGATGTAGACGTGCGCGCGGTCGAGCCCGACCGCAGCGAGCGCCTCGTCGAGCAGGTGGCCGGCGGGGCCGACGAAGGGATGGCCGGCCAGGTCCTCCTTGTCGCCCGGGACCTCACCGACGATCATCAGCGCCGCGCCGGGCGGGCCCTCGCCGAACACGGTCTGGGTGGCGCGCTGGTAGAGCTCGCAGGCGGTGCAGCGCCGCGCCGCCTCGCGCAAGACCGCGAGCTCGCGCGACGCAGGCACTGCTGCGGCCGACTCGATCGGCTTCTTGCCTGGCATGGGACCAGTTCCTGCAAGACCTTAGCCGCGTGGAGACCACATTGCATCGGCGTGGCGGGGCTGACACGAAGCCCGCGCACGACGACACGCCCACGCGGCCGGGCTGGGCCACATGGATCACATGCATCTCGATAGCCCTGGCGCTGGTGGCGCTGGGCTGGACCATCTACAGCGTCGGCCTGCATGTGCTCCTGCACCGCCTGGCCATGCTCGGGCCCTGGCTCTTCGCCATCGTCGGCATCGAGATCCTGATCACCGGCTGCGACGCCGCCGCCATCCATGCCTTCATCGGCAAGGACGGCAAGCACAGCTACCTGCATGTGATCGTGGCGCAGGTGGCCGGCCGCGCCATCAACGTCATCACGCCCTTCGGCAGCCTGGGCGAGGTGGTCAAGATCGCCATGCTGGTCGAGCGCGTGCAGCAGGCGCGCGCGGTCGCGGCGGTGCTGCTGTACAACCTCTTCGGCCTCGAGATGTCGCTCGTGCTCATCGCCGTGGGCGCGCCGCTGACCACGCTCATGCACCTGCCGCACGGGTTGCGTCCCGTGCTGTTCGTCGCCGGCGCGGCGGCGGCGGGGCTGGCGGTGGCCCTGCCGCTGCTCGTGCACCACGGCATGCTCTCCAGCATCGTCGGCTTCGCCCGCAAGCTGCACATCCTGAGCGAGCGCCGGGTCTCGCGCTGGCGCAAGAAGCTCGAGTCGGTCGACGACCGCCTGCGCGACGGCAGCGAGGCGCGCCAGCGCGAGCGCCTGACCGGCTTCGGCTTCATGTTGCTGTCGCGCCTGCTCACCTGGGCGACGACCGCCCTCCTGGTCTACGCAGCACGCGGCCCGACGTCGCTCGGCTTCCTCGCCGCCATCGTGACCGCCGGCCAGCTCCTCACCTGGCTGTCCGCCACCGTTCCCCTCGGCCTGGGCGTCTCCGAAGGCGGTAACTACGCTCTCTTCCGCCTCCTCGGCGCCGACCCCGCCGCCGGCGTGACCATGGCTCTGGGGCGACGCGTGACCCACATCGTCTATGCCGCCATCGGCATCGTGCTCGTCTCGGTGAGCCAGACCGTTCGCCGCGTCCGGCGCTCTGGGCAGGGCCGGCAATGACGTGGGGCGTTTTGACGCAGAGGCGCAGAGGCGCAGAGACAGAGCCAGATGGGCCAGTGCGTAGGTTCCGCGCGCCAATGATGGTTGGCGCGGCCGCCCTACGAACCAAAACAAAGCCGGACCTCGGGTTTGCTTCGTACGCCATTCGCGCCAACAAATCTGCTCCTGGCTCTGCGCCTCTGCGCCTCTGCGCCTCTGCGTCAAAGCGCGGCGAATATTCACCGCTTGCGGCGTCGCGCCGCCTCTCGCGGCTTGGGCACCGTACCGAAGCCTTCGGCGCCGCGCAGGAAGAGGTCGATCATGGCGGGCATGACCACGGTGAGCGGAGGGTCGCCGGTGGCCGCCCAGGCCATGAGGGCGGCGAAGACGTCGAGGAGGAAGACGTCGGCGAGCATCTGCGCGGGCAGGGTGGTGCGTAGCTCGCCGCCGGCGAGGGCGCGCTCGACGTGCTTGACCAGCTCGAGGCGAAGCGGCTCCTGGTCGCGGTGCTGAGGCACGCTGACGATCCGGCGCATGCCGACCGCGCCCGCGTCGGCGAGCAGGCTGCGGCGGCCGCCCCAGATCTCGGCGAAGGCGTCGCAGGTGGCCTGCAGGACCTCGCGGAAGGGGCGCTCGGGGCCGACCGCGGCCATGCGGGCGACGATGGCGTGCTCGCCCCGCCGGACCGCCTCGTAGAGGATGTCTTCCTTGCTGTCGTAGTGGAAGTAGAAGGTGCCGCGTGCCACGGCCGACTCGCGCACGATGTCGTCGACGTTGACTGCATCGTAGCCGTCGCGCTCGAAGAGACGCATCGCGACGTCGTAGAGCAGCGCGCGGGTCGCTTCCTTCTGCTGCGAGCGGAGGGTGGCCATTCGCGGCCAGTCTAGCCGGCCGCGGGCCGCTCGCGGTGCACGAAGACGTTGACCGCGGCGGCAAACGACGTGACCCCGATGAGGGCGGCCAGCTTGACCGGCGTGCCGCTCAGGAAGCGCAAGCCGACCACCAGGTGGAAGGCGTAGAAGAGCGCCGGGATGGCGAGCAGCAGACGATCCGGCTGGCGCGCCAGCCGGTGCTGCGCCAGCACGCCGATGGCCAGGCTGCCCAGCAGCGCGACGGCGATCAGGAGGCCCTGCGACACGCCCAGCGCGGCCAGCGCGTTGAAGGGCGTGAACGCGACCACGCCCGCGATGATGACCAGCATCGAGATCGGCAAGGTCAGCAGCAAGAGCCGCTTCATGCTGGTCACGCGCCGGCCCACGACCGTGGTCAGCGAGGCCAGGATGCCGCCGAAGGCGAGGTGCCAGTAGTAACTGGTCACCGGCACATCCAGCCAGCGGTAGGCCAGGCGCGGATCGGTCTCCGACCAGCTCCACCAGCCGACCACCGGCCCGCAGATGTCGAAGGGCATGTCGATGGCCACGATGAGCAACCCGGCCGCGAAGCCCTCGAACGCGGGCCGGAGGCCCAGGCGACGCGCGGTCATGATGCCCGCGTACAGCATCGCCGGGTAGACCGCGGTGACGTAGAGCGGCAGCTGCCGGCCGTAGAACATCACCGTGAACTGCGCATGGGTGAAGTTCTTCACGTAGTTGTACGAGATGAGCTCCATCAGCACGCCGTAGGTGAAGATGACGGCGTAGGTGAAGAGCGGCAGCAGGTCGCCGCGCCGCCGCGCCCGCCACGCGTGCACGAAGCCGGCGAGCGCGCAGCCGATGACGACCAGCTCGAGCAAGACGTACACGAGCGGGCGCGTCCACGGCGCGTACACATGCATGAATTCCTGGCTCATCGCGCTGCCTCCCGCGCCGGCTCGTCGCTGCCAGCGGCGCTGCCGTCGCCGTCGTAGTTCACGTAGCGAGCCGGGCTGGCGCTGCCCGCGCTCGACCTCGGCGCGCCACGGCCGCCGAAGAAGTGCTCACCATAGACGCGGCCTTCGCGCCGCCAGGTGCCGAACATCCGGTCCCACATGCCCAGCGTCTGGCCGTAGTTGACGTGGAAGTAGACGTGGTGGTCGTCATGGAAGCGCGGCGGCGGCTGCCAGGGCAGGCGCGAGCGCAGCTTCACGCCCGAGTGATCGATGAGGGCGACGACGTTCTGGTAGATGAGCACGAAGATGAGCCCCCATACCGGCACCGGCATGACGAACACGGGCAGGAACACCATCGCCTGGTAGATGGCGAACTCGACCGGATGCATCGACGCCGCGGTGAACGCGTTGGGCGTGGTGGTGCGGTGGTGCCAGCGGTGGATGGCGCGAAACAGCGCCGGACGGTGCAAGAGCCGGTGCGCCCAGTACAGCGCCACATCGGTGCCCATGAAGTAGATGACGGTCAGCGCCACGCCCAGCAAGATGCTGTGACCGGCGTCGGCGAAGTAGATGCGGGTCGGGTTGCGCGTGGCGATGAGGTACGCCAGGCAGCCCGAGAGCGTCGACGCACCCAGCAGGTTGGCCGTGCCCAGCCACAGGTCGCGCTTGCGCACCCGCTCGGGCGACCAGCGCTTGGGCTGGATCTTCCACTCCGCCGCCCGGTCGCGCCGTCTCCGGTAGTAGAACCACTCGAACCATCCGGCGACGCCAAAGTGGATTCCCAGGCCCCCCGCCAGGGCCATGCCCACGTAGCCAAGAAGCGTCATGAACCAAGCGTTGCCCAGTTCACTGACGAGTGTCAACGAGTTTCGCTGACGAATGTCAGCGAACCAGGGGGACAGGATCTACCCCCGCAAGTTGCTGATCTTGCAAAGCTCTTGGCGGCGAACGCGCATTTTGGTACCCCAGTGCAGAATGCGCGTTCGGGTCGAATACGCGAATGATACCCGACAGATAGAACCCTAGATCCTGTCCCTAGCTTTCGTGCCCCATGCGGCACCGTATGGCGTCGTGCGCCGGGTCGACGTGCAACGTCGTCGACTCCGTCACCGCCTCGGAGACCAGCGCGACGTCCAGATCGAGGGTCTCGGCCAGCACGCGCGCCAGGGACGACCATGGCGCCTCGACCCAGCCGCCGCCCAGGCGTTTGCCCGCGGCGGCCAGGTGCACGCGCGCCGCGTCGATCACGCGGACCTTGGCCGTGCCCTGGTCCTGCTGGTGCAGCCGCTTGTCGGTGGTGCGCGCCCGCTCGGCCAGCGCGCGCACGAAGGCGCCCACCCACGAGTCGAGGCCGAGGTCGCTCTCGAGCGCCTCGCGCGTCACCACCGTGACCATGACGTCGTCGAGCGCGATCACGGTGGCGGCCGAACGCTCCTCGCCGATGAGCGCGTTCTCGCCGAAGACGTCGCCCGGGCCCAGGCGGGCCAGGGGCACCGACACACCCGCGATCGTGCGCGACACCTCGCAGGTGCCGCTGGTCAGCACATAGGCGCGGTCGCCCGGCTCGCCCTCGCGTACCAGCATGTCGCCGGCGGCGAAGCGGCGCGGCATGAAGCGTCCGGCGCCGCTGACGAAGGCCTCGACCGCGTCGCGCAGCGCCTGCACGCTGGGGTAGCGGTCGGCGGGCGCGCGCGCCATCGCCTTCATGGCGATCTGCGACAGGCCGCGCGGCAGCTTCACGCCCGGGCGCACCAGCTCGGGTGGCGTGACCCGGCCGGCCTGGGCCACGCGGATGGCGTCGAGCACGCTGCCGCCCAGGTGCGGCGGCCGGTGCGTGAGCACCTCGTAGAGGATGGCGCCCAGCGCGTAGACGTCGGTGCGCTCGTCGATGTCGCCGATGCGTCCGCACGCCTGCTCGGGCGCCATGTACGCGGCGGTGCCCAGCACGGTGTCGGGCGCCGCGCGTCGCGACGAGCCGGGCGGCAACATCACGCGCGGCTCGCTGTGCGTCGAGGACCCCGCGCCCGGGCCGACGCGCGAGATGAGCAGCGCGCAGCCCCAGTCCATCACGTAGACCTGATTGTGACTGCCAATCATCACGTTGTCGGGCTTGAGGTCGCGATGGATCACGCCGCGGCTGTGCGCGAACGCGACCGCGTCGCACACCTTCATGAACACGTCGAGGATGCGACGCAGCTCGGTGGCGGTGTGACTCACGCCCGCCGAGGCGCGGATGAGCTGCGACAGGGTCTGTCCGCGCACCAGCTTCATGGTGAACATGGGCGAGCCGTCGCCGCCCACGAGCAGGTCGTAGACCGGCACGATGTGCGGATGGTCGAGCTGCCCGGTGATCTGCGCCTCCTCGACCAGCAGCTGGGCCGCGTCGCCCATGTTGGAGGCGCGCTCGGGATCGACGCGCTTGAGCGCGACCGGGCGCAACACCTGCCGATCGAACGCACGATGGATGCTGGCCATGCCGCCGCGCCCGATCTGCACGGTGCCGACGAGACGCTCCTCGGCGCTGCCCTCGGCCCATGTGGCCGGCACGTCGAAGGGCGTCGACTCTTCGATGATCAGCGAGTCACCGTTGATGGCCGGCTCGAGCACCGTGCTCGGCCCCGGCTGCGCATCGGCAGTCTCGATGATCACCGACGACTCTGGACTGGTCGCCAGTTGCTGCTCCCCCACCTGCCACCTCCCCCGCCGCCAATCAAAAGACTAACGCAATGCGAGGAGGAAATGCCCGCACAAAAACGTCTGCCGGTCAGTTGTCACGCAGGTAGGAGAAGAAGACTGCGAACCAGCTCGCGAACTGCTGGCTGCAGGTGCTCGCGGTGTCGAGCACTTGCCGCGCGGCGTCACGGCTGAGCCAGTCCTTGGAGTCGATCGTCCACACCACCTGCGCGATGTCGAGCGGCGACAGGCTGCAGAAGCCCGAGCGGACGTAGCAAGACGGGTGCGAGTCGAACGCCGTGGTCCAGATCTCGTCGCAGCTGGTGGTCTCGTCGATGGCCTCGCGCAGGTCGTGCTGCAGACACACGAGCACGTCGTCGATCCACTTCTGCCCGCGCGCCGACATGCGCGGACGCGCCTGCTTGTAGAAGCGCTGCGCGTACTTGCTGCCATAGCCGAGGAAGTAGCCGCTCTCGCCGCAGCCGTGTCCGAAGTCGGCGAACTGCTCGGCGCACTGGTAGAAGACGGCCTCGTGGCCGGGAATGGCATTCAGGTCGGGAATCGGACAGGTGCCAATGGCGTCGGCGGAGACGCTCTCTGTCGCGCTGCCCAGGCCCTTGTCGAAATCGTCACCTGCACAGGCGGTGAGCGAGAAGGCGAGGAGCGAAGTAACCAGCACACGCAGGACGGAATACATCGTCGGCCTATAGCTTTGCGCGACTCACCCTGTCAATCACCAAGCAATGGCAATCTGGGCGGCGGCCCCGGGCGGTCGCGTGCTAACTTGGTCGGCTCAGCAAGTCACGGAATACCTCTGAACGCATGCCTCTGACTGTTCCCGCTCATCAAGTGCTCGTGCTCCCCTTCATGCGCGGCCGGCGCTCGCCGCTGCCGGGCGTGGCACTCCTGCTCGGCACCGCGCTGCCCGACCTGGCGTTCGTGGTGGGCGGTTACCAGGCCAACGCCATCTCGCACCTGTGGTGGGGACCGCTCCTGTTCTCGCCCACGCTCGGCGTGCTGCTCTACGCGTGGATCGAGGCGCTGCTCCTGCCCGCGCTGGGCAACGCGCTGCCGGCGCACGGTCGCCTGCCCTTCGCGCGCCTGTGCGCCACCCGCGGTCTGCCCGGCACGCTGCGCGGCTGGGCGTGGACCGTGAGCGCGCTGGTGCTGGGCTCGTACTCGCACCTGTTCTTCGACGGCTGGACCCATGCCAGCATGTGGCCGGCGCGCGTGCTCTACCCTGACGCGCACGTGCACATTGCCGGCATGGGCGTCATGGGCTTCGCGCACGGCCTGCAGAGCGCCTTCTCCGCGGTGGCGAGCGTGATCGTGCTGGTCTGGGTGCACCGCGCGCTGCGGGCGGCGCCGGTCTGCGCGGGCGCGCCGCGCTGGCGGCGTGGGCTGAGCGTGCTGGCGGCGGCGACCGTGGCGGGTGCGGCGCTCGGCTTCGTGCTGGGGGTGGTGCTGCTCGGCTGGCCGCGAGATTCGCGCGAGCTGGTGCTGGTGGTGATGTCGCCGGTGCTGCTGGGCGCCTTCGTGGGCGCGACGCTGGCAGCCTGGCGCGTGCGGCCGCGACTACTTCTACTAGATGACGGCGGCGATGCGGCGGCGGTTACCACCGACGCGGGCTGAGCGCTGCTTCGGTTGGGCGACCGGCTCGACACTTGCGGTGGTCGCGTTCTCCTCGGAGAGCTCGTCACCCGCGGCGAAGAAGGCCTTCTCGAGCGGCGAGAAATCCATCAGGGCGGGCAGCTCGACGCCGGTCGGCTGCCGGGCCGGCCTGGCTTTTTGCTGCTTCTTGCCACCGCCCTCGACCGCGTACGACGCGTACACGTCGGTCGCGGCGTAGGCGGCGTCGAAGACCGTCGCGGGATGGTCTTCGAAACGAGACACGAAACGTGCTGGAAAACTGCGCTGGACGGCTTGGCTCATGACGACTGCCCCGCGTACTGAGCAACTCGCGGGCCAGCCAGGAACCCAATGATTTCGCGGGCCGCTTCTCGACCGAGAACTTCGATTCACGGAGGATGGCCACCACAGTAGCCGTGATTGCTGGCGACACGCCTCAGGTCTGGCCGGCCTCGAACTGGTCCAGGCTCCGGGCCGCCTTGCGGCGCAAGGCGAAGCGCAGGAAAGGCGTCCAGCCGAGCAGCCGGCCGGTCGGCCCGAGCGCCTGCCGGCTCCAGCGCCACAGGCTGAAGGAGTCCACGTGATCGATGATCAGGCCGTCGCGGAAGCGAAACTTGGCATCGATCACATTCACGACCTTGCGCCCGGTCTGGCTGAACGTGTAGCTGGCCTCCCAGTGGGCCCGGCCGGTGGCGCCTGCCTCGTCGGTGGCGATGTCGCGGTAGGTGGCCTCGAGGTCCTGGCCGCGCGCACACAGCATGCGCCACATGTTGCGGGCGCGATCGCCTTGCAGCCCGGGGAAGACGGGATCCGAGAAGCTGACGTCCTTGTGGTAACAGGCGACCATGCCCTCGGCGTCGCGCTGCTGGAAGGAGCGGTAGAAGCGGTCGATCAACTCGGCGGGTGCAGGTCCGCGCACGCCCGCAGACTACCCGAGCCGGGGCACTTTGCGTAAAGTCCGCGCATGGCTGCGCCGCCCGGATTCCTGGACGCCCTGACCGCCCGCGTGGGCGCCGACGTGATCTCGACCGACGCCAGCGACCTGGTCACCTACGGAAAGGACTGGACCAAGGTGTACACGCCCGCGCCCTGCGCGGTGGCGTGGCCGCGCACGACCGACGAGGTCGCGACCATCCTGCGCGCCTGCAACGACGCCGGCGTGGCCGTGGTGCCGTCGGGCGGACGCACGGGTCTGGCGGGCGGCGCGGTGGCCCGCAACGGCGAGCTGGTGCTCTCGCTCGAGCGCATGCGCCGGATGGACGCCATCGACACCCTGGGCGCGACCGTGCGCGTGCAGGCAGGCGCAGTCACCGCGGCGGTGCACGAGCACTGTGCGCCCGCCGGCCTGACCTGGCCGGTCGACTTCGCGTCCAAGGGCTCGAGCCACGTGGGCGGCAACATCGCCACCAACGCCGGCGGCGTGAAGGTGATTCGCTACGGCCTGACGCGCAACTGGGTGCTGGGCCTGCAGGTCGTGCTCATGGACGGCACGGTGCTGGAGCTGAACGGCGCGCTGGAGAAGAACAACACCGGCACCGATCTGCGCCAGCTGTTCATCGGCTCGGAGGGCACGCTGGGCGTGGTCACCGAGGCCACGCTCAAGCTGGCGCCGCTGCCCGGCAAGCTCGACGTGCTGCTGTTCGCCGTGCGCGACCTGGCCGGAGTCGTGCGCCTCTTCCGCGAGGTGCGCACGAGCGGCATGACGCTCATGGCCTTCGAGTTCTTCACCCAGCGCTGCCTGGAACGTCTCCTGCGCCACCGCCAGGTGCGCCCGCCCTTCGACAAGCCGTCAGAGTGCTACGTGCTGGTCGAGGTCGAGAACGCCGACGAGGACGCCATCGAGACCTGGACCGGCTCGCTCTTCGAGCGCGACCTGGCCCAGGACGGCGTCATCGCGCAGAACCCGACCCAGGCGGCGCAGCTGTGGTCGCTGCGCGAGGGCATCAGCGAGAGCCTCTCCGCCACCGGCATGCCGCACAAGAACGACATCGCCCTGCCGGTGGCCGCGCTCGAGGCCTTCTGCGCCGAGCTCGACGCCGTCTTTGCCGCCCGCTACCCCGACTGGGAGATCTGCAACTTCGGCCACATCGGCGACGGCAACCTGCACATCAACGTCATGAAGCCCGACGCGCTCGACAAGGCCGCCTTCCTGGCGCGCACGCACGACGCCGATCGCGACATGTTCGAGCTGGTGCGCAGGCACCGCGGCAGCATCTCCGCCGAGCACGGCATCGGCTTGCTGAAGAAGGATTTCCTCGGCTACGTGCGGAGCGACGCCGAGCTGCGGCTCATGGCGGCCATGAAGCGCGTGATGGATCCCAAGGGCTTGCTGAATCCAGGGAAGATCCTCGAGGGGACAGGATCTACCCCCGCAAGTATCTGAAGCTATTGTGGTTTTGAGACCAAATGCGCATTTTGCTGCGGCGGCGGCCGGATACCAAAATGCGCATTTGGTCGGAATAGCTCTGTAATACCGAGACTTTAGGACCCATGATCCTGTCCCCTGGCGTGGCGGGGGCCGGAGGTCTTACTTGCGTCGCCGTCGCAACATGACGAACGCAAGGCCGGCAAGCAGGGTGCCGAGGGCAGCGCCCGGACCGCCGCGGCTGCTGCCGCGTCCGCCCACGACGCAGCCGCAGCCGCCGCCGTCGCCGTCGCCCGGGTTGGGCGGCGGCGGCGTTGCCTCGGGCTGCACGAGGACCACCACGGTGTCGGTGTCGGCGGCAGGACCGTCGGAGACGCTGAGCTGGAACTCGAGCATGGTGATCTCGGTGACCGTCGGTGCGGTGAAGGTCGGCGTGGCCGTGTCGGCGCCCGTGAGCGAGACGGTCGTGCCCGCGGTCTGCGTCCAGGCGTAGGTCAGGGGCAGGCCGTCGGCGTCGCTCGAGCCGCTGCCGTCGAGGGTCACGGCGGCCGCGCTGGCCACCGTCTGGTCATCGCCGGCGTCGGCGTGCGGGCCGTGCGCGCACACGCCCGAGTTGGGCACCACGACCGCGAACGGCTTGTTGGTGATGCCGCTGAAGGCGATGTCGTCGATGAACCAGCCCTCGTCGCCGGTGTTCTGGTCGGAGCCGATGCGGAAGCGCAGCTTGACCGTCTTGCCCGCGTAGTCGCTGCCGAAGCTCAGGCTCACCGTGTCGTCGGCCGGGTAGCCGGTGTTCCGTTGCACGAAGGCCAGCCGGTCGCTGAGCGGGTTCATCGAGGTGTTGCCCAGCGTGCCGTTGTAGCCGGGCGCGGGCATCGAGGGCGACAGGGTCACGTCCAGGAAGGGTCCGCCGTCGACGCTGATCTCGACCACGCCGCCGTCCCAGTTGGTGGTCGTGTCGGCCTCGAAGGAGTAGTGGTGCTTGAACACCACCTTGAACGGCTCGCTCGCGCTCACCTTCAGCTCGGGCGACTCGAGGGCGATGTCGCCCAGGGCGCCCTGATCGACGCCGTGCCAGGCGTGGTTCTCGGCACCCGAGAAGCCACGCGACCAGGTCTCGGCGGGCAGGCTGCCCGAGAGTGAGTTGACCTGCCACAGCACCACGTCGCTCTCGACGTCGTCGGTGGCCGAGGCGGCGGGCTGATTGTCGTAGTCGGCGCGCACCTTGAGGCTGCCGGTCACCGTGGTCGAGGCCGCGCTCGGGTTGGTCAGCTTGTAGTCGAGCACCAGGTTGCCCGGACCGACGAAGGGCGCGTCCAGCTTGACCTTGATGTCGAAGTCGGCCGAATGGAACGCCGCCAGCGTGGCCACCGGGAAGCTGGTGCCCTCGGGGAAGCTCACGCCCGGCGTGGCCGACGAGACCTCGAGGGTCGAGCCCTCGAGCGGGTTGACGCCCGAGCTGATGACGCGCACGTGCAGCGTGCCCAGCTCGCCGCTGTCGAGGGTGCCATCGTTGTCGCAGCTGTCCGCGTCCTCGGCCACCGACGCGGCTCCGAACGACTGGTCGGACTTGACCACGAAGCTCTCGGTCACGCCGACCAGGGTGGTCGAGTCGCGCACGGGCCCGATCGCGCCGGTGCCGGCGCCGCGCCGTGCGAACGCCTGCGCCAGGACCACGAAGTCCTGCTCGTCGGCGGCCAGGGCCGCGGCCAGGATGGCGTCGCGCTGCTCGAGGTAAGTCGCGTCGGTGGGCGTGAGCTTCATGCCCGCGACCACGTAGTTGGACATGGCGCGGCGCGCCTGCTCGAAGGTGTACTTGGGCGTGGGGCCGCGGCTCTCCGCCACCAGCGCCATGTAGGCCTCGAACATCATCGTGGCCCAGATCTCGCCGGCGTTGTGCGACTCGGAGTTGCCGATGCCGTTGTCGTTGTTGGGCACGGCCGACGCCGCGGGCAGCGCGATGCCGTCGGAGATGTGGTGGAACGTGAGCGGGTTCTTGGCCAGGTTGGTCGAGTACGGGTAGCGACGGATGCCGAAGTAGGCGTAATCGCCCATCGCCGCGGTCGCGTACGCGCCCACGTTGTAGACACCGTCGAGCGCGTCACCCTCGTGCACCTGCATGTGCAGCGCGGTGAAGTCGGCCCAGCCCTCGCTCATGGCGCCGCACTGCTGCGTGGTGTCGCAGTGGGTCAGGCGGTGGTGCAGGTAGTGGCCCCACTCGTGCGCGACGATGCCGCCGTCGAGGCTGCCGTCGCGCTCGACGTCCTGGGCGCGCCGGATGTGCACGGTCACCGCACCGGCGGCGGCGGCGTTGCGGATGGTGGCACCGTCGGCCTGCGTCACCGAGATCGCGGGGATGTTCACCGTCAGGGGCGGCGACTCGTTGGGCATGAAGGGCGGCGCCATGGTGTTGTTGTTGATGATCACCACCGCGACGGCGCCCGCGGCCTGGGCGCGCTGCGTCTTGCTCGCGAACGTGCACGTGCCGCGATCGATGAGCGCGATCTTGCCCGTCAGGTTGGTGGTGATGGCCTCGCAGGCGTCGCCGAGCGGCGCGGTGCCGTCGGAGGCGAGCACGGCCGTGGCGGTGATGTCGAAGTCGCTGGGGCCGAACTCGGAGTTGTTGTGCTCGGGCGTCAGGCCGAGCGGCGCCACGCTCACGTCGTCGAAGCGCTGCGGCCCGGTCCACAGGTACATCTGCATGCGCGGCGACGCGCCGTCGGAGGGCGTCGACATGTTGGCGTTGTTGCGCGCGGCCGTGACCATGCCGATGGTGCGCGCCTGGTCCTGCGCCTGCGCCTGCAGCGCGTCGCCCTCGACGCCGCCGCGGCCGAAGTTGAGCGCCTGCGCGTTGTGCGACGCCTCGTCGAAGCCGGAGTCGTACCACCAGTCGTGCAGCCAGTTGGTCTCGTAGAAGAGCTGGGTGATCGAGGCCTGCTCCTGGGTGGCGTTGACGAGCGGGCCCAGCAGGACGTCGTAGATGCGGCCGAAGACGCTCGCGCTGGTGACCGTGGCGCGCAGGTCGCCGGTGCTGAAGCCGTCAGGAGCGTTGTCGTCGGTGTAGGCGTCGACGTTGTTGCCATTGCTCTCGGTCGCACCCGCGGCCAGCCAGGGATCCACGCCTGCGGGCGCGTGGTTGAAGCTCTCCATGCTGATGAGGTTGGGCGCGATGAACGCCGGCTTGGAGCCGTCGGGGACGCCGGTCGGATGGGGCGAGAAGTCCTGCTGCGGCCCGTCGAGCGGACGCTTGTCGGCGGGATCGGCCCACACGCGGTACTGGAAGGCGTCGCTCTGGGTCAGGTCCTGCCGGTAGAGCACGCGGCCGTCGGCGGCGCCGACCACGACGCGCCCGGCGTAGGTGTCGGCGGCGCCCTTTGCGCCCACGAAGAACTCCACCTGGTAGGCGGGCACGAGGCCGTGCGCGAGCGGGAAGAGCACGCGCCGCGCGGTCGCGTCGTCGCTCAGGTAGATCGTCTGTGCGGCGCCTGCGCGATGGTCGGCCAGGCCGAAGCGGCCCAGCTGCTTGCTCGAGCGCGCGCTCTCGACGAAGTCGGAGCCCACGAGCGGCTGCCCGGTCTGGTCAGCGAGGGCGGCGGCGAGCGCGTCGGTGGCGGCGAGCTTCCAGCCGGGCGAGCGCGCGATCGTGCCCGGCGAGGCATCCGGGTTGAGGTTGCCGCCGAACGCGACCAGGCGACCGGCCGAGTCGAGCAGCACCTTGAGCTCGGTGCGGAACACCGGCACGCCCTCGACCTCCTGGCGGAACATGACGATGGTGCCGCCCTTGCCGAGCTCGTGGATGCTCGACACCTGGGCGGTGGCCAGCGCCGCCGCGGGCAGGCCGAGAATCCCGGCGTGGCTGGCCACGAACCAGTGTGCCCGCGCGCTCGGTGTCCTGGCGATCGACGGCGCGTACGCGGCGTTGCGCGCCGCCCACACGAACGTCGGTGCGCCGCCCGGCGCCACGCGCGACGACACGACCGCCGCGGGCTGGTGTTTCCAGCGCACGTCGTCGCCGCCGCTGCCGCCCGACGCCTGGCGCGCGTTCGCGGGCAAGGCAGCCAGCAAGCCGGCCGTCGCCAGAATGGTCGCAATCCGCCGTCTCGAACTCGAATTCCTCGTCGCCATCGCAGGTGTGCCCTCTCCACCCGCGCCCGGAGCCGGCATGGCTCCCCGAAGCGAGGCACCAGGTGCCTCGTTTGTCCGCAGGAGAGATTTAGCTCTCGTGACGAGTACGGTTCAATCGGAATGTAAGGCGACGTGTGACGTACAGCGCGGACAGATGGAGAGAGTCGTGCTGCGGCGCGTCGGGCGCGCCCGCGGCTAGTACAGGATGCGGGTCTTGATGCTGGTCTCGAGCCCCGCGATGCCCTTCTTCACGTCGTTCGACACGTCCTGGTCGATGTCCATGATGAGGTAGCCGACGTCGGGGTTGGTCGACAGCAGCTGGCTCGAGACGTTCGCGTTCAGGTCGGAGACGATCCGGTTGATGTCGCGCAGCACGCCGGGCACGTTGCGGTGCACGTTGAGCAGGCGGTGCGCCTCGGGCACGAGCGGCAGCTCGATCTGCGGGAAGTTGACCGCGCCGGTGGTCGCGCCGGTGTTGACGTACTTGATGAGCGAGGTCGCGACCTCGCGGCCGATCGACTCCTGCGCCTCTTCCGTCGAGCCGCCGATGTGCGGCGTGAGCAGGAGGTTGGGCAGGCCGCGCAGGGGCGACTCGAAGCCGTCGCCGTTGGCCTCGGGCTCCTCGGGGTAGACGTCGATGGCGGCGCCGGCCAGGTGCTTGCTCTTGATGGCGGCGGCGAGCGCGTCGATGTCGACCACGGTGCCGCGGCTGGCGTTGAGCAAGTAGCTGCCCCGGCGCATGCGTGCCAGCTCGTGCTTGCCGATCATGTTCCTGGTCTGCGGCGTCTCGGGCACGTGCAGGGTGACGAAATCGGCGCTGGCGAGCACCTCGTCCATGGACGTGGCGCCGCGGTTGTTGCCCATGGGCAGCTTGCTCATGACGTCGAAGAACACCACGCGCATGCCGAACGACTCGGCCAGCACGCCGATCTGCCGGCCGATGTGGCCGTAACCGATGATGCCCAGGGTCTTGCCGCGGATCTCGTGGCAACCGGTGGCCACCTTGCGCCACAGGCCGGCGTGCACCTCGCCCGAGCGGTCCCCGATCTCGCGCGCCAGGATCACCACCTCGGCGAGGATCATCTCGGCGACGCTGCGGGTGTTGGAGAAGGGCGCGTTGAACACGGGCAGGCCGTGGCAACCCGCGTGGCGCAGCGCCACCTGGTTGGTGCCGATGCAGAAGCAGCCGATCGACAGGCCGCGGCGCGCCTCGTCGATGACCTTCTGCGTGACCTGCGTCTTGGAGCGGATGCCGAGCACGTGCACGTCGCGCACGCGCTTGGCCAGGTCGTCCTCGGGCAGGGCGGTCGAGAGCAGCTCGACCTCGAAGCCCTCGGCGGCGAAGAGCTCACGGGCGCTGGGGTGGATGTTCTCCAGCAGCAGCACCTTGATCTCTGACTTGGGGAAGGAGGTCACCGGCGTAGCGCGCTGCGTCATAGCGCCTCACTCATAGCATGCTTCGATTCATTCCGCGACGTTGCGGAGGAAATCGGCAACCTCTGCGAAACGATTGTCGAGAAAGATCCGCACCTCGCCCTCGACGCCCTCGCCGTCGAGCGCGCGCTTCATGCAGCGCAGCCAGGCGTCGCGGAAGTCCGCGCCCACGGGCACGCGCGCGTGGCGCATGCGCAGACGCGGATGGCCGTGGATGGCCATGTAGTCCTGCGGGCCGCCCAGCCAGCCGATGAGGAAGAGCGCGAAGCGATCGCGCGAGCCGCGATCGACGCGCCCGTCGGCGTCGCAGGCGTGCAGCCGGGCCAGCGCCGGCTCGTGCTCGCTCATGGCGTCGTAGAAGCGTTCCACGATGGCGCGCACCGAATCGGCGCCACCGACGAGATCGAATGCCGTTGCCTCTGCCATGTCCGTCGCTTTCTTGCCTCGCGGCAAGCGTACGCGATACTCGGGCGCAGCACGATGGCCGCGCCCCCGCCCCAGAACACGCCCTACACGGTCCAGGTGGTGGGCGTGCCGCGCACGCCGCTGCGCGACGCCTACCACGCGTTCCTGACCATGCCCTGGTGGTGGGCCATCGGGCTCATCGTGGCCGTCTACCTGCTGCTCAACGCGCTGTTTGCCGTCGCCTACGTCGAGACCGGCGGCGTGTACAACGCGCGCCCCGGCTCGTTCGTCGACGCCTACTACTTCAGCGTGCAGACCATGGGCACCATCGGCTACGGCGCGATGTACCCGATCAGCCGCGCCGCGAACCTCGTGGTCATCGCCGAATCGGTCACCGGCCTCCTGGTCACGGCGCTGGCCACCGGGCTGGTGTTCTCCAAGTTCGCACGCACCTCGAGCCGCATGGTGTTCTCGCGCCAGGTGGTCATCTCGCCCGTCGACGGCGTGCCCACGCTGCAGCTGCGCCTGGGCAACGAGCGCGGCAACAGCATCGTCGAGTCGCACATTCACATCACGCTCTCGCGCACCGAGCACACCAAGGAAGGCCACCTGCTCTACCGGATGTACGATCTGAAGCTGACCCGCGAGCGCATGCCGGCGCTGAGCCGCTCGTGGACGGCGATGCACCAGATCGTCCCGGGTAGCCCGCTGCACGGCAAGACGCCCGCGGATCTGCTCGCCGATGAGGCGGAGCTCATGGTCACGCTGATCGGCATCGACGACACCACGATGCAACAGGTGCATGCCCTCCACCGTTACATGTACAGCGACATCGTCTGGGGCGCGCGCCACGCCGACATCCTGCACGACGTGGCGCCCGACCGCATGGTGCTCGACCTGACCAAGTTCCACGACCACGTGCCCACGCCAGCGAGTGAGGATTTCCCCTATCCCGGGCCTCCTGGCTGAGCCTGGCCGGCGCGTCGGGTCCGGCCGGCGCGCACCGGGGCTTCGTGCTAAGACGGATCGTGCTCTACGCATTCAAGCTCGGCCCCGTCCCGACGACCGAAGGTCGTTTCAACGTGCTCGTCGGCGTGACCGAAGCAGGCGTGGTACCAGCGGTTTTCGGCAAGACCGACGGCGAGGCGCTGGCCGAGCTGAAGAGCTGCGTCTACGGCGAGGAGCTCTTCTGCGAGAAGCGCCTGGTGCGCGCCGGGCGGCCGCTCGGCTTCAAGGCCGCGCCCATGCCCGACTTCGCCCTGCAGCCGCGCGCCATGCTCGCGTTATCGCTGGCCAACTCGCGCCTCGATGCCAAGGACACCGACGTCATCGAGCTGCTCATCGGCGCGTGCGCGACCTTCGTCGACACCCGGGTGTGGGAGCGCTTCTCCGACGAGGAGCCGGTGCACGTGACGGTCTCGGGCGCGCTCGACGCCACCTTCGAGGCCAGCATCATGGGCGGCGCCGGCTACGAGTATGGCCTGGCGCTCTACTTCCGGCGCGGCGCCATGGGCCGGGTCGCCGAGGCCATGAACCGTGAGGACATCGAGTCGGCGCGCCTGGAGGACTGCCTGGCGGTGACGCTCGAGGACAAGCCGCGCTTCGCCGTGAAGGCCATCGTCGAGGCCTTCGGCCTGGGCGCGGTACCGGTGGCCTACCGCGTGCGCGCGGGCAAGCTGGAGATGCCGTCGCGCGCCGAGATGCTGGCGCTGGGCGCGGCGGTGCGCGCGGTGGCCGAGCTGTCGCCCGAGCATCCGGTGGTCTCGATCGAGGGCGGCACCGAGGATCTGCAGGTGGTCGCGCAGGCGGAAGTGCCTGCGCTCGCGCTCACTTCAGTTTAGCGCGCAGCACGCTGGCGGCGTCGCCGCGCAGCTCCAGGATCTCGAGTGGACCGCCGTAGAAGTGGGCCAGGCCGGTGTCGATGCGCCAGACCCGTCCGGCGCAGAGCGAGTCGACGCCGCCCGCGCGCACGGTGTGCGCGACCACCATGCGGCGCAGGTGCAGGCGACTGAGCACGGCGTCGGCGTCGGCGCACACGGCCGCCTGGTCGGCGTCGGGCGTGCCGTAGCGACGCGTCCATACCGGGCTCTCGGGATCGCTGAGCGCGACGGGCAGGTCGGCGGTGGGGCGCTCGCCCGCGAGCCAGGCGCGCGCCTCGCGGTCGAGGCGCTCGAGCTGGTCCACGTGCGCGGGCAGGACGCCCCCGTGCACGAACAGGGTGTCGCCGACGATGGCGTAGATGGGCCGCGCGCGCAGGCGGCGCGCCACCGGGCCGCCCGGGGCGAACGCGGCGGGGGAACGATCGAGCCGCAAATCCTGAAGCAATGGTTTGTCGACGTAAACAAAAAATTCAAAATTCAAAGTTTCAAGTTAAAAGGCATTAAGTCGGGGAGCGAAGCGACTCTAAAAGAAATAATGACCAAAACCGTGAAGAGCGGCCAGATTAAAATTGTCCCCGAGCGATTTAAAAAAGTTTACTTCCACTGGATCGAAAACCTCCGTGACTGGTGCATCGCGCGGCAAATTTGGTATGGCCA